>Ga0210059_1007736_pt1 | contig 17035 bp, 16 predicted proteins | sample Ectturendosymbi2_FD_188042 | JGI IMG/M metagenome (GOLD analysis project Ga0210059, IMG submission 188042) | Ecteinascidia turbinata endosymbiont from Florida, USA - Sample 2 (SPAdes) (version 2) | ecosystem: Host-associated > Tunicates > Ascidians > Unclassified | place: Key West, Florida...
TATGTTTGCTGCTGCGTAGTCGTAAAAGACAAGTCGCTGTCTGTGTTAATGGTCGATAGATGTTGCCGTCTTGCGTCATTAAAACCAGTGCAGAACTCGAGGCAATAAAGTGTACAGTGTCACCTCTTAACTCCCCTGCCTGTTTCGTGTCTCTAACAGCCGCGAGCCTGAGTAACGCCTTCATCATCGCATAGGACAGCGTGAATCAGATTGAGATTGACAGCTCGTGCTTGTGTGTTACAGAGAGAGAGACACGTCAACACTACCAAGCCTTTTGCTGCTGCCAACCTGGCAGCAAAATAGACACTGCCTTAAAAGAAATCTATATAAAATAAAGTTATGCAATGGACTAATTTTTCGTCTTGCACTCGCTCTCAATAAGCATGGACTGAAAATGCTGGCCTTGGCTAACAAACTTTTCGGCCAAGATTTTCTTTCAGTCAACATTTTGACTTTTTGAGCAATGTAACTGCAGCTTACCTCGTTTTTTGTATGACACATTTTTTGACCATTTCTTTGAAATGGTTGGTTGCTTTTACACAGTAGAACAATGCTCATCAATAAACAGTCTGAGCATTCCTTCATCCGTACAACTTTCTAAGTTTGGTCTTTGTAGCCTAAAACTTTTTGTTTTGTTACATTATGTAGCATGCAAAAATTCTTTAGTCTTATCTGAGTGCTTTTGCCACCAGTTATGCCTTTTAACCTAACAATATTTCGGTGTGATTGCATCATTGCAAACTTGGCAAAAAACTTTTCTTGAATCAGCAGAATACTATAGGCAGTAGACACTGAGCCAACTTTCACGTTCTGAATATTGCAACCATATATGTCAAACTTTTGGCAACTTTGGTTTACCATGAATTTTTTTACCAGACATTACTACTTACTAGCGTAACTGAACCACTTGGAAATATCATGCCATGGGATAAAAACATATTCTACCAATGTTGTGTTTTAACCTATCGAGCTCACTAAGCACACAGGCAAATCATTTAGGTTTCATCAAGACATCTAATTTCTTGTTATTCTGATACAATTATCTGCTTGAAGCAGCTTGTTTGCATCATAATAAAAATTCCAAATAATTGCAGACAGCTGTTTGTGCTTTGTCCTGGTGTCACCCAACTAAAAATGTCCTAAAGAAGAGAAGTATATTTTTGATGAAGATGTAAAAGTTTTCATCGTGAAAAACTATTGAAACAGGTTTTTGGTCAAGAATTTGTTTCCTGCTAACCTGCCAAATGGTTGGTAAAATCCTTTAAGAAAGTCAGCTTAACTACTAGATTGAAAAGTTTACAGCTAACAATGAGAAAATCCTGCTAGATTTAGCAGCAAATCAGCTAAAATGGCAACACTGCTAAGCGCAATCTTATGCCTTTTGTTACGTAACTGTACCAAAAGAATCAAAGAAGAATTTATGGACACAGACGGTGTTCAATTGGAAACCTTTGCTTAATACTTATGGCAAATTTTTGCAAAATACTGACTTCTTAGACTGAAAAAAATTTATATTTAATGTAATAAATATGATTTATTACAGAAGACTGTGGGGTCCCCAAAAGTGTGGAGCCCGTAGCAATTGCTACATTTGATACTATTGTTAATCCGGAACTGTAGAAATAAACTCACTGCAGGCCTACTTCTAGTTTTCTTGCAAAGTTTACAAAAACTTGTATATCTGATTTGTCAAGCCATGTATTTCGCAACCCCAAAATTTTTGCAACCCCATTTGGGGTCGCGGTCCAAAGTTTGAGAAGCCCTAGTGTAAGTGACAATGCAGTTCAGGAATTTCAGAATCTATGCCGTAACTATGAGAATGTTATAATGTTGGGCTAACGATGTGGGCAATAACACAAGACACATGACAAACAAGAATGACTAACAGAGAAGTAACAGTGTGCCGAAATGACCTGTACACTGCAGTGTAGGCCTAGTGAAGTGACAGGATTTGACAATGATGTTAGAAGTTGTCACGTCACAAGTACCATATGCAAAAAGACAACAGGTCAAGGTTAGGATTGTCATCAACAAAAATGGTCATCGACAACATTGTCAAACTCATCACCCTGGAAGATAAGGGGGCGAATTGTGCACTAGTAAGACTCTACAATTTTTCTAGCTTTGCACGTTATGCAATTTGTTCATTTATTTTTTTATCCAAATTGGTTTATACCCTCACTCAAATAGAATCTGCTTATGTTTATATTTTGTAACATACAAGCTATCGTGATGTACACTGCATCTTGTAATTGCCCTAATGCAGGAGTCAGCAATATTTTTCGCACTGCATACCGGTTTCAGTTTAGCATTATTTTGCAGACCGGCCCTCTAGTAGTAAATGTTTGGCACATGCTGTTTTACAACTCGTACAGCATCATGGGACTGATTCAGTGACAGATCTGGGCTTGCTTTGCTGTAATAAGATGCTCCGACATGTAGGGATTAGTGGTAATCAATAGCATCCGCAGTGTGTTCTATATGTAAGTCCTTCCAGCCACTTTTAGATCAACTTGGCCTTGGTTCCGCATGGCCCGGTTATAAGTTCTTCATGGACTGGTACCGGACCTGGCATTTGCTGACCCCTGCACTAATTAATGTTATTGTTATCAAATGTCTTTGTGTTTTCAATTTGCTCATGGTGATTGGGTGCATTGTATTACATTCAGTCATTTGCATGTATTTGTACTTGGTGAAAATGGTTCGTGCATGGTATTTGAATGAGGATGAAGTCGTGAAAGATCAAAAGAATCCAGGATACACAGATCATGTTGTCAGCTTGGACCAATTAAAAGCGATTGGAGTTGAATACTTTAAAGTATGTTTTGATTACATCAACATTAGCAAAGTCTCTAAAAACCTTATATGGTTTTATTTTGTAGTATGAGGGTCTGGGTTTTTTTTTTGATCATAAACTAAATCTTTTTCTAATGACTGACATAAATTAAGTCTGTTCGATTATAATGTTTGAAAAGGTACAGCAGGCTATGACTACTCTTACGGCAAGTTTTAATACTATTATGGAGCAGATGACAAAATGTCTAAGCGAAAAATTAAACCCAGATGAGAACAGTTCTCCATCCCTTTTTAATCATAAATAAAGTAACATTAAGCCTATGCAAATACTTCAAAACCAGAAAAGTTTCTGATGTCAGAAAATTTCATGTGATGTAAAACAATTTGCTGATTGTAGACAGATGTGACAGGGCAATGAATGCTTGCTGAGTTTAGTACAGTTCAGAGATATGTAGAACTTGAAAGTCAAAGACAAAATTTATAAAATTTGACTGCAGAAAGATTTGTTTGATGGTAATTGTTCGTAGATGAAACTTAGTGTTGTTTGATATAAGTGTTATAATTTGAAATAGCAGCTCACATTTGTTAAAAACAGTAAATATTGATCGTACAGTAGAAGAATAGACATGGACTTCTTTTTTATAAAGCAACTGAAAATTTCTCTCAAACTAGCCTGTGCCAGCAAGTTTTGACCACTACTGCACAGAGACACAGGTCTGCTGACCATGGTTTGAAGACAAAACTTAAAATCAAGTTGCCATAGATTTTCAAGGTGTGAGTGAAGTTGTAAATGAATTACTTTCTTAAGCTATTTGCTGTACACCTAATGGTTTTGGTGTTCTTGTCATACTCTTAAAACGACCACAGACTGTACTAGTTGCTGAATTGTGTTCAAGATTTCACGTTTTTTTATGCTCCAGGTGGATTCCGATACTTATGATACCAATGAAATGTACAAAAAACTGAGAGAAGACAGACGATATTCTTACTCTGACATGCTAACAGTCTCTCCTGAGAAGTTACCCAATTATGACCAAAAAGTATGTGGTTGAATTCACAAAATCTCCCTGGAACAGCAAGAGTAAAGTTGGTGGAAATCAGTTTTTATGAATATTATGATGCAGATTTTGTTAGTCTGAGTTGTGCTTGGAGTAATTATGTTAAGAAAACCAGTAACAAGTTGACTGCACATAGACTAGCAATTAATTTGTTACTGGTTGGCAAAGTGAAAGCTTTCTGAGGGTCAAGTGACATTCCAAAACTTTCACTTGTGAACCTCACATGTGCCAGAAACTGCTAATTGCATGTAAAATAGCACAATTAATAAACATGTTGATCTATGTCATGATAAACCATTTATAACCCACAATCTTCTGTTTGCTTATGCTCATAACTGTGTCTACTGCAGGTGAAGAACTTTTTTGAGGAGCACATTCACACTGATGAAGAAATACGATTTATTTTGGGGGGATCTGGATTTTTTGACATCCGTGATGGAGATGACAGGTGGGCTTGACATTCCACTGGGATTGCTGCACTGAGTCAATAGTTTGGTTTCCCGGGATGAAGCTCAATTTTTTTGAGATGTCCTGATCTTCTGTTTCATTTCTTCGAATTGGTTGTTTGGTTGATGAACATTAAGTATAGCATGTGATATGTTTGGGTATATACATTTTTTCATGCATTTTGTACGTGCAGTTGTCCGAGGCAGCTCGTTGAGATGCTTGCAGCACTCCAGCTGACATGCTTTATTTTTTCACTGGAACTTTTTGGCAATGTCACGTTTAAGCACTTGCATCTTATAAGCGTTGTAATCCATTCGCTCCTGGATGGATATTATCAATAAACTCCACTCTTTTTTTTCACTCATCAATACTGCTTACTGTGCAGTCACTGTAAGTTTAGGTGCCCTGTAAAAGGTGGACATCCGTCAATTGTGGATCTTGGTGACGGATATGAAATGACGTAACCAGAGTCACAAAAACTGATATTTTCAAGTGAGCAATGACACCACAACGGTAGTAAAAATAATATTTGTTGCTAGCCTAGGCTTAATTTCAGCAGATCGCTCTCACGCCAAATTTTTCCATTCTTGATAAGATGCTCAAGTGGTGCCCCGAATTTAGGTTTCAACTGTTGTGAAAATATAAAAATCAAAACATCACAACTTTTTTGCATTACATGTGTGTGGTAAGGTTATATTAAATTGAAATCAAACAATTTTTTTTTCTATTGTATCTTTGCTTTTATTTGTTATGAAACGCGGTATCTTTTCACTTTGGTTACGTCATCACACATCCGTCAACGATATCCGTGCTGACGGACATCCGTTCTTTACATTGTACCCAACCAAGCTTTTTCCGTTGAGATTTAGACTGGTTGTGATTCCGCTACACCTAAATTTGACGTTTGTAAAGAACATGATTTTTAATTGCATTTCTTTTTTGACAAAGAGACCTATAACCAAATGTACACTATGCTTCCTTTGAATGGTTGATTTATATCAATTCGGTTGCTCAGATCAATGACTGTTTTAAAAGCGATTTCAACTATAATATTTTAACAAATTGATGATTTCCTTTGAAAACTCATGCCTTTTTCAGGTGGATCCGGATAGAAGTGGTCAAGGACGATCTTCTGGTCCTTCCCGCTGGCATTTATCACCGCTTCACTCTTGATCACAAGGTCAGGGGGCATGCGGGTGACTGCCTGTTGCTTAGGAATATCTCTAAACATTGTTTTTCAGTTCAGATCGGCACACGAACTCAACTGGCTTTGAAAAACGAGAACTTTACGTTTTTTACCAAAAAAGATGCTACTGTTGCAACCTCTCCGGTGGTGTTGCGTTGATTGTACGATTCACCACGAACGGGATGTGCGCGAAGAACAACACCATACATATATGTGGCGCGAACAAGCAATAATAGAGTGATCCCGATGGAGTGATCTTGGTGAGTGACCTCTAATAATGCTTGGGAACCTGGTGAACAGTTGATTGTGCTTGCTAACGGTGACGACGAGAGTGATCTCGTCGGGTGATCTCTATTGTTGCTTGCTGCCACGGTGCGAAGCTTTGCGCGCATGCCGCTCGGGGTTTCCGATCGGAACACTACTGTTAAAGACTCCAGGTCTTATGCGCAAGGCACCACGGACAGGATGTGCGCTATGAATAGCACCTACAGTAGGGTTGACATACGTCCGGAATCTCCCCATGTCCAGAGTTTCGGTTTTAAAATTTGCGTCCGGAAATAATTTTAAAGAATACTCTAAAGATTTAGAGGATCTTATCGTTAAATCGTATGAAAAATAGGTATAGTCAGAATTGGGAGAGAAAAGCATGCCTTTTTGTATCGTATCGCTTTTAGCCTGTTGCGTAGCAATTCTGTGATATTTTTTTTCAGTGACAGTGGTGCTTTTGCGGTGGATTGGGAATTGTAAGAGCATACTGAAAAATTTCATATAGCGCTTGTTTGTTGTCGCGAAAAGAAGCCATTGAGACTGTCAGGAACTTTGCCTCTTCACATATGGTAACCCTAACCTACAGTAGATGTATGCGGCGCGTACGAGCAACCATAGAGCGAGAACGGCATTTGGCCTCTATCGTTGTTTGCTGCCACGGTTTGAAGCTTTGCGCGCTTGCTTCTCGAGCCCTCTGATTGCTGATCGCGAATTTGCAGAATTTCGCTTCAACGTGGCTATTGTTTTCCAGCAAACGAGAATTTTTTTAGGGCAGCCATGTTTCACTTGTGAAAATTTGTTTTTGAGACAAACTAGTTTCATTAATTTTTTAATGAAACGCCAAAAGGCACACCTACACCGCCAGGCTAGATAAACTTAGTGGCAGACTGGGGCTCCAACTTCTACTGTGGCATGTAGGAACTCACATCAAACACTTCGTTGGGAGGTGGATGTATTTCTACGTGGAGCGCAATGCCGCAGTGACGCTTTGCTTCCGGCTAGCTCTTTCATTCAGTCATTGGATTTCCAACGTGGCTTTTATTTGGATAATTTACTGGCGAGGACGTTCAGCACTCAAGTTCTGAGAAGAAAGCATGCCGTTGTCGTGTTTAAAGTATGGCATTTAGCAGGATTTTAACAAATGTTTCGGATTTGAGAAATTGTTGAAATTTCCTTAGAATTGTTTAGAAATCTGGCACCGGTTTGGAAATAAATGATTTCAGTTAGATATTCCAACATTTGAAGACACAATCTCATCTAGCTAAAGCTATCTTTAAGAGCTCGCCAAAAGTTGGGGAGGTTTTAAAGAAGCTGTTACTTGCTCGATAGTTCGCCAAGAACGGAAGTCAGAAAGGCGACCACGATAACTTTACGCACGTGACAAATTCAAGCGGTCACTGTATGATTACACGACGGTGCGGTGATGACTTTTCATTATTTTAGTCAATCGTGGAACGACTGGCGCGTATGATTTCCACAGTGTAGCTGTGGAGGGGCAAAAAGTGGGAGTTGCGGACTCTGTAAGGTTTAAGCGGAAGTGGAGTCCTGAAATAGTAATATTGTGCGAATGGGGGATTTTCAGTTTTCAATAAACAGGTCGTATTCAGAATTCTGCGGATTCCACCTTGAATAACAAGAATGAGATTTGTCCACCTCTGGTGTCCAGTTGTTCGTCATCGATACGCGCTATCAAGCAAAGAATATAACGATATCGTGAACAAATTTAGTACAAAACAAGGTTATAAGCAACATTGTTCCTGCTTCATATGTTATATTAATGTCTATAACTTGTTTACTAACAAACCTTTCTTTTTTGGTGGACAAAGGGCGAGGAGGTCTATAGTCGCAGAGTCCTTCCAATCTTCAGCCAGATCGCTAAGACCCAGATCAGTCTTCGAAAAATTGTCTCCTAAGGATTTCTGACCCGTTGCAGTGTTATGGCTTTCAGGGCTGGTATCTTGGCTTAAAGAAATACAAAGAGTATGTCCGACCCAAACGGCTTACTGAGCCAAAAATTATGTCACTATCTTGACCAGGGCCGCACATTTAATGACATAATAAGGGCCGCACATTGAATGGCTTACTTTGATCTTAGTAAACTAGATTTAGCTTAAAGCTAATATAATGAAAGTGTTAGAATCCGAACTGCAATGGTAACAGACGTGATAAAGTGGCACTGAGGACCACCTGCATCAAAAATGTCAAATTCAAGATTATCAAAACAAGCACAGGTTGTCAGTATGTAGGCTACTTTTACTGCAGCAAAAACATAAACTGGGCCGCATGCGGCCCGCGGGTTGGACATAGCTGGTCTATAGAGACTTAATGTTGGGGATAGAAAAGGGTCCCAACGTTAGTACATCCAGATCGGTCAATGTGTTAAATTTTTTTTGCGTTTTTTGGAATTGTGTTTTCTAGTTATTTCGGGTTTTAGCATTGACATCCGGATTCATGATCATTTCTGAGTGTTGGCGAGTGTGTCCTCTTCAGCTCAGTTTCTCCCCTGGTTGAAGCCTCTAGTTACACCACTGTCCATGGATCCCACTACAGAATTCGTTCCGCTGCCGTTAAGCACCAGCGCGCAGTCATCGACTGCATTAGCTTCCGAGTTGTATGGTAAAACAAGGTCATGACGCTGATCGTGGTGTTTAGCCATGTTTTTCTGGGGGGTATCGAGGCGATCGACTTGTTATTTCAACAGTCGCGTTTAAAGCCGCTCTGTTTAATGTAATTGACATTAGCGAAGCGTGGATACAAAGCCGTCAGAAGTTGGTCTACATGGCAGTTTCCGTGAAAGTTCAACCCAGGGTTTATGAAACAGGGCCCTCGCCCCCCCCTTGCGGGGCACGGGCAGAGAGGCCTTCACTAGGTAGCTTTGCCGATATACCAAGTGTCACGATATATTGAGTATTCACCAGTTAAACTTAAAGGGTGCCACGGCTCATGAAAGTTTGAGAACCACTGCTCCAACCTGTAGATTGATTTTAATGATTTCATTGCAGGATTACATCAGAGTGATTCGACTGTTTGTCGGCGAGCCTGTATGGACACCGCACAATCGGCCAGCCGACAACATGCAGCAACGACAAGATTACGTCCAAAAATTCACGGCTCACTGATGGAAAACGACAACGCTTACCAGAGATTGTTTCAATTAACATTGCTTGCAGATTTCCCCGCCCCCCAAACTTGCCCGGAATGTTTTTGTGCGCCTTTTGCCCACAAATTTTCTCCCACAAGGAACACGAAGACCTTGCTTTTAAAGTCAAACAACGTTGCGCTCCATATTTGCCCGGATTTTCAGAGGTTTTGCCCAAACTTTCAACAAATCAAAACTTTTGGGGGTGCCCTTGTACCACTGCTTGTGATCAATCACTGTTTCTTAAAATAAGATCGCGCGACGCCTTGCACGGCACTGCCAAATCGCTGTCACGGATTCGCCGTTTGTGACGCGCATTTTTAAAACATGAGCGAAGCTTATCAGTTACCGGACTTCTAACCGCCTTCTTTAAATAATTATCATACACGCATCTTTTAGAGATATTTAAAAACTAACACTGTGAACGATAAAAGCGCAAACTTCCTGGCCATCTATTGCAAGGTTTTACAACATGAACGAAGCTTATCCGTTACCGAACCTCCTTGAGTTTGCCTTCCTTTTTTAACCTCCTTTGTGCCACATCTTCACGCCATTTAACCATCTTTGCGAATTTTTATGTACGTTTTACACTGTTTATTCTGTTGCGGTCTTCATTTTACACTTTTAGTAAGTTGCATGTTATACGTGGTTAAAGAACATTGCCCTGAGTAGGCGCACTTGAGTAGGTGAGCGAAACGTCGGCTAAATGGCGCTTTGCCCCCCTCCCGCGTCGTGTGGAAACAACAGACGCGCGCGTCGAACACCTTCCGTACCAAAATATATTTGCGTTGCTCGTTGAACGTAAACAATGCAACGGAACGACTAATAAACGATTTTGACGCGTAACAATAACGATAATAATTGCTGCATACTGCGATCGTGCGTTTTTGTGCATTTCTAACGACCTACGGACGCGTGACGTCACTGCATTTGGGCAACCACCCCCACTTTTCCAGTCCTCCCTTAAAGCATTTCAGCTACTACGATCTATGACAGGCGCGCTTCCCGCACTGGCTGTGTCACTAAGAAATAGGATGTTCTTCGACGGGGCGATCTTGTCATAACGTGGGGGAGTTGCTGCGATGACGCAGAGGCGTCGAAGTGAAGGTTGTGTCGGCACCGAACACGTTGTTGTAGGAAGACTTGAGGAAGCTGATGTAGTTCTTCATTGAACGGTTGGTCGACTCCGCCTGCTCCAAGCGATCCTTCGCGTCCTGCAACTTGCTCTGGTTACGTCGGTCGCTCTGCAAGCGAAAGGTTACACAGGGTCAAGTAAAGGTCACTTGAGCGTAAAACGAAAGGTTACCAAAGGACAGCTGATGGCTGCCGGAGTCTCAATGCGATGAAAACTGCAACGCAAGCCACTCACGTCTTCTTTCGAACGCTTGACGGCGACAATATCGGACTTCATCCGTGTCAGCTGCGTCTCGAGGTCGACGATGCGTGACTGCGCCGCGTGCTCCTGGAAAAGATGGATCGTCATTGTCAATCGAACACAATGCCGAAATGGGAGCAGGTAGACAATGGCAGGCGACATTCATTAATCGCACCCAGAAGGCTATTGTCGCGTGGCATTGATTTTAATCTTCAAAAAAACTGACATCGACGAGTTGCCCACCGGCTAAAAACATTTGTACGTTTCCTTTTCGTCGCAGGCGACATCGACGTTTTTAAGTCGAGTTATTGATGCTTTCAATTATTGAATCCATTTTAACTTTTTTGCCGGACGTAAAGCAACCCAGCAAAAGCGTATTTTGCATTTTCTTGTCGGCGCCCCAATAATAATTCGACGAATTCTTTCACTGTAAAAACGTCAGCAGTTTTTTTCACCAAGTACATCTCGACTCTGAGCAGAAAATCATCGATTCGCACCAATTGCTTCCCAGACAAGCGCCGCCCTGCACGCAATTCTGCAAAGGTTTCTGTCGCATTCGCATTGCAGCAAACGTTTCTTCAAACTACAACGAATATTTTGTTCACTGCAAGCACGCTAATGCGCCGTACAGCTGATGTCGAATGGGGCTGGACACTACAAACATTTTTACTCTGCCCTAGTGCAACCAACGACAGGACCAAAACCCTTCTACCCCAGTGCTACGCCTTCGACCTTGGCATACCGTTGCTTATTGCCAATAATTATTAGACCGGTACAAAGATTGTCGCCAGTGTGGATCACCAGCAAAAGGTATTTGCGATGGTGTTTCATCTACAACCGATGATAGTACGCTCGGGAACAAGGTCTACAAAAGGGGGAAATGAGACTTTCGGTTTCGGTGATTCCCCGCTAGACACGGATAGAGCAGTCAAGCTTTTCCAGTTTTTTTTTACGAACTCGACAACGGAAGCGGTAGCCGCCGATATGCACTCGCACAACGGTCTCCTCTCAAGCTTCGGCGTTGCCGTCGGCGATTCTACAAATGTCACAATGAGATAGCTAACAAGGACAGCGCGCTTTTCACCGACCCTGGCAGCGGCCTTCTCGACTTCGGCTTCCACGGCCTTTCGATTGTCGGCGACGGCAGACTCGAGCTGTCGTTTGAAGCTCGACTTCTCGTGGTTCGTTTCTTCCAGTTTCAACTGCGAAGCAAGAACGGTATTTATTGGTCAGCAATGCTACACCTCTTGAACACGGTGTGGAAGAAATAATATAGTGGACCAATAAAAAGTTTCGCTGACTAATACAAAAATGCAGCTGACCAGGCCGAAACCACAGGGGGCAACCGGGCAATTGCACCCCCGACATTTTCAAAAACATGTAGTTGTTAGGTACAAGAACAGCAACAAAACGTCATTTTGCACCGAAAATATCGGTTGTTTGTAGCTGACTAATACTTTCAGGAAAGGAGCAGTTAAAGTAACAGGTGACAGCATGCAGCAAAAAATAATGATGTGGCGGACTAACGAAAAGATATTGCTGACCAAGTAAAAAACATTGCTGACTAGCAATTTCAAATCAACCACAGGAAGGTTTCAGTGAACCAAAATATTGATGAGCTGCTGTCGATTGAGTCAACAACGCTTTTCCCTGACACCTGAGTAGAAGGAAGCAGAGGACCAAGCCCCGCCTTAAATTTGAAGGAAACAACGCTGGGCAACAAAACTTGCTGTCACCGCCACCGTTGCTCTAATAACGAATATGCACATCGTACAAACGATGAAGCCTTTTCGAAAGAATGGTTTGATCGTCTTATCAGACCAGCCCTCCAATTTCATGGTTTGGTGCGTTCCATTTCGGAACGTTGTTTTTAACGTAAAGGATGCCTTACCTCCTGTCTACACGCTCGGGCCAGTAGCGCAGCCAATACGAGACCGAAGAGGTCATGGACCCCCGAAACAGAAACAAACTTGCCATGATTTTTCGCTGGTGCTTTATATCAATTTCAAATGTCCGGAAATAAACGGAAGGAACAGTCGGACGTGAGTCAGGTGACTGCCCTCCCGGACAAAATTTCTGGCCGCGCCACAGGCTCGGGTAGAGGTCATTCTTATCTGTTACAAACACCCAGACGACAAAATTTTAGAGAAGGCACCTGCGGCACTCGCTTTGATTGAGCAGTCGGTTTGGTGCAGTCTGCGACACACAGGCGATGAAAGTATTTTACCTTTGCACTTACGCTCACATGTGAGTCGCGAAGACTGATGTTCACCTAACTTCGAACACAAACAACAGCTTCGCGACAACACTGGGGACGAGATGTGCTGTCTGAAGTCAGTACTCGACTCGAGCTGTACAGAGAGTACTCGACTCGAGTTGTGCCTTCATGTGACTCGACTCGGGTAATTTCTTTCAGTGAAACGCGAAAATGACTTATGTCAACAAATGTAGACTTACCAAGTACCATTGACTTTGGGAATGGAAACTTTTGCATGGGGGCGAGTACAGTTAACTCCGACTTTAGGTGCAGTTAACTCAAAGTTTAGTGACGTTTTTCTCCTTTTCTGCATACGCTGCTACATAACCTATATATAAAAAAGGTAACAACCTCAAAATGACCCAACAGCAAAAAAGTGAAAGATTTGTATTGGACCGACAGCACTTTGTGACTCGATGGTCTCAATAACTCGACTTGACGCTTAATTATTGTAAATGACCCGGGGGGAGTTAAGGACTCGACGATCTCACTGGTGACCGCGTGCAGCGTGGGACAGAACTTGCGGACCACGGTTGCTCCAAATACGAAAATGTCTCGTCGAATGCATCACTCGCGAATTCGACGCTGTTCCGCACGCATGCGAAACGCTGTTCCGCACGCAAGCGAAACGCAAATCTTATGGACTGTCAAAATCAGGGTTGTGGAGCCGGAACTCAAATTTCAGGCTCCGGCTCCATGCATCTAAATTTTTGGCTCCGGCTCCAACATTTAGAAAATTTTGGCTCCGGATCCAGAACGGTTTGATCCACTGAAAACTAAAAACCATTGCATTATTTGTGCAACTTGCTTGCTCCACAAGCTATGTCTGTGGGACCGGAACCCAAATTTCAAGTTCTGAAAGTTTTTGGCTCCCGTTCCACCTCCTATAAAGTTTTTGGCTCCGGTTCCACCTTCTTGAAAGTTTTTGGCTCCGGTTCCAGTCATCCAAAATCGCTTGGGCTGCGGCTCCACAGCCCTGGTCAGAAGCAAAAATGTCGCCAAATCGAAACGTAGGAGGATACCTGGAGCTGCTGTATCTTTTCGTCCTTGTTCACGGTGTCGAGCAAGTTCTCTTTGACGCGCACGTCCTTATCGTCCAGCTTCACCTGCAAGATCTGAAGCCTGGCCTCTAGCGCCCGGTTCTCGTCGGTGAGTGCGGCCACGCGCTGGCGCAATGCAGTCGATTCGTCAGCTCTGTCTTCGGTCTGGAAATGAAGCAAAAAAGCGACTAGGGACGGAAGTACGATTGCACACGTCAACCTGCTGGTGAATAAGGGTGAATCATCAAACATCTGAAAAAAGCGAACTTAACGAACACCAATCGAAAATAATGATACACTTAGTGGAAAAAGCAGGCGAGCCGCAATAAGCGTCTTGCGGCAGAGCCGAGGTCTTCCAGGATAAAAATTTGGAGTGTGAGTTGCTATGAACTACAGTCTGTCTCGACATACGGCCAAGTATTCACGAAGAAGCTGCCACTGCCCCCGGCACACTCACTTGACCCAGAAAAGCCAAACTATGTACTGAATGCTATCCAGCACACTGGGGCCGCAGAAGGCAGACTGGCTGAGCTAAGCAAAATCGATGACAACTCGTCGGCGTTACGCAATTGTCAGATTAAAACTACGTTTACCGCAAACAAAGACCAGGCTTTGTTCCTCAGTCAACTACGCAGCTGCAGAATATTAGTAGACTCACAAGAACACTCGCGACGCGTGACGATTTCGGGCCGTTCTCGACTAACATTGTTTCGTTAAAACAGCAAGGTTGCACGACGACTCAGCAAACGAGCAGTAGGCTGCGAACAACCGCAAGCAAGCAGAGCCACCCTACCTTGTTGGTCAACTCGGCAATCACTCTCGTCTGTTCGGCGGACCGTTGCTCAAAAACGTGGAGTCGATCTTGCGCGTCCTGCAACTTCATCTCTGTTTCCTGCGACGAAAAGGAAAGCGTAGAAGCCGTTGCTTCTTCCTTCCATTGCATTGTAATTTTATTACAACCCTCTGAATGGCAGTTACAAGTGATTACGGACTTTCTGTGCTTCACCCCCCCTCGGGTGCAACACATTTTCCTGTGATAAAAATTTAATTAAAACATGTTTTTGCCGATTTACTTGTCACGTCATCTTAACACTTTTGCCGCCACGGCTATATTTCGCCAGAGTTCCGCAGGGTTCCAAGCTTGTTTGGGCGAAATTGGCGTTTTTTGTAAGTTTGTACACACACTAAATGTAGATGTACTTCGAAAAAGTGTAAACGCATTTATTTTTCTGCGCGAATCAACGATACATGGAAAAGTTGAGTTCACCGTGATGTGTCGACAACTTTGTATAAAGAACAAAACGTAACAGTCAACTATCCTAAATGACGTAACAATCAATCATCCTGAAAGAAATCATTAGTTATTGTTGCTTCTCAAACGACTTCGCCAGACTTAGATATATCAACTCTGTGGGCGTCTTCAGGGTAAAAAAATCTGAGGATATCCGACGTATATTGGAGCCGAAGACGCGGTAAAGATGGCGGTGAAACCAATCGCCGCTTTCATTCGTGCATGATGATTCTGCTGCATCGCTTTCACAAGAGGATATTGGAAAATGCACGCACAGCTGTGCAGGAAAATACAGCAGCTCAAACGAAAATCGGAGCTGTTCATCAAACCAACGAACTTCATCCTACGCGGTAAGAGAAAAAAACGCGGATGTCCGCACTTGGAGATTCAGACGCGCGCGCTGAAAGTAACATTAACCTTTTTTGCGACTTCTCTCATGCGCAAACCGTTCACTGGCAAATAGCAAGCAAGCACAAGGCTATATCCGCGCAGACGACTCACTTTGAGTATCTCAGGCAGCGGTTGCAAGTCTTTCATCCGCTCCAGCATCTGCTCCTTGACCCTCTCGATTTCGCACGTTCCGTCCTCGCGCATGCGCCGCGAGCAGCGTTCCACTCTTTCCGCAGTCAGGAGCGCCTGGGCGCGATAATGCACCGTGAACATAAGCGTAGCCAGGGGGACAAGGGGGCCATTCTCGTCTAAATTTCCAGCATATCTGCTCATTTTGTGCTTTGAGAGGCGGTGTCCCAAACAAAACACTGTTCTGTCAAAATATTTGTCCCCCCAAATTTTGGGCTGGCCAAGCTGCTGGCCGTACAGCAGCAAAACAGCGTTTCGCGGAACCTTTGATTCCACAGTAGACCGTTTATTGAAAGCAAGTTAAACCTACTCCATTTTAATACGTAGTGCATCGCGGTGGTCATTGTTTTTGGCTTTCCACGTTATAATCGTCACTTCGCGTAGCGCAAGCGAGATCGGAAAACTTGCACGAAAACCCTTTTGTCAGCCCCTTTTTGGTCCTCTGCGTTTAGAAGCACTACTAGGCAAAGCCAAACTGTTGGCTAGATCAGTTACGTCCAATCCAAATTGCTTACTGAGCCAAAATTATGTCACTATCTTGACCAGGGCCACACACTGAATGACATATTAATGAGGGCCGCACATTGAATGGCTTAATTTAATCTTAACAAACTAAATGTAACTTAAGCTAATGTACTGAAAGCGTTCGGATCCTAACTGCAATGGTAACAGACGTGATAAAGTAGCACTGAGGACTGCTTACATCAAAAATGTCTAATCCAAGATTATCAAAACAAGCACAGGTTGTCAATATGTAGGCTACTTTTACTACAGCGAGCACCTAAACAGGGCCGTACAAAACCTTCGACTAGGCGGCATGCGGCCCGCGGGTTGGACATAGTTGGGCTAAATGCTGTCTAGACCAGACGTGCGCAACAGTGCTTCTGCTATTATGGAGCATAACACAACGATGAAAACATTTATCATATTCAGGAAAAAACACGAGTTACTTAAAAAAACAAAAAAAAAACAAAGAACAATGCACAGTTTTCGGTCCGAACTCACTTCCTCGGCTTCGCTTTTCGCTTTCCTGAGTTGCGACCGCAATTCTGTTTCGACGGTTTCCAGCTGCCTGAGATCGGACCTCAGTTTCGACGCGTCGTCTTCCGCCTGCCGCGCGCGTCTCTCCGCCATCAGCGCCTCGCTCTTGAACTTGTCGGCTTCCGAGCGGCAGGTCGCACTCTCCGAGACAAGTCTGGGTTATGCAGGAAGCAACATACAGGTCGGCGCGTGAAGTAAAACAGGGGCCTCCGACAATGAGGTTAGATGGCGCCCGGGGCAAGAGGCAAGCTCGGCGCCCCCAGTGTCGAGCCTGAGTCCTTCGGACGCAAATGCACTATATTGAAGGAAGTACTTGTGACAGTTTGGGACTTTTCGGCGCCCTCCGCCGTTGTTTGGCGCCCCGGAAATTGCGCTCCTTGCCCCATGTACTTGGAAAATCATTGCTGTTCTTCATTATAATAATCATGATGACGTCTTTCATGCGTGTGCTTTAAAAAGTGTCTGAAAAAGCTTGTATTTCATCAAAGTACAGTAACTGCATTAGCGCCATCAAGCGTATACTCTATACTACCGCCATGTATACATCCTGGTCTTCTTT
>Ga0210059_1007737_pt1 | contig 17031 bp, 8 predicted proteins | sample Ectturendosymbi2_FD_188042 | JGI IMG/M metagenome (GOLD analysis project Ga0210059, IMG submission 188042) | Ecteinascidia turbinata endosymbiont from Florida, USA - Sample 2 (SPAdes) (version 2) | ecosystem: Host-associated > Tunicates > Ascidians > Unclassified | place: Key West, Florida...
CCCCCCCTTACACTGAAGTGATTACCACGTAACTGCAATCGCAGTAGACTCAATGCAACGTCTCTTCTCCACAAATGTGCCCACAGCAATACCTTCCCGTGGTTGCAGACAACACATCGTCCTTGTTCTGAAAGCACCTGGAATGCACAGCACATGCGAAGGTGGAGTGGCAGTTGTTCAAAGCAACCATAGCTTCATCTCCTGCTCAGTCATGTGCAGGGAAACGACTCGGTGTGGCAAATAATGGCAAAGTAACTGCTTTGTGGAACAAGGAGATGAACAATGCTATCCAAGCAAAAAATGTTGCTTGCAAGGCATGGCTTCAGAACAAAGCTGCCTCTTCTTTGCATGTGCAGTACGCCGAAGAGCGAAAATCCACAGCCCTCACAATGGAAAAGTCCAAAATGGAATCTTGGGAGAATTTTGAGCATATACTAGATTATTGGTAAGTCAACAAAGTGTTCTGGCAAACCATCTTACGTCTCCGTGGCAAGGCGTCTCATACTGCTAGATCCATCAAAAATCAAAATGTTGTCTTACTCAGCAATGAGGACATCTTTGGCAGCTGAAGAGAGCATAGCAAGGAACTTCCAAACCAGCCACTCCCACACATTCAGACACACAGGTTTATTTGGGGGGGGAATACGATTACTGCAGCAAACTCTTCCTAGCTGTCAAAACACTTAAGGCTGGGAAGGCTGCAGGTTGCGATAAAATCTGACCTGAAATACTCACAGCCTAGAACAAAGGAGTTTTATGGCCGACTCGTGTGTTTCAAGTGGCCAGGTTTTCTGGAAGGACACCAAAAGATTGGCAAACTGGGTTGATCACCCCCATAGACCAGAAGGAGACAGGAGAGAATGCACTACCTATCGGGGCATCTTTCTCCATAGCCTCCCTGGAAAATTGTGTACTGGCTGTCTTGAAAAAACATGCCACAAAATAATTGAACCAAACCTGATGGATATACAGTGTGGTGTTCGTCCTGGCCGTATAGCAGTACAGACCAAATTTTCACTCTCCAGCACATATAAGAAATCGTTGGAGTATGCCAAAGATGTCTGCACATGTTTTGACGAACTCAAGATAGCATATGACCAGGTCCCTGGTGAAAAGCTTTGCGAAGTTTTGCCTGAGTATGGTGCTTACTGCTGGCTGTCAAGTTATTGTATTCTTGATCAAAAGTTTGTGTCCATGTTGGCAGCATTAAATTACGGGTGTTGGACTCAGACACAGTTGTATACTGTCACCACTGCTCTTCATAGTCCATATGAATTGGATAAACAGTCACAAACAAGTTGACATGGCTGTCACTGTTGGAAGCTGCAAGATCAACCGCTTGCTTTTTGTGGACAATTTGGTGCTGCTTGCATCATCTGAACAGGGTCTTCAAGATGAATTTGATTGGTTTTCAGCTGCGTGCAACCAAACCGGAATGAAAATCAGCACTAAACAGACCAAGATATTTTGTCTCTCCAGAAACCAAGGAAGTGTACGCTGGAAGTAAGTAGCCATACACTGCAGCTGGTGGAGAAGTTCAAATAGCATATGGGGTGTTATTCATAAGTGAGGAAAGGAGATGGATAATGGATTGGTAAAGCAAATGCAGTTCTGTGTGAGCTTCATAACCCTGTGCAACTCATAATTTTTTCTGAGTCAGGCCTCTTATTAGCATGTTGCAGCTGTTGCCCTATGAGGCATACGAATAGGGGTTTATTATAAGCAATTTAAGAGTCTTTCCATTATTTCAAAATGGAGCTTATGATTGTTTCAATGATAGGAAGTTTTAAAAATTACAATTAAAAGTATTAGCACAATGTCAGTTCGTATCTTAATTTTAGAGAAAATAATATTATTTGCATGCTGCAATCAGCAATATACATATAAAACACTGATAAAATTTGCTGAACATTTTTTGCTAACGTTGAGGAACTTCTAGCCCAACTATGATTTGTAAAAAAATTAGTGTAGTGGTGCTTCTCTTGCCAATAGCAGACCATTACTAGCCATCTTTGTAAGGTGGGTCAGGATATTTCTGCTTTTCAGGCGATCAAGTTGCAATGCAAACATTTAAATAACTTTTATACTGTGAAAGTTGTAGTTCGTCTGTGAAGTTTATAATGCAAATGCCAGTAATAACATAGATGCTTTTTACTGCCTTTGTTTACTTGTCATGTGCTTTGGTCCATAATTATTTTTCAAATTTTTTGTCATTACGCCACTACCATGTTCCATTTGATCCTAACAGGCATTTTTAGGCAAGCATGAATCACACAACCCTCAAAACAAGTCTGAAAACCCAGTTGTTGCAAATCAAACGCAACAACCTTTTCAAAAATGTAATGCTGTTTTCTATCAATTTCCACTAATTTTCACAATAGTTTCTGTTACAAATATATATAAAACATATTTGCTAAACTGCAACCAAAAATGCACCCGACAATGAAGTTGCATCTCTGCTACACGGTAGCATATTGCCGTTGATAAATACAGATGAATACAGCTAATGACATGTTCAATTTGCCAAACTTTTTATGTGATTAACCAGAATACACAATTATCTGGAATTAGTATAAACAGCACATGTTGTTAACAAAAGTGCTTACTTGCACTTCCCCAGGTGAAATAATATTGCAATGATGCTAACCTATGGCAACAGAGACAGTGGGAGATACTCTTTCATCTTTTGTATACTGGTTTCCCAGTGTTATGACTAGGGCAACCAAAAGTCAATAAAGTCAAAAATTTTCAGCTGTTTCTAAAGTTTATGAAACGTCCACAAACCAAATTTCATGCTCATACCGTGAGGGAATCCCAAGTTATTAGGTCAAAAAAGTCAAAATTTATCATTAGGTCAAAATTTTCTTGTAGCACAGTTTTTTTCTCTTCATTGATATTTTATTATAACTGCAACAACAGATAGTGATATGCTTTTGCAAGTTTAGTTGCAGCTCTGTAATAATAATGGGCTTGTTGCGATTTCTGACGTAATGTTGTTTTGCCCACTACTGGACGATTGAATATTACGTAGGATAGGCGAGAAATGTGGTCTTACAATACTTGTTTTGGTAAACCCTCAATCCATTATGCATATAGTGTTTCAGCTTTGACTCTGCTGTAGTTATTAATGTACTTACAATGTATCATCGCTAAAGTTAAACAATCAAATTTTTTAAAACTTTGAAGCAGAGTGCATAAATATACTTCTGGGTTAACCTTAACACCTAAGGCTGAATCATTTTGCAGTTGCAAATGCAGAAAATTCATAGGTCAAAATAAAGCCAAAAACTTGTAAATTATGAAGTCAAAATTTTAAGTTTTTAGGTCAAAAAATTGGTTGCCCTAGTTATGACATGTTGCCCACAACACTTTCTTTGCATGAGGTTGTCATTGTAGCTTTTTTTTTCTCTACTTACAAGCATTTGGTCCTAGATGTAATAACAGTTAATTACAAAATTCTGCATGTTCGTTGCAAACTAACAATGCTAAAATGAAAGCAGGTAACAATACGACTGCACACAACTGTGCTTCGCACATGCTTAACACATTGGCTGTCGGTCTACGAATATATTATACTTGGAAATCGGAGAAAAACCAGGGATATTTCGGTTCACTTACCAACCGCATAGCTCCTCAGCCGATTGTGCTATAGAGCTGTTAAAATTCGAACCCTCAAAAGAGTTGGCAAGTCTTCGAGACTGCAATGAAAAAAAATTGTTGCTTTTGGGTTTCGTTTTTTTTTGTGAATGATGTCATAAGGTAGGTTTTTAGCCATTTTTGCATCCGGTACCTGACCTGGGCCCAACCGCTAGAAGGAAGTATTTTGCTGAAGTTTTCATTTGGAAACTAGGCTAGAATCCATGTCTTTTGAGACCTCGATCAACTTTCTGGAGTTTCTGGTTCAGAAGTTGTGATCTAAAATTAACAAACAAAGCAATTATCTAAATAGTGGATTAATTACTCTGTTTGTTCATTTTAGATCATAACTTTTGAACCACAAACCCCAGCAAGTTGATCAAAGTATCAAAAGACTTGGATTTTAGTCTAGTTTCCAATAAAAGCTTGAGTGAAATACTACCATCTAGCAGTTTGGGTCTTGGGACAAATGAAGTGGGCCAAAAAGGCTTAAAAAACTCCACTTATGACGTCACTCACAAAAAACTCCAAACCCAAGACCAAAAATGTTATTTTCATTGCAGATGTGAAGACTTGCCAAATCTTTTGAGGGTTTGAACAGCTCTCTAGCACAATCATCAGCAGAGATATTCCCATGCAAAAACACGTGCAAACTGCTGGATTTTAATCTTAGCCTAATGTAAGGTGTTAACCAATATAAATTTATGTTGTATTGCAATGTGAATTGGTCAAGCCTGTGTGGAAAGCACAGCATTGCGATAGCACAACCAAACCCACATATTGTTTTCAAACAAGTATAGTGAAGCCTAGTTTGTTTCAGTCATAGACCGAAATGATTTTGAAATGACCAAAAAAAATTAAGTCATTTCGGTCAGGATGTCTGAAAATACAGGCTAAAAAACACTGTTACGGCGAGTTTTAATACAACTGCAAGACAAATGACTGAAATGTTTGTGGCCAAAATCTCATAGCAAAAACGACCAAAATGTCTCAGCTAAAAAAAAACAGAGTGAAACCATCCATTGTTGTCACTAAACGTGTGTGATCATGCCACAACCCATGGGGTTTTCTCAAAAAGAAGATAAAAATGAGGCTATCTTTGAAGTAATGGTATTACCGCTTATCACTCAAACTGTGTTTCATGCATTTTGCTGTCTTGAAGAGAAATGTTGGACTGTCACTCAAACTTTTACATCAATACTTCAGTTTCTTGAATAAATTTTTCAAATTCTATTCAATGAACCTGATTATGCAATTACCCTGGAATATTTTCTTATAATAGTAAACTAGTAATAGTAGTTTATTGGAAATAAGGGGATAATATACTTACGTTTCCAAAATAAACAGTCTGCCAAGACACCAAAAAAAAACAGAATGGTTATCCTGTCAGGTGTCTTTGGAAAAGCTAACAATATAACACATGCAGCAAATGATAATGCCATGCAAAAAAGGACAACAAGCGATGCAGTCAAAGGTTGTTTACAGGATGACCCACACAGTTGCCCAGGAGATGCCAGGTCACAACCGGTTTCATTTGCTGGGTGCATCAGTTCCGTGAGTAACTGGGCTAGATGCGGCATATATAAACCCTGTCCAAATGAACATCCATCCAGGTTACCATAGCCCTTTCGCATCCATGCAAACATAAGCTCAAAAGCAGTTTGTGTAGGATGTTGGAATCACAGCAGCAAAGCTGGATAGGTTTTTCTTAGCAAATTAAAGGCTATCTTTGGGATTCACGATCCTTGTGGTACAAATAGATTATGCAGTTATCTGGTCGCATGCAATTAACCAGATTTGCCAGTAGCAGCAAAATTAGGATATGTGTTCAGCACTTTGAACAACACTTAAAAAAACATAAACACGATATATACTAGTGCATAAACTTACTCTGAATAACTTTTTGCAGCAGAAATTGATTCTCCACTACATTTACAATCACTTTCCTCTGATTCCCAGCTGAAAACCATGTGATTATTCTCCTTCTGACGTCTTTCTATGCGATATTTCAGTTGTTCTTGATAGATTGTTTCACAAAAATCTTTCCTTGGTAGTGCAAAAGAACATTGATACTCAGATTTTCTCACTCGAAGTTTCATTGTGAAAATATAACCCAGTGAAATTTTTGTTTAATCAATATACCTAGTAACAACACAATAACTGATATTATATACATAAATAATATTGAAAAATGGGCCATTCTATGTCAACTGTCCTAGCCAGTTAACCCACGATCTCAGATTTTCCTCAAATTCCACAAGCAGATAGAACTTCTTATGCTGATCCAAAAAACTAAACTTTTTTGAAATTGGGTAAGGTTTTGCAAAGTTATGGACCATACAAAATGACTACTTTCTGTGGTCAATGAACCATAATAACTAGCAAGAAAATCATCAACTACCTTTCTCACTGTAATCATCAAATTTCTGCAAAAACTTAACAAACAAAAGGTTATCTCAAATATCTTTACTTCACTTGCGAAGAAATTTTTTTGAAAATCCATGTGCTTACCCCAATTTTGGGGTAAAGAAAATGGGTGATCATCAAAATCACTCATGCGTGATATAAATTTTGAATGGTGATAACTTGATGAGAACACATGCTGTTGGCATGTGCAATACATCATCTGAAAGCTCTCATTGGGGAGATTGTAGTCTCAAAATATCTTCATTGCTTATTTTATAAATTATCCCCAAAGAGATTTCTGAGGATTTCCCTAATTTTTTTGCCTTTTTTTGGCCATAACTTTTGAACCAGAAATGCTAGAAGGCTAATCAAACCCTCTAAAGACTCATACTACAACCTGGTTTCCAACAAAATTTCGAGTCAAAAAATTGGCTCTTGGCGTTGGCGCCCGGCTCTCACCATGGTGCCTTCTGTTTTGTTGGTAGTGGTTGTGCACTTTTCTTTTGTGTTCAGATTTACGGTTTAGGGTTATGGTAGGTTTACAATAGTATGTTTCTACCAAGCATAGTGAAGTCTATTACACACTCATCATGTGTCACTGACACTTGTGTCACATTGTAAGTGGTGGACGAATAAGTTTTTAAAAATGATGGTCTGCTGGCTGACCTATAGCCACTGCCTTAAAAATTTATTGATCGATTTCTTGCTTGCCCTCATGGTGGAGAGTAGATACTTGAATATAGACATGTGCAAGTTTGAACCATCACAAAATAATGAGAGTAGAGTGCAGTCAGCTAATTCCTCAAAAGAAATATAAACTCACATAAAAATTTTGAAGGGATTGATGACCTGATGTGCAATAATTATAAGATCAAATCCATACTTCAAAAACTACCTTTTATTTGTGCAACTGGCGAAGATGCCATTTTTGCTGAACACATTTTTTGATGCTGATTCAAGTGTGTGTGATTACCTCAGTAGCTTAATAAAGTGTGTTTAATGCATGGAAAAATTCTTTGCATGCAAACTCTCGTTGTACCTATCTATAAAAGCAAGAATGGGACATAAGTGATGCTGGGAACTACAGACCTGTTTCTGTTGCGACTATGATCTCCAAATTGTTAGAACATAGCATTTCATCCTGCATTTCACCATTTGTGGCCACTACAGACAACCAGTTTAGTTTTAAACCACAACAAGGCACTGATATGTACATATTTAAACTCAAACAGACCGTGTCATATTATGTAAACAAGGACACACCAGCATTCACAGCTTCCTTGGATGCATCAAAGGCATTTCACAGAACTAACCACAACATGCTCTTTGCTAAACTAATTAAGTGCAAAGTACCCATGGGCATAGTAAGACTGCTGATGAGTTGGTAGACAACAAACCATGTAAGTGAGTAGGCACTGACTTTTCATACCCCTTTACTGTAACCAACCGGGTAATGCAATGGGGAGTTCTGAGTCCATAGTTATTTGCTGTTTAGTTTTTATCTTGATGAACTCTCAATCCAGCCAGGCCAAGCAAAACTGGGTTGCACTGTGGGAAATATGACTGTGAATCATGTAATGTTTGCTGATGATATGTGTATTTGGACCTATCAGTGGACTTCAACGCTTTATGAATATGAATATTTGCGATGATTGTTGTGGACATGGATTCACTTTTAATTGCTGCAAAACATTTGTGTATCTTTTTTCCCCAGAAAGTATAAACAACCTGCTCCATCGAATGTTTTTCTAAATGCTGTATATACATGGACAATTTTCTGACCAAGTCAAATATCTTGGTGTATTATTAAGTGCCTCATTGAAGGATGACAATGACGTGTAAAGGCAAGTGAAATCTTACTGTGCAGCAAATAAACTTCTAAGAAGAACCTTTGCTCAGTGCTCAACTGCTGTAAAAAAAATCTTTACTCTGTGCCTGTTGCATATGCCAATGTGTGCTTGCTAACTGTGAAGAAAATACAGACTAGTATGAAACACATGCAAGTTACCTACAACAATGTCCACCGAATTATGCATTACATACCCAAAAATATAAAATCACTTCTCTTACTGGTTGTGTTGCATTTGTGATGGGGAATGTTGTTAATTTCTGTTTTGTACATTGTCTTTATTAATATGCAGGTCTATTATCATGTCTCATATTTGTTTGCTAATCAACTCTGAACTGGTTGGAGTTGGTTTACAGTAGGCTCTGAACTGTGACATCGTGTTTTATCAAAATTATTTTGAGTTACATTTGTTGAGCCAGTATAATTTATGAATCAAGATTAACTGTGAAGATAAATGGTTGAACAAATGTAATGCAAAACTTGCTCATAAATTATTATAAAAATAGGCTGTGTGACTGACAAGATATTTAAGCAATACGAAAAGTAACACTGCACAACAGAGGTGACAATGAAACTTGAAAAAAGAATTAGGGTTCAAAAGGCATTACCTATACATTGCTACAGGGCAAGTGGAAGGCAGCCGTACTGGTCAATACACTAAAAGCAACTAAAAAGAAAACAGATAATATCAGATTAAACTTGCACACAGGCTCTGAATAAATTTGAAATCTACAGTAGATATCAGATGAAACTATTTATCTGGTGTCATCTAACAAAGATGACACCACAATTTAATATGAAGTCTACTGTAAGTATCAGATAACACCATCTAATTTATAACAGTGGTTTTCAACCTGGGGGGCGTGACACCTGTGGGAGTTGTTTGCCTATTTCTAGGGGTTATGAAATTTCTGATAAAAATATTCATAATTACTTCTCTATTTTATATTTCATATATGGAATCATTTTTTGTCATAGCCAAAATAATAGGATCACCTTACGCAAATTATAGCCTACTTGTTCATTCAAAATTGTTTTATGTAAGTATGGTTATGACCATTACAATTGACCATCACATATGACCATTGAGTTGGGCTGTGGAATAATTTGTATACTGCACTGGTCTCTACCACTGATGCTGCCATGTGCATTAATAAATGAGTTTTTGTTCAACATTAGTCATTGTGATTTTCTATTGTAAATACACAACTGCATTAAATATGCCTGACTAGAAATTTTCGGAAAGGGGTTGTTAGGTCAAATTGGGTTGCTGCATGAAAAAGGTTGAAAACCACTGATTTATAACACCCATTGTCTTCATAACATGTGGTGCGATGGCACCAGAATCAACAAAAGACTGGCTGAAGAAATAGCTGAAAAGTGTAGGGAGTAGGGTGCATCAGGAACCCTCGACTTTTTTCATACAACTTCTAACTAGTGTTAAAGTGTTGCATTTTGGTAAAAAATGAGACCTATAAATTGTTTTCGCAATTGGTTAATGTCTAGGGGTGCATTAGGACTCCCAAAGTTTGACCCGAGGGGCGTAACTTGCAAATAATAAAATTTTGCCATATCTTAGCAAATACTTGTGGCAGGAGCGTGATTTTGGTGCCTAACACTAGTAAAATACATACCAGTTATTCATTAAAGCTATCAGAAAGACTTAAAAAGTTAAGCAATTTCCAATTTGCAAATTCTTTATCAGAATAAATCAAGATTATGTGTTTTTCGCAAGAATGTTCAAAACTTTGTTATGCATTTTTCTTCTTGGACAAGTCTTTGGCCCTAGTGGTGCTGCCACTAATGTGTCGGAATTATATTTGTCAAGCCACAAGCCCTTCGAGCTGGTAGTGCCCAATGATGTTTCAAGCACTCAACAAGCAAAAAATAGTGTCCCATGTTGTTTGAACACTTTTGTTACCAGGTTACTTAGATCTAAGTATTTGGCGAAAGCAGCTTTTTAGCTTCATTATAGTTCTCTCCTTCACTCTCAGTCAATTCCACAACTCTAGCCTAACCTTGCTGATAGCTTACCTCCTATGTCACATGTCCCAACAAAAGACTTAAACTAAATGTATGAGGCTGACTGCCATATTTGTGGTATGTAAATACTTGATTAAACCACGATGTATTGTGCGTTGTTGACCCCTCAGTGAAAACCTGAGACTCAGCTCTAACTCAGTGTTAGGTGGAACACACAATCCAGAAAATTTAGCATAACACCCCCAGGAAGCATAGTCAAAACAGAATATTGACTCTAGTCCTGCTATCACGAGGAAATATCATATGTGTGAAATTACGTGATGAATAGATTAGTGTGCAAGATTGTTACTAAAAAACAAGCAGTGCATGATCTCCAGCGCCCATGCTAAGGCAACACAAAAAAATGATATATATATATATAACCACCAACACGATACATTCGTCATTATTGTATTTCTTCTGTGTCAGGGAGACTTGACACAGCAAAAATTTCTAAATTTTCTGTTCTTGTTGCAATCTTGAATGTTTTCTTTGGTTGCATTTCCCCACTGGTACGAAGTTCTGTTGTAAGAACCTTGTAACAGAATTTTCACAGCAGGTGATTATCTTGAACTTCTTGAGTTTTTTCTTGCTTATCTTGAATAGTAAATCATTCCTTTCAAGAGACTAGGAGTAGTCCAGAAAGAAAGATAGGCAGGCAAGATGCTTTATGCAAGTATAACATTTTTTTGCTTGTAACTAAGATCCTGTAATTACCCCAAGGTTTTATCACAGTAAGAGTGCAGCTGCTAAAGCTAAAGATTAGATAGTTTTGTTTGTCACTCAAATTTACTGTGTGCGATGGTTTACCAGCAGTTGTACTGCTGATGACCTTACAATGGTTTATGACTTTACAAAGATTTTCTCTTGTATCAGCGTCAGGCTGTTGACAGCTCAGTTTCAAATAGTGGTGCCAGAGCATTTAGTTGCCATCTTTGTTATCTTACTGCAGAAATGGTTCCATTCACATTGCTCAGCTGCAAGTTAAATGAGGTGGAGAAGAGTGCATTGGCAGATAGCCTGTTAGCTCTCAAGCCAAAACAATCCCATTTCTTCAATGCCAAAATAATATTGGGTATGGTAGGCCAAGCTTCCCAAAAAATCATTGACAGTTCCACCCTGCTTTGGCAGACATGCTTATCATTACTTCCACAAACAACAATCATTCCTTTCTGGTTGAAGTTGTTCTGAACTGGCCAGACCCATCAGTATATCTATCATAATGCTCTTGTCAAAATTGATGCCATTAATGTGATAAATGACTGTGCTGAACGTGGTATTAAAACTCTGATCAGATTTCTTTGCTACATCAAAATTTCGTACAAGTGGCAGAACAAGACAAAAAAATCATCGAAGCTTGCGTCATCCAAGAAATAAGAAGTTCACAGAAAATTGACATCTTTTTGCTGTCCAAGTCTTGTGACACAGGAATACAATGGTGGCAATTGTATCATGATGATGATTATCAAGTTTATAATTTTCAGCATGGTCATTGGAGGTCCTGCCAATGGCGTAGCCAACCCAAAACTTTCGAGGCCAAATGTTTGACTTCAGGTGAACAACAGCATTTTTGTTTGGGAAGCTGCTTCTCAAAGCACAAAATGACTAGATATGCTAAAAATGTCAGGAACATGCCCCCTGGGCTCTCTCCTAGCTATGCCTATGGGTACTCCACTGCTTCCTTTTCATGAAAATTTTGCACACTCAGCTATTTTTACGTAATTTCACGCATATATGTTTATTTCACCAAAAGTAGTATTAGCAATACCACCAGGACTTGAAACTTGACCAAGTAGAGTTCAGACAACAAGTGTGAACATTTTTGTAAAAAACACAAAATTTTATTTATTTTAGCAAAAAATCAGTACAAATGGAGATTGCTTAACTTTATAAGTCTTTCTGATAGCTTCAATGAATTGCTAGTATGTATTTTACTAGGGTTAGACACCAAAATCATGTTCCTCCTCCAAGTAGTTACTAAGTCATGGCCAAATTTCATTATTTGCAAGTTCTGCCCTCAGGTCAAACTTTGGTAGCCCCGATGCACCCCTAAACATCAACCAATTGTGAAAAAAATTTAGAGGTCTATTTTTTTACCAAAGTGCAACACTTTAACACTAGGTAGAAGTTGTTTGAAAAAGTCGAGGGCTCCTGATGCACCCTATTGAAGAGCCATATGCATCTGTCATGACTTATTAGATAAACAAAGCTCAGATTTAGCCTTTCAAAGAGCACCCTTGCTGCAATACGAGGCTTTCTAACAAAAGGTTTATGGTGGGAGCAAATCACTGCAGTGCAAAGCATAAGTAAGGTTCCTTTCATGAAACTGAAAGTAGCCAGACATTTTTAAAAATATGCTCTACCAGATTTTGTAGATAAACTACTGTTTGTTTCATTTCAACAGCACGAACCTAACGGTTTGTTTTCTAATACTGTATGTGAATATGCTTTGCATTTCGCAATTCAATTGAAAACACAGAAAATTGATATATCAAAATAAAGTTAACCTTTGTTAACTATGAAGTTAAAATTTTAGTTTCCAGTTAAAAAAATTGGTTGCCTTACTCATAAGTTAGGACATTATGAATGCATGAAATATTATCGTTTCTAGAACTAAATACTCTGGTCATTGACTAAACTTCATGTTTTTCCTACACTTATTAGATTACTGTTTACTGTTAAAATTTATGTAATCTGCTTATACCTTTGTTTCTTTAACCTCATTTGGTGATGCTATATGCCTGGTTGAATATATATGCAACGATGGTACTCGATCATGGTCCATGGGTAATTCTATCACTTCCTCATGATTTATGTGCATAAACTTTTTTGCTGCCCTTGCTACATGCTTTTGTTATGAAATGTCGTTGTTTATTGCATTGGTCTCTGCCTCATAACCTTTATTGTTGCTTATTTCCCTCAGCTATTGTGCATGCTTCACCTGCTTATCTGTACATACTTTAACACTTCACCTACTGTTTGCCCACCATCATCTGTGCTACAATGTTTGTTATATTTAGTTTAACATTGGAGCTTCTATGCTATTCTATTACGGGAGGGTTTATTTTGCCATCTGAAATGGTCACGTGACAAGGATGATATGCTTGGATGAGCACATTGTCCTTGACAGACGGTGTAAAACCCTAAAGCTAAACCCTAAACATTAAAGGTACAATGTAAAGAACAGATGTTCATCAGCACAGATATCGTTAACAGATGAGCGATGGTGCAACCAGAATGGAAAAATATCTCGCTTCATAATAACTAAAGGTAAAGATATAGTAAAAAAATGTTTTATCATTTCAATTTTATATAACCCCCTACGTAATGCTAAAAAGTTGTGATGTTTAGATTTTTTATATTTTCACAACAGTTCAAACCAAAATTTGGGCCCCACTGCAGCAGGTTATCAAGAATAGAAAAATCTTGGCGTGACAATAATTGTGGCTGAAATTAAGCTTAGGCTAACAACAAATATTATTTTTGCTACCGCTGTGATGTCATTGCCCTCTTGAAAATATTGGTTTGCATGACTCCAGAGGCATCATTTTATATCTACCACCAACATTTGTTACTGATGGATATCTGTCTTTTACAGGGCACCAACCTTAACCTAAACACTTAACCTTGTTTTTTTGGTCACTTTTCAATCATAGACCGAAAAATTTTTGAAATGACTGAAAAAGATTAAGTCATTTTGGTTAAAATGTTTGAAAATATAGGCTAAAAAACACTGCTATGGCAAGTTTAATACAACTGTGAGACAAATGACTGGAATGTTTCAGCGAAAAAAAACAACCTTAACCTACACCCTAAACCTAAACTCAAAACCTAAAAGCTATAGTATAAACCATAAACCCTAAACCAAAAAAGTTATAAACTTTTTGAAAAGGAAGTGTCTAGGTAGCTGGTGACGGCTACGCAAGGTCAACTGCTTGGTAGTCGGTACCCACATGATTTAGCGCTTGGTTGGTTCAGTAACGACAAACAGAAAACGAGTTCAGACTTTCTTTATATCATTGTACTAGGGTGAACCATAGATACTGGTAAAGTAATGGTGCTAGAGGTCTCATCACCACTACGCTCAAGTTTCTGATACACTTTTCTTATGGTGGTCGGGTTGCAATGTCAAGCTTAGTATTTTAGCAGCTACACTGATAATGATGAGCCAAAGTTGCTAGGTGCAATCTTTTCTTGTGTTTGATTGCTTCCAAGATTTGATGTGACAAGATGTACGCACAATAACTCGACACAACAAAAGAAACAAAGGATTGCGCCTAGCAACTTCTTGCTCATTTTCAGTATTAAATGGGCATTTATTTTTACTTTTAGCTTTCAAGCTTTAGCTTTACTTAGGGTTTTTGCTTTACTTACCAGTTTAGGGTTTCAGGTTTACAATTTTAGGTTAAGGTTTGCAGGTTAGGGTTTTAGGTTTACAGTTGTAGGTTTAAGGTTTAGTGAAAAGGTTTTGCATAATGGGGTAAATACAGGTTCAGAGTAACATAGGTTAGCCTATTCAGTATTCTTTGGTTTATTGAATTACGTTGAAAAATACTAGCTCCCAATTATTGCATTCTGTTATATATCAGTTGAATTTATTGCTTTTTGAACAAACAGTTTACATTTCTATATGAAATCCTGAGTCTTAATCGCAATCAACCTATAACTATTCCCTTTAGTTACATGGCTGTATATCATCATTGTCACAACTTCATAACTCATCTTGTGTAGCCATAGGCAGAGGCGAGATAGATTTCAGTTTTACTCTTTTACTTTTGTCTGCGTATTCATTGCTGGCAGGTGATCCCTTCTGTGCACCATGCTAGAGGTTTGGTTTTAATGTTGTTGGCTACTTAGCAGCTCAGCTTGCCTAGCCGTTGTTGGCTACTTAGCACTAGACTTGGCTTAGGGAAGCTGTTACTGGCCACTCAGACACTGCTTTTTAAATAACTACAGTACATAAAAAGCGCTCCCATATAGGAAACCAAAAGCAGCACTGGTGAGCGCCAAAACGATGACCACTTGCAAAACAACCATGCATGTATCTCTCGACTATGTGCGCCATGGCGTTGCTGTCACGAAGAAAGCATTAGGGCCTATATTTGAAGAAAAGTGGATGCGGTTCTACACGGGTTCAAACAAGCACAATGTAAGGAACGGATGTCTGCTAGCACGGATATCGTTAACGCATGTGTGATGACGTAACCAGATTAGAAAAAGACCTCATTGCACATACAAAAAATATTTGTTATTGGAATTTAATATCATTATTGATTATTCCCTCTAATCCTAAAAAGTTGTGAAATCACAGCTGTTGAAACAAAAATTTCAGTCCCACTAGGCTAGATCTTGTTATTAAAAATGGAATGACCTTTCTTTGTGTAAGAGGGATGGTGGTTGTAATTAAGCCTAGGCTAGCAACAAATATTATTTTTACTACCATTGTGGTGTCATTTACTCACCGTAAAACATCAGTTTTCACAACTCCAGTTATGCCATTTCATATCTACAAACAAGATCTGCTGTTTACGAATATCCGTCTTTCATACTCATAGGGCACCGTTGAAACAGCATTTATATCCAGCAGAGCGTTTGCTATTGACAGCACAATAACTATTATGGTTTGTGTATCTCTTCTATTTTGTGTCATAGTCATACACATGAATATGAAAACCATTGTATTCACTTACTGTGCATGACATTGATTTATCGGGTAACACTAGCCTAGCCTACTACTAGTACTAGTGCTAGTAGTAGTACTGTAGCTGCCTTAAAAAATCAGTTCCAGTCTGGTGGAGCAAAGAATGTACTGTAGTTTCCGCTTGTGCTATTATTTAGGAGCATCGTGAGGTGATAAAATATGAGACAACTTAACTGCATTCTGTATGAAAATTATGACTGCTTTGGAGTTTGCTTTCTTCTCTCTAGACTCTTGGTTGGTCCCATTTGTTTGTTGACTATTGTAAATGAATATTGAATATATTATATAATTTCAAAAATCCATTATCTAACACAGTGATGACTTGCCTGGAAGATTAGGATACAAAATGCAACATGAAATTGTTTACTCTTCATATTTTCACAACAGCGCAAGCCTATCAATTAGCTTTTTTAACTTTTGACTTCTTGCTTTTTTACACACAGAAGTTACTGATGTTTACCTTGCAACTTAAACACTGATCCGTATTTTCCTTATTTCCAGCTGTTAATATGTGTTAAAGACAGAGATGAACGGCAGAGGTGAACAGGGGCCTGAGTGTCGGAGTGTACAACGGCCGGAGTCTAAACGAATTTCGAAAATAGGAGTGGAGCGGAGTTGATTTTTTTCAAAAAAGGGGCGGTGTCAAGCGAAATTTCTGACCTCTGCGAAAATTTGACCTATTACTGCTTTTCAGTTATTTTGCTTCTCGGAGTAGAGGAAAAAAGTTTGGTGATTACTTTCTTGAGTTTGTGGCGTAAATTAAAACTTTTTTGTAAGATGTCAGATACCCACAACAAGTTGCAGTACAGGAACAAAAATATATCCACTGAAAAATATTGGACTTGGTCTTAGACGTCCGTTTTTTTTTACCAAAAAACTAACCCGACACACTCACCTAAACCCCAAACCCTGTAAAAAGTTGCACAATCATTCATTTAGCACCATCGGAAGCATCTTGTCAGCCTTCTGTGCCATGACTCGAAGTCTCTCTATGGTCACATGATTTAATCTCAGTACTGTAGTGTAGTCCCTTGCGCACCCCTGCTGAATAAGCATGCTAAGTTTGTCAGTATAGGGGTCCCGGTCCGGGAACCAATATAGTAGTCCCAATCTGACTAAACAATGTAGGCTTTCCTTTTGTGTAGGAACCCAATATTGAGGTTTGGGGTGTTGCCCAGCGTAGACGTTGCTTCCGAGGAATGACTGTCATTGCATGCAGAGATGCTGGTTTCCCCAAACGCTACCAACGGGGCAGCCTAGTCGTTGTATGAGTACTGTTCTAACTCCCCATTAAAACTGCCTGACATTTTAAGTTGCCAAGCCGAAGCAAGGCGTTTGGCTCTCACCACTTTGATAGTTCGTTTCACAGATTTCCTGGTGCACAAATCTTTATTTACAAAAGGCTTCTGATTAGCAG
>Ga0210059_1007738_pt1 | contig 17030 bp, 12 predicted proteins | sample Ectturendosymbi2_FD_188042 | JGI IMG/M metagenome (GOLD analysis project Ga0210059, IMG submission 188042) | Ecteinascidia turbinata endosymbiont from Florida, USA - Sample 2 (SPAdes) (version 2) | ecosystem: Host-associated > Tunicates > Ascidians > Unclassified | place: Key West, Florida...
TACACTTGCTGTTGGGGGCCCCTTTGAAAGTAGAGTACTTACACACTACAGTTTCTTTTAGGGGCCCCTTTGATGAAGTTTAACAGCAGAGTACATACATATTTCAGTTGCTGTTGGGGCCCCTTTGAAAGCAAAGTACCTGCACACTACAATTTCTGTAGGGGGGCCCTTTGAAAGCAAAATACTTGCTTATGATTTGCTTTGTAGCACATTACGTGAGTGAATAATACGTCTTTCACCAAAAATAATGAAAATTTATGCGCGTAATACCTCAAGGGGGGGCCCCCTTCGCTCGCCTCCCCTTAAACACACCACTGCATATACATATTGGGAAAATAGTAAAAAAGTGTAAAAAAATAGGACCATCTTTATTTCTGAAATAAAAACTACAATTTTTTACACAGTAACTTTTCTTGCCTATTTGTTGGCAAATTCTTCAATGGCAATGTCCAAATGTATATTTTCTGTCAAGTGTTGCTCTACAAACAGTGTAGCAAGACTTCTCAACCGCAAGGTGCTCATACTAGATCTTAAGTAATTTTTGATCAGTTTTAGCTTCGAAAAACTCTTCTAGCGGGTAGCAACACTCACAGCAATTGTGAGAAAAATCCGCAGCATTATTACTATATTTGGAACAGTGTTCTCAAGGTTATACTTTTGAATAAACTGCAAATGTTCAAAGGGGCCTTCTTTCTCTGCTGTGAACTGTTCATCTGCAATATCGTATAACTGTGATGCAACAATAACGTTCTTTTTAATTACACAACATTGAACAACAATCGACGCAACAACTATCAATATTTCTTTTTCGGCTATTAATTGCACTCAACCTCCTGTGCCAGGGTTGCCAAATTGGCCATTTCATGGCCAATTTCGAAAAATTTGGCCATTTTTGAAGTGCGCTGGCCATGAAGAAACGCACTTGGCCTTTGTGTAAAATTTGACAATTTTTTCGGTTTGTCACTGTGAGACTAAATTTTCATTAAAGAGTTTGTCTTTTTGTATTTTTTGGACAGTCTTCATGTTACTTTTACAGTAACACCATGGTACTTCAACCTTGTAGTAATGCTTTGAAGGGTGTAGTAGTGATTTAGCCCTTGGAGTCAGTAGATTTTGTAAAGGTGTTTCACTCAGTGATAATCTTTTTGTTACCATTGGTAGCTGCTGCACTCGTACTTATCACTCAGTTGTGTGACTGATAATTTTGTAGTAGAAGTATTTCACATTGTTGGTAAGATTTTTCTTTCTAAGTTTCTCATTATTTTTACAGTAACACTCTGCAGTACTTCAACCTTGTAATGTTTGAAGTGTGCAGTAATTATTTAGCCCTTGCAATCTGTAGATTTTGTACAAGTGTTTCAGTCGGTCCTGCCATGAGTCAGTGTTTGCGCTCAGGTGTTCCTCCCCTTTCGTTCATATATGTGAATTAACGATGGTTTTGAGCACGTGTTGAAATGATTTAATGCATTTCATGACTTTAATCTTTTGTTCATATATTTGGAGCACAAGATTAAGGGAATTGTAGCATTGTCATTTAATTGAAATTTAATTTCAAACTGTTTAACCTAGAAACGGGTCAGAATTCATTCAAGCATGTGTCTAAAATAGTGTTTAATATATGTTTCTAAGTTTTATTAAGGTAAATAAAAACAAGTTGTAACACGTAGTTTTAAGTTCATGGCAGAAATTGCTGTTTTTGTGTTAAAACTTGCTTCTTTGGCAGAACCAAATTTTTTCGGCAAAAAATATACTGTCTTCCGAAAAATTTGAGAACCCCATGAAAATAGAAATTAACATAGTTAAAATATTTTGTAATTTTGGCCATAACGTTTTCAAAAAACAGCCATTTTGGCCATTTTTTACCAGGATTTTGGCCATAAGCTACGGAAAATATCTGGCAACCCTGTCCTATGCAACTAACTGGCCTACTTGGAATCTGAATGCAGCACGGTGATCTAAAAATTTTCATGACGTAATCAACATACTGAAGCAAGAAATCATTTTCCATAAAAAAAAACGAGGAGCCCTCATGGAAGCCTTAGAACTCACGTAACCCCACTACATGTTTTGCGGAACACTAGGGTACCACGGAACCCCTGTTGAAGAATACTGAGCTAGATTATATTTCTCCACACACATGGAAATCCATTTTGACGAGCACAAATCCAACTACACATTTATTAGATTTACACAGAAATGTCTTTTAGACCTAACAATGCGATTTTACTCGCAGGTACAAAACTTAAGAGCAGTTACAAAAGCTTAGAGCTCACCACACCCACACGTTTACCCACAGTCATCCACCATACTCCTACTTATTCTATAACGTTATATAAGGACTACGATCAAACGTCAATAACGACCCAACACTCGATCAATCAACCGTGTAGTGAATCAGTAAAATTTGACATCAAGTGAGTTGATAAGCGTGTTGAGAACCGTGTTGCAGTTTCATGTAAAAAAGCCTATTGATACAACATCCCTGATACACGATTGTTTATTGTTTGGCTAAGATAACAATCGCTTAAATACAAATGCCATAGTTTAAATTACTCAAAATCAAAAACGTCCTTCAACTGCGGGTGGTGCCCCGACATTAAAACCACTTTTATTTCATTACAGCCTTTGAAGTTTTATAGCTTACAGCATAGCCCATAGTGCCGCCCCCATAATAGTGCCGCCAGGGGTTGCAGCTTGCAGTTTCAGCATTTTTCGACCACCTGGTTTTTCAATCGTAACAGCAGTCAATGTCAGGATTTTTTGTTTTGTTGAGGTGTGTGTCAAGGTTTTCCTTGGGCTTCCACATGTCAAACCGTCTGGTGGACGCTAATGTGTGGCCCTGTGTTTGGTTTTCACAGGCGTAGACCCGTTGTTAGGCAACTGCAGTTGTCGATCCGTTTTATCTTAATCTTGTGTTCTACGACATTAGACAAGAGATTAGCTCATTCTCTTTTAGAGAACATCAATGCCAGTTTTACGTAAATTGCAAACGGTCGAACACAGTCATGTGGCCTCTGCTCAAATGTCTTCGATCCCTTATTTCTTATTATCTATACATATGGAATCGAGAATTGTGAAGTTGTTGTGAGAAGCTCATTTTGAAACGAGCGTGTATTTTCCAGTTGGATGTTTGTTTGCTGCAATGGCCGGATCGGTTGAACCTGTGAACGCGATCTTTTTCGCTGAAGTTTTGAAAACCTTTTCGATCGTAGACAAAGATGAGCAGAACTTCGATGCGGTTTTTTTCCCTTTGTGCTTCGCAGCGTTGGGAATTGGAGCATTTTTAGCTTGCACTCTTGAAGTATGACATCCGGTTTTTTATTGTCTTCTGCCTCCTGTTTTTAAATACTAAAAAATTATTGACTTGAATTTCAGAGGCTCGATAACCACAGCGTGCATTATGTGCTTTTATATCGATTTTACTGCGAACTTGCTGAAATCTTACTGTTAAAGCCAATCAATAGACAGGACTAAGCACCACATGCTTAGGTGAAATCTATTGAAAATTACAAAGCGTATACCCTAGTGACTACATATCGTAGGTGTGAATTTTTTTACCACATCCGCAATGAATTGATTTAATTGCAAAACAGACATTTTCCATGTGCTAGCAGGTTGCTGGGATTAGAATCCGTTCAGTAAATGAACTGGTTACACACCTTGTGAATGACCAAGCCAGTGACTCTCCGTACAGTGTGAATCACTAAATGAATATGGATTGCAGAAAGTTACAATCTTCTGTGCAATTTACTGATTTTTTCATCTTTGCCATCTGCGTGAAGTTCTTCCTCCTGTAAAGCCGCTTCGTACATCTTGCATAAGATATCAGAATGTGCACATCCATTGGTAGAGGTAAATCATATACATTTCGGTTTAGCTGTCAATAATTCTTTCTAGGAACCATCATATTTTGGAATTACATGACAAATTTGTTTTGCACTTAGTTCTCATTCACATCTTGCCAGGGGTGCAGTGCTAAAAAAGAGGTGTGGGAACGGCGTTCCCACTTTCCACATCAAATAAAGAGGATTACTGAACCAAATAGTTCGAATAAAGTGAGCATTCTCCTACAAGAATTTCCACACTGAATCTTCTGGTTTCACTGCAGACTTTTGACTAACAGTGCGAATCTGCGTGTCGCTAGCAGAGATGCGAGATCGCAGCCATGTTTTAATGTTATCGTTGGGATCCCACATCTTCAAGTAACGTTACTAGTGCAAAAAGGTGTGGGAACGACGTTCCCACGCGTTCCCACCCCACTACACCCTTGCATCTTGCAGATTTCGGATCCCCACTGCCTCTGCCTGATTAAAAATACTTTTTACGATATGTGTTCAAAGGCTTTGCTAATATTGCACTTTCCAAGACGCCAAAAAAGACATTTATTCTGGCGTCGGTCAAAATAGGATATCGTAGTTTTTGATTTTGTTGTTTATTTCTGTGTTTACATATTGTTTCGATTGCTCTGCGCATGTAAGATGTCGCAGTATTGACTGTTCCTGAGTTTGTATATTGCTTTCGTCACAGGGTTTGCTTTTCGGCAAATCCGGAATGGAGTTGACCGTTCGATTGCGAAAAAGAGCCTTCAGCTCGATTTTGCGACAAGACATTGCTTATTTCGACGACCACCGCAACAGCACCGGTGCACTTTGCACTCGACTGGCAAGTGACGCTTCGCGCGTGCAAGGCTGCACTGGCGTTCGCATGGGCACCATGCTCAAAAACTTTTTCTCACTTGGTGAGCTTTTCCATCTGCTTTGTATAGTAACTAATTTATCAATTTCGCAAGTCAAGGTTCCTAGTTGGATTTGCCAACGGTTTGTAAAGCATCGTAGAGCGTTTAAATTATGAGAAATACAGGTTACTCGCGGTTTCGATATCTATTTATTATATTGCCAGTTTTATTTGCAGTCTGAATTTGTTTAAATTTGATTTTTCGTTTTCAGTACAAACAGATCGCCATGCACGATTCTGTTCTATCTTAGAATAGAGAACTTTCACAAGTAAAGCTGTGCTGATGTTTGGTGAATAAACTGCATTTTGACTGACAGCCCTTTGCTTAAAATAGATTATCAGAATGCGATTTTCATATGCAATTCATCGTTTGCACGCTAAATCGAAAAAAAGCACCATGCACTTTGTGGAGAATTACAGTTCAACTGAAACTAAACTACCCTCTTATGAAAATGGTAATCCGATTCATTTAATTATTCGCTTTTTGCCTTCCAGCCAGAATTTTCGATCAAGACAACAGGGATTTTTAGCCACTGCGCTTCTCATCAATGTAAACCCATGCGAAATAGTTGTGCAAGACTTGAACAATGGCAACAAAACGTCAGGCCCGTAACCAGCTCGGGACACCAGGTGGTGGCGAAGAGTTTTCTAAGAGGGGCCCACATTTTTTTAAATGTCCAATAGTTTTAAACTATGTCCAACACATCTTTCTAGGGGGAGTATGAAAAAAATTTTGAGGGCTTCTCCCCTCCTGCGCCTCTCTGGTTAAGGGCCTGCAAAACGTTATCCCACCCTCCTCCAATGCTGTACGATCGGGCTCGATTACTCACACCTATGCATTATCCTATTTTGAAATGTGTATAAACTTCGCGTTGGAATGCGTATGCTGTTGATGTTGAGAATGTGTTTCAGCCATTCTATTTTCAACTGTTCTCACTACGAGCAGGTAACCTGTTCAGCTGTGACACATAGTGCTATAATACGGTATGCATTCGTCACTGCTCAGGTGTAGCTTTGGGCATCGCTTTCGCTTACGGCTGGAAACTCACTCTTCTTGTCGTTGCCTTCATGCCCTTCATGATGGTCGGAGGATTTTTTGAAATGCAATTGATGATGGGAAGCGAAGCAGCAGAAAACCAAGCTTTCGAGGAAGCAGGTTGGTTTGTCGCAAATCTCCGGCTGTGTTACAGAAAAAAAGTGCCACTAACTTTCCACATCCTGTTTTCTCTCATAAAAATGTTCATAATTTTTGCTCAGCGCTCTGTGGAAGGTAGGCGCCTATGTTAATGACCTGAGACATTTTGCACATGGGTAAAAAAAAGTTTTCTGTAAGGAGGATTTACAAAGCATCCGTCGTCATTCATTCTAAATTTACTAAGACTAAACTAAGTATTTGAATTGTTTTACGGTCATTTGCCACTTTCCCATAAGATCAATGCCACTAATACGCAGGGGAGGATCCAGAGAGGGGCGATTGGAGCGATCGTCCCCCTAAAACATGCGAAAGTAACTTTTTTCAACATGGTTTTGTACAATTTGGAAAACAGCATTCGCGATATAAGGCCATTTTGAACCACATTGCATTGTCACAGCAGTGTTGTGAAGTATACTTCATGTCTGTTACAGTATTGAACTCGTAATGAGACTTGACTGCCAAATATTACTGAAATCGCCCCCCTCCCCTAAATTTACTGACTGGATCCGCCCCTGCTAATACGTCAAACAATGCTGTTAACGGCGCACGCAGAACAGCGTCAAACGTTCTTGACTAAACACCCGCACCAATGCACTGGTTAATTCAGGGTGACCTGATTAAGCGTTACAGAACGAAACCTCAAACTAGACCTTCGTTAACGGAGATATAAAAAGTACACCAGGGGTTCCCAACCTTGCTCGGACCATGAACCCTTCAGCATCTCGAGAGATGAGCATGTACTTCTAAAATTTCTTAAGACAAAAAGGCTGAATGCAATAACAAAAATCCACGGAATTTTTAGTAAAACTATTGGATTTTTAGAACTATAAAGGTAGACTCTGTTTTTTGTGTCAAAGTTAATTTGTTGTATCAAAGTTATATGTACAAACGTTTGGAAATACATAATATATGAATAAATGTATCTCTTCTATTGCTGACAAAACGTGTACCCCTTCAGATAGGCAAATGTACTCCTAGGGGTACATGTACCCCCGACTGGGAACCCCTGAGTTACACTCTTCAAGAATAAAACTGCCTTTACATGGCAAAGAATTTATTGCGTGTGCTACAGTATATTTTTTCAAGTATTCAACGCCTATGGCATTGGTTCCCAACCTTTTCAGCGTCATGGACCCTTTTGACGATATGGCTGAAAGCTGTGGACCCCTTTTAATAAAACCAGATAATGTTGTTACATGCAAGTGGTTTTTACTACAGTAGAAAAGGCTATCATCCACTTTGCGCGCCAAAAATCACGAAGTTTTCATGGAACTTATTAGGTAACAAATTTACATTGTTGCGTTACAATCGAAATGTGTGATGAATGGAATTGTGTGTAAAAAGCATTGCTACGGGCGAGATAGTTGCAACTGGAATACCTTTGATAAAGTGAATAAACCTGTGGTGGTTCACATGAGCCAGATTTTGTGTTGCCCCGAAGCCTGGATTATAGATTCCGTTCGATATGTCGTCTTTTCCAAACTAGACCATCACGGCGAGTAGTCTGGTATTTCGCTATTGTGCTTTAATCTTACATGTACATAGGGCATGGACCCCTAAAAATCTGTCTGTGGACCCCCGGATGTGAACCACTGGTCTATGAGATTGTCGCTGAGCCGTTTGTTCGTTTTGTTGCAGAAAACGTTATATGTGTCTTTGCTCGGCCAGTACTGTGCATGGTCTTATCTTTCCTTCATACTTCAGTGCGTTGCATCTACTAATGAAAAGATTCTGTTAGAGTTTTCTAAGTGGTTGCTAGTTGGGAACGAAAACCTATTTCAGGAGACCGTTAAATTTTCAGGATTGAAAAGAAAAATTTCTTTCGCTACGAATTATTTTTAAAATCTCAATCATCCGTCTTTGTCGTAAAAAAGATCAAGCCTGCTTAGCTTGAGTAGATTTTGTGCAGTAGACCTTGCGTTCCTAAGATTGCTTTTGTTAATACAGTACTGCGGTTTATTGGTCCGTTGAACCACGTCATATGCTGAGAAGAAAGCGGTAGAACATTCTCTCCTATATCGATTGTGAGATTCTCGTTTACTGTTGGACTCCGCCCCTCATTTTGATAGCATGCAGGCTTTATTGAGTACGTTCCCGCTGTGCCTGAAAATTCGTTGGTTCTGTCAAAAAATTCAAAAGATTTCTCATCCTGATGTTCGGTGAAAGATTTTGAAAGAAAAACACCCAACCCAGGCCACCATAAATGCTCTATATTTATCTGAAATTTTGCTGTTGCTTTTCTTGCCTCAATTTTCACTCGGTTGTGTCGGTGTTCACTTGGTTGTGGTTTCTGGCGTTCGAATAATAGCTTTCATCATTTGCTTCTTCAGGAAAAGTAGCTGTTGAAGCGATCAGCAACATTCGCACTGTTGCGTCACTGACCAAGGAACAAAAGGTTTTCGAACGCTACGTTGAATATCTGAAAGCTCCTTACAAGTAAGTTGACTTTCTTGCAAAGAAAGTTTCCCGATTTTTGCAGATGTCTTATTATAGCAGCTGCAAGCTTTGTTTTTACCATCTTGTAGAAAAAGGTCTCATTATGTGTCGTTAAACGTTCCTTCGCAGGAAAGCCTTGTCGAAGAGTTTTATTGCCGGAATGGGTTATGGATACTCTCAGTGCGTATTGTACTTCACTTATGCCGCCGCGTTTCGATTTGGTATAGAAATGATTATTACTCAGGAAATGGCATTCTACGACGTTTTCAAGTAAGTTTTTGATTCCACGGGCACTTGGACGGAAATACTTTGGTGTGCTTTCTTGGTTCGTGTAACTGTAAAACGTTTTCAGAATATCGCGGTAGTGGACGCTGTTTGCATATTTTGTCAACCTCGTTCCAATTCAAATTCAAATCGTGTCATACTGAAAGACTCTGCTGTATTGAGCTTGCCTGTTGCAGAAATATCTGTAGTGTCTAGACTCTAGATGTTGGATTTCCTAGAATCTAGATGGAACTTTCATAACCCGATTTCTCTGTCTCTTTACCTACAGAGTTTTAACTGCCGTCATATTTGGAGCATTTGCCATTGGAAAGAACAGTTCATTTGCTCCCGAGTACGCAGAAGCAAAGATGTCGGCATCTAGAATGTTCGCTTTGTTTGAAAAAGTTCCCACGATTGACGCTTACAGCGACGAAGGTCACAAACCTGTAAGTATGACGTTGATGATGCGTTCCTGTGACGATGAGGTAGAAATGGAACGACAGTTGAACTGAAACATAGCAAGACCTATTATTTGATTCTGAAACTTATATTTGTCTTATAATCTACGAGAGAGAACATCGCAGTTAATATGAAATAATTCCGTGACATCCATAAGACGATTTCGCTCTCAGTAGTGGCGATTCCAGAATTAAGGAAGTCGTGGGACAACTGCGGGGCCAAGGAAATATAGGGGTGGAAAACATGAATGTCTCTCCTTCATGGTGATTTTCCGTTGTTTTGAAGATTAATTTGCTATGATTAATCCCTAATATACCCTAACGTTACTTTTTTTGGGGTGCGAAAGATTTTTGCCCGAATTTCCCCAAACTTGCCCGAAAAGTTTTCAGGCAACTCTTTGTCTGAGTATTTCTTCCCACACACATCATGTTTGGGATGATCTCCAAAAAAAATTCTTCACGTTTGTGATTCTCCCCATGTCTGACGTTGGGCGCAATTTTATCAAAATCAAACAACATTGGGTGCCAATTCTAGCCATATTTTCAGATAGTTTGGCCAGATTTTCAGGTATTTTGCAAACATTTTCATAGATTTTGCCCGGACTTTCGACAAATCAAAACTTCAGGGGGTTCTCTTGCACCCCTGCACCCCCTCCTCCAACACTAGTGCTAACCATTGCAACTTCTACAGCACTACATACAGGGCCGACGCTAGGTGGTTGGGGCTCCCCCGAGCTAAGACGTTGGGGCCCCAATATACAATACATTGCATTTAACAAACAAAACATCGCTTTATTTTAACAAATGCTTATAAAATCATTTTCTACAGCATCAACACAACATATAAAGCAGAAAGACATGACCATTTGCTATGTTTCAAGCTGGGACAATGACTTTTTCCAAGTTTTCAAAAATGCAAATGTTTTTGTCAACTCAGTCATATCTCATGTTGCAGCAGTTTCAATTTCAGTAGACATCATTGCCAGATTGTTAGTTTGTCATCAGACATAGTTGATCAGTGAAACGGTTTGATTAGCCTCAACTTGCTGAAGCTCCGTTCAGCAGTATCGCGTACAGCAGTGATCGGCAAATTGTCGTTAGAATGGTCCCAAGCCCCTTTGCATGGTCGTCCGCAGAAATTTTTCCAGGGGTCAACCTCAACATTTTGCTTATACTTTTCAGGTTTCTGACAAATGCAAACGGGCCTTCACAAAGCATTTTGCCTTTCTACACAAAAAAAACTGCTCTATTTTACGGCAATAGTCACAAAAAATGCACTTCGTTGGCAGCGATAGCCAGGTATAACGCGATAAGTTACAAAATAGACTATATGCAGATTTTTCAAGCACGGTACTTCTTTACGAAGCAAATCGCCATGGTCTTTAATAAAACCACAATTATGCCTTTATTTTACTTCGCAAAACTTGCTAGTATCACTTAGAAACCAGAGCTGCAAACGTCTAAGATCTCGTCCAAAGCAATCAAATCCCTTTCAGTGCATCCTTGCTTGCTTTTCTGACTTTTTCGCTGTAAATGCTCATCACATAATCCGGACAAGCGTTCAGTCTCACACTAACAACGGATTTTTCAAACCTATCGTGCCTCTTTTCACACATTAGGCCGTAAAAGTACGTGGCTATCCGCTATCAGAACTCACTGTCTCCCTGCATTACCTGCGTTCAACACTCGCATGCAGCAAAACACCTACTACCGTAACTTCAAGTGAACACGTGAAGATTCGTTGCCATGTTATTGTTACGCAATTAAGTCCAAAAGTAGAACAATCTACACGCAAGTTTCGCAACTTGCCTCTGCAGTCAAGCAAAGCAGCGGACATGAGTGAACTGTAAAGTCATTACCGCACAACACCAGGACAGTGAACCTGGTTCTTGTCCACTGTGGGTTTCAAATCGGCAAACAAACCGTAAATGGAAGAATTCAAAAAATTTAATCGTGATTACGCTCCTGACTTCAGGTTTGCTAGAATTTTTAGTTCTTAGTCCCAATTTCCAAAAGGGGAGGGGACGAATGACCGTTTTGCCCCCCTTGCGGACGCCATGCCCTTTCAATCGTAATTAAAAGCCCGTGCTTTTTTAACGCCCAATTTCAACCTTATGTTGTATTCAGTTACAGTTATCTGTAACACAGCAATGCTGTGTTAATGTGTTAAACCTATAATGACAACATTAATGCCGTGTTAACCTCAAATAATCAATGTTCTATATAGCTGTTGCAGTAGCCTATGTTTGATCCCACGCAACCGACGCAGCAAACACGGCCCACAACAACAAGTGTTGCGCCGCACAATACAAAGTGCTGAACGGCCCACAATTGGCCGAGGCCCACCACTTGGCACAGTGTTATTCATTAAATAACTGGATTTCTCATTGGTGTAAAGTTTCGAGTTTTCAATGGACAACTCTGATGCAAGATACACTGGATATTACAGGCGCGGGCTACGAATACGAGTTTATATGATTGGATACCGGTTAATCTATTCTTGTACAGTGAAAGGATGCAGACAGGTCTATAACAGTGGTATGACTGACGGGGTGCAAGGATGTGAACCTCTCCTCTGACAAGCTAAATACAAAAACTGAGCCCCCATTTTCCTTATATTTCGGTATGCAGTACTCTTTTGGTTTTCAGTAAGTTGTTGTTTTTTGCGTTTTTCGGAAGTGTTTTGGACTGTTTTTCGTCGATTTCGGGTTTTAGTATATAGAAATCCACATCCGAATACAGTTTCATTTCCAAACTTTTTTCTGAATGCTGGAGAGGGGACCCTACGGCAGCCAGTGGACCTCTTTCAGCTACATTTCCACCCTGGCTAAAACCTCTAGCTACGCAACTGATCTACAACTTAATTTTCCTGAATCATTTTTTACTAGGCTACACTAAAAATGCTTACAATAACGTGGATTCAGCAAATCTTACCTGCACAACAGCCAGATTACCAAGGCAAATACTGACAACGAAGCTATTCACAATGCATTTCGCAATGGTAGGCTTTAGGAACATATGGGTCGTGTGAACATCAATTTCTTTGACGTATTAGATAAATATGAACATTGAAAGGGGAAGTGTGTGAAATCAATTCTTGGTGAGTTCAGTTCTGGTGTCTCTGTATGCCGTAACAAAAATACTCAGTAGGATTTGGGGGCCCCCTCTTTGGCCGGAGACCCCGTCCGGGGGTTACGGGGTGCCCTTCCACCGGCTCTGACTACATTTGTGAAACGAAGCACCATTTCCCGTACACAATTGTGCCGGCCCCACATGAACGAAAACAGTTGCACGAAAGTGAAAACAATTCACATGAAAGCGAAATGGCTCCAACCACGAATTCCAGCTAGTTTCAGTAAACAGCACAAGAGAGAGGCAATTAGGCTGTTGATAGCCAACTACTTTCGTCAAGATATTGTCACTACCAATAATTTTTTTAGATAAACCATCGGCCAACAGATTGGTGACTACTGACTAACTAGAGCAGTGGTGCCCAACCAATGTTGTCCGACGGTCTACGTTTCAAGCAGCCACCCTCCCGGGATCTACCAGTCTAATGTCAACATTGCATACTCATTCACATCGTTTCCAGCATGCAGTAGCTAACTTCACAACACTTTATTGCTGTTGCAAAACCATCCAGACCTCACATGTCACATCACAAACCTTTCCTTTTTTAAACACATACATACACACATAAACCTATTTGATAAGCAATGACCTTGGTATGAGCCAAACAGAAAATAAACCAGATATAAAAAAGGTGAATCTCTGAGTTTGAACAATTGAGATGGCCTCCAACCGTAGTAGGAGACCATGGCACTGGGAGAAGGACGCTAGCTTCTTGTAGTCGGAAGTGTAGCAGCTGGTTGCAAGGGGTAGGCAAGCTACAAGGTGGTTATCAGTCATCGTTGATCTGTACTTGGACTTGGTGATTTTCATGTGCGAGAAAGCAGATTCGCACAAATATGTTGCACATCCTCAGAAACTGGGATACTTCTCCGCCACCAGTAGTTCCCAGAGCACTGTATGCTCTCTAGTATGAGCGGATATTTATCTGGCTTTGACCTCAATGTCATTTTGCAATGTCAGAATCTCGTCCTCGCGAGTGGAGCTTTCCAAGTCGAAAAGGGACTTAACTTGGTGGCAATGTCACCAACACCAATTGAAGAACAGCAGTTTTGTCTCGTTAACAAGTCCCACAAAAAAGCATTAAAAAAATCCTCAGTCTCACATCTGGTGTGCTTTCAATGGCAAATGGTGAGTAGCTCTTCCGTGGCGCTCATGTCTTTAAAACCCATCTTGAGGAAAACACACAATTATTCCACATCCACCATATCAGTCATCACGTCAAATTGGAGGGAAAGCACTCACACGTGTAAAAATCCTTCCTCAGTTGCTCCTCCACATGCATCGCTATTCCCTCACATTGCCTTGTAGAAGCATTGCGGGAGAGTTGCACATCTTTTTGGCTTTCGCGATCTTATGTTTTATTGCTGAAGTTTTCAAAAAGGGTATTTGCTGCTTCGAGAAAAGCTTCCTGCAAAATATCGCCATCTTCGAATGGCTCATTGTGCTTACTAAGGAGGTGAAAGACGCGATAGGAAGCAATTGGTGACGATTGACTGCCGCACTGACAGGGGCGTAGCGAGGTTAGATGGCGCCCGAGGCAAGAAGCAAGTTTGGCGCCCCTATGTTCGAACATGAGGTTTTTCGAAAGTAAATGTACTGTATTGAAGAAAGTATTTGTGACATTGTTGGGACTTTTCGGCGCCCCCCGCAGTGATTCAGCACCCGGCGAATTGTGACCCCCTTGCCCCCCTCGTTACGCCCCTTCGTGCTGCAAGCTGTGGTTTCAACACTCGAATTTGTGTAACATGTAAAGGTGTTTTGGTATGGAAATCCCTCTCGAAGCTCTTGTCATGTTTTGAAATGCCGTTCCAAATTCCCTTTCTTTGTCAGCGCTGCCGTTGCATTGCAGATCAAACAAACAGGTTTTGAATGAGAATAAACAAAAAATGATCTTCTGTTTGGGGTGTAAATGGTAGGTCTTGGCTCGTTTCGTCTCAGCTATGTTGACATTCAAGATAAGCAAACACTCTGATCGCTAGCTGCTAATCTGGATGCAATAAATATTTTCAGGACGCGCACAATTTAAAGCTCAAAAGCGCTCAGTTGTTTGAAGGTAGTAGCTTTCTATGGCGCCTAATGCACAAATAGTCAGAAACAGTTTTAAATTGTGGGCGTCCTGAATTACAAAAATACAGCTTATTAGTTAACAACATACTCAAACATGTGCAAAAAAACACACAGAAATCATTGTTTGTTTGCCTGAGCACGGCGCACGCTTGCATCGTCAACTTTCCTGTGAAGCGCTACCCTCCAATGAACACACTAAATTGAGAACATGCACTCACATAGCTCACACACGCAGATCTAAAATGTGATGGTCTTGATGCTCACTAACGTAACATATACTAAACTAACAGCTTTCCTTAGTCTCAGTAACCAGCACTCGTGGCTGACAACTGCAGGAGACCTCCATTATTAGTATTGAAAAATCACAATGCCAGGTGCTGGACCACGTTGCCTCACCGAGGAAATTTTTACAATCATTATAAGGCAAATATTAATAAGAAGCCACTGCAGGAAAAAAAATTTTCCAACAGCCCTCGCGGTCGACTTGGAAGTAGTCGGCGGTCTACCGGTAGACCGCGATCGACTGGTTGGGTACCACTGAACTAAAGGTTGCAGAACATGTGTGGGTAGACTTAAAACTGAAGTCACTATCCATTTTCGTAAGATTCTTCGAAGTCATATAAATAAGGCAGCAGAACACGCAACTGCAGTCAAGATAAATTCGGATAAATTAACTGACACCGATTCTTTTCACAAACATTTTGCTACTAGGACAAGCAACAATCTGCTAACAGAAATATAATCCAGTTCTACCCCACACTGAAATGCACAGTAGATCAATCTTCCCATTTCTGCGACTGTTTCGTAGCTTCGAATTGAATCTTTCGCCACCACGTACGGGATCTGACTAAATTTCACATAAGATCTGAGCAAACACTGGTATGTGTCGTCATCAACAACTCCCATTACCCGTCGGTCAAGAACAACAATCCAGCTTATCATGCTTTTGGGAAATATTGAAAGCAGGCTAGAGGGTTTTTAAAAGTGATCGTTTAAATTTAAAATATTCCGGAGTGAAAGTTTTCTGCTGTATATGTCAATCAAACCAACTTGTACGTGAAATTCAGCACACATCTGGTGGCGGAAAACTAGGGGCCAGCCAAAAAACTGTGGGGCCATGGCTCACCCAGGTCTCCCCTTGGAATCTCCACTGGCTCTCAGCACAAGTTGTTTATAGTCTTAATTGAAGTAAAAACGGTGCTTTTCAGGATGACGTATTAAAAAACAAAGCGTTCTAATGTGAAAGGGCCTTGTTGCGTCAGTTCATCCATGACAGTTTACTCGTTGCTGTGTGTTTAAACATGTCTCTTTTTCTGCGTCACATGCTGAAATCTACAATATCCCAGCTAAAATCTTTGGGCGCACGCCGAAGTGCCAAAGCTTTTTGTTGGTGCTCGCCCAGGTGCTACTTAGCAATCGAATTACATGTTAGCTTGTGAAGTTGGACACTAATATAGAGGACTCATTAAATAAATTTGCCATCGCTGGATAGAAAAAAGAAAGAGACGCATAGTTATTCTTGTGCTTTTAGAAAATCATTCACCAGCAATACCATCTCAGACAGGTGACGATATTGCTTGTTTTTTAACAAAATGACTGAAAATATTTGTCTCTATTACCGTGTGCTTTGCATCTGCAATCATTTTGGTGTTCAGGTAATTGTATCATCCGCATTTAATCATACAGGCACACTGCAAAGGCGACATTACCATTAAGTCGGCATTTTTCCACTACCCCACAAGACCGGATCTTCCGGTTTTACGCGGATGCGACCTCACTATCAAAGCAGGCCAAACGTTGGCCCTTGTGGGACAATCGGGATGTGGCAAGTCTACTACAATCCAGCTGTTGGAACGGTTTTACGATCCTACTTGCGGGCAAGTGGTCAGTGAGCCTAATTTTGTTTTTTAAACAATTTACCAATGTGTTAGTATCACGAGGAAAACAACCATGTTCAGGTCAATTAGGCCACACTGGGCATGTCATTTTTAAATGCAATTGTACATTAGAACTACTTAGGAAATATCGTTTGAAGCTGATTCTTTCAATAGCTGATTTTTTGCGAGTAAGAGGGAAAATTGCCCTATCTCACCCTGCAAACCCGACATGGAACAAATAAGACAACTTGGCCAGACACACGGGAAATGTGACAAGAAAAGCTACTGTGCTCAAAATAGAAGTCGCACATGTAGGTGCTACAGTATTGCACAAAATATCGCTTGTTTCTGATTGGAAATCGGAATTGTCATCATTATAATAATTTGCCCATTTCAGGTTTCTGGATCTATGGTTTCAGTAAACAGCATAAATAAATTTGAAACTAACATATTTTCATATTTCGTGCTAATTTGCTTATGTTGCATGTAGAACCGCAAACTTCGAGCAGAATACGATTTTGATCCTCAACAGACTTTCGTTTCGGTGTACCTCCTCCATTTTTGGAGAAGAAATGTTTGTTTTTAAAAAAATAAAATATTTTTGAAATACAAGATCGTTTTTTCGAATCGGATGAACTTGAGAATAATTCCTGAGTTGTTGAAAGCCATACAGAAAATTTACTTGCCGATCATCATTTGCTAATCATGAGGTTGCGAAAAACATGTTAAAGCAAGTATTTTTCAGTTTTTGGACGGTACCGATATCACTGAACTTAACGTCAGTTGGTTGCGGTATCAGATGGGTCTGGTGTCTCAGGAGCCTGTACTGTTCAACCAATCAGTGAAGGAAAATATTCTGTAAGTACC
>Ga0210059_1007739_pt1 | contig 17030 bp, 12 predicted proteins | sample Ectturendosymbi2_FD_188042 | JGI IMG/M metagenome (GOLD analysis project Ga0210059, IMG submission 188042) | Ecteinascidia turbinata endosymbiont from Florida, USA - Sample 2 (SPAdes) (version 2) | ecosystem: Host-associated > Tunicates > Ascidians > Unclassified | place: Key West, Florida...
TAGTCCAAGGTATTTCCACTGTCATCAGATACACCAAAAACAAACTTTAAAACTGTTAAAGCTTGTAAATTAAAACAAAAGACAAACTTGTTTATTTGCCGGCTTAACTCTGAATTAAGTGTTCAGATAAAAATGCCGGACAATTTAGATTTTATTGATTAGGTTTTAATAACGTGGGGCATTTAATGCTTGTATGCTGCGGCTCAGTTGCTGTTTGTATCGCCCTATTGAAATGTCTGGTTACTTCCCTGATCCATATGCGAGGTATGGCTGAAAGACAGGACATGTTTTTATGTGGAGATATTTCCTTTTTACCTCTTGGGGAAGGTTTTGAGGTTAGGCATCAAATGTTCTGTTAAAATTTACTCCAAACTAGTTAATTTGAGAATGTAAAACTTATTTACTTTTGTAGGGCTCAGAGTCGAACTTGCAGTATTTTAAATATCCTCTATCCTGGGTCTGGTTCTTCAAACAAAGGTTTGAGAAATACCAAAGGCAAAAACAAAACACCAAACGGAAAAAAACTTGCGTGAAGAGTCTGCATTTTGTCGGATAAATGTTGGAGATATGATGTTTGCATACTTTCACCTTTTTACCGACACAAAAGACTTATTTTGTTGAAAAGCCAAACATTTTTCTCTAAATTGTTGATAAGAAGTGAATCTTTCTGATCAAAACGGATCAAAGCGCACGACTGTTTCGCTGCGAACAGCTTCCGAGATTGGTGGATTCGCTCTTTCGTTGGTAACTTGCTATCTACCAACTTGCCTTCATTGCTGTCATTTGGTTTGGTTGCAATCGGTGATTGTCGGAAATTTAGCAATATCCGGAGTGAAAATCTTCAACATTTTAAGATTCAACAACATTTCCAACTGGGCGAAATTCCTATTTTGAAAGTACTTCATGTTGCTAACTGATAACTTATGTTGTATCTGCGTTGAGGGGCCCACAAATTTTTTCCTTGCTGCTGCTACTGCGACTAAACTGCTAAACAACTGCTGACTGGAGAGCGTTTGTTGACGCGTATTCGTTTCAGGCGAACTTTTCATTGTCAATGGTTCGAGAGAAGAACTACTTCACTCTCTTCAACATGCCGCGCAAGTCGACCAGAGCCTACGGGAACAACGAGTTGGAAATCGACGAGTTCGAGACTTCGGTCCGCATGAGCTCCTATCTCGTGGCGTTCCTGGTTTCCGATTTTGAGAGTATCAGCAAAAAGAGCAAGGACGGAGTGAAAGTGGGTTGCAACAATGTTGAATGAAAACAGGAGTGTTTATTGTTGTTGCAAGGAAGGAAAATGCTTTTGCGAGAAATCGTGAGAGAAGTCAACTGGTCGCTGAAAGCGATGTTGTGTTCAGTTCGAAGTGAACCCTATCCTACTTCTGTTGGACCTTTGGGCTTTTGGTCTGACTTTAAGTTTGCTTGTCGAGCGAATCGTCTCCCGCTTTCCAGTCAAAATAAGCGCTGTAAAGCGGTCATGGGCAAATCATTTCTCGCTGTACAGTCTAGGCCTGCGAAACATAGCGATACTAGCCCGTAAAAGTATGTTGAAAATTGTTCGCATGCAGTAAAGAAAGGCCGCGGAGCCAAACGCATTGTTCTTCCTATGCCGGTAAACAACTCGTGCCGTAAAAAGCAAACGCATTATGATGAGTAACAATGGCGTCAGCGGACGATAGCAATAGTTTGCGAGGAGAGTACGTCTATCCATCACTGTATAGCATGGGGTTCCCTAACTAGGGTGCGTGAACCTCCCGGGGGCTCATGAACCATTCCAGGGGGTTCGTGATACGTTTCTAAAAGTCAAAACTATAGTAAGTTTGTCGAAACAAACACCTACGCCGCATAAACCCTAATCAAATAACTGTGTTTGGCGTGGAGTAGCTTGGTGATACGTTCATTCCGGCGCAATGCAGCAAAGAATGTGACGTCACAATGTCGTTGAGATTGCCCGCGAAAGCCACGATCGTGGCCGCCACATTTCTGGCCATAACTCGCCAGCCGCTAGAGATCTGCTCAAACCCTCTAAATCAGGCGCGCAACCAGGGGAGGCATTTGCCTCCCCTGAAGATTTTGAAACATTTCATAGCAATTTTTACATTTACAGAAACTTGAATAAAGATGAAATTTTATATCCTAATCATTTTTAAGAAAAGTCTTATTTGAATTTTTCTTTGTCCTACTGGTTAATCATCTCCTTACAAGATTTATCTTGAGACAGGCCATCTGATGGAAAATTTCGTAAGTGATTGGTATTTAACCACGAATATGTTGGAATCGTCAAAATTTGGGATATAGTTTAAAATGTTGGTATTTCTAAGGCATATTTTTATCCTTTTGTTCGTGTACAACTTTTTACTGAGACAGCCCTTGATTTGGCCTCGTGAAACTTTGTAACATCAGGATACTGTTGAACAGTGTAAACTGCTGAAACTTTCAAAGTGCTAAGAGAAGTCTTGGCATGTTGGTTGTTATTTAAAAAGTTTGTGGTCACGTTAAACCGCTTGTTCTTCTACGACCTTTAGATTAGTTTTGTTAGGGGCTAAACGGATCACAATTATTAATATAGTACAAATTTGAGATTATTAAAACAAGGTTGTCCGTTTGTACCTGTGCTACAGCGAAAAGCTAAACTGGGCCGCACAAAAACGTTGACTGGGCCACACGCGGGCCACGACTTGGACATTGCTGCATCAAACATTTCATGATCTTTCATAAAGCACTGCATGATGCATTATACCTTTCACGATTTTTCATAAAGCACTGTGACATACATCAGTACATCAGATCTTTCATGATAATTGACAAAGTACTGCGACATGATACAATAATCTTTCACGATATTTCACAAAGCACTATGATGTGATACATTAGATCAGTGGTTCTCAACCTTTTTTATCCCATACACCCCTTTAACCGTTATTCACAGATAAAATCCCCCCTGTAGCAGACACATAATAATGGTCTGTACATGCTAAACGTTGATCTGATAAAAAGAAACAAAGTCCAGGCATCAAGCAACAAGAACAAGAACAAGAATTGCTGAATCCCAGTCCAAAGGCTGTGATCAGTCAAGCATGAAAAACGTGACACACAAGCTCTGCTTTGTACAGTCCGACAAAGATGAGAAACATTTAAACAAGACGTTATGACAAAATCCCAGGAACGGACTATGAAGAAATTATGTTAATGGATGATTAATATGAAAAACCGACGAACACAAAATGAATGATGATATGGCCGAAGCTGAAAAGGCCATGAAAAAATGATCTCATGGAAAAGTACTGGAAATCAGCCAAAAATGATGTCATTAAAAATCATGAAACAAAGAACCATTAATAACACGATGAAATGACAAATTACCCAATAAACGATTAATTAGCCTAGAAATGACTAATTAGGGATTTTCCTAAAAATCTGGATATGAAAAGGCCGATTTTGGCAAACCAGATCAGTTCACTTTTCGACTCTGAACTGAGAACTCCTTCCTTGGTCTACGCTATCTAGTTTAGCCATTGAAGTAAATTTGAGGCTCTGCCTTGTAGTATCCTGAGGCTCGGAAGGAATGCTGCGAGTGCTGTTGGCGGGTGACGTGGATACACGGCGGCTAGATCGACGGCTTGAGTCCTCAGACCAAAAGCAAAGTCAATGACTTGTTTTTGGTCAACACTAGTAGCTTTGTCCGACTGAAGTTCTGCCGCTCAGAACTATAAATTTGGCTTGTCCAAATTAACCTCTGCCACACTATTTGGTTTTGTCAAAGGCAATCACTATTGCCTCGTATGACAAATTGGCATTTGTCAGAGGGAAACTCTGTCACTCTTTATTGAGCTTGTCTTAGAGTATCTCTGCCACCCTGTGTAACAAATTTGGAGTCATCCAAAACGATGTCTGTTAGACACTCGGGAACATGTTTTGAATATGACCCATCTTAACTTAAGTAGACTTGCCATTCAACCAACTTTGAATAGCATTTTGAGTTAAGAGGCTGCAATCATCACAAAACTAAAATACGTGACAACATTTGCGGAAATCAGACTTAAAAATCCCTCGCTAACTTCTGAGAAACCCTTATCACGAACAAAACATGTTCACCGAACATGGTACTTTTTGAATGTTGCAAATCTAACGAACAGGTTCAGAGTTGAATAGTTAGTTGAGAACCAATGTGAGGACTGTGGGATTGGCTACCAATTGAAATAATTGTGTCTGTGATTCTGTTTCGAGAAAGTTCGGACTGTTTCATGTTCCACATGAAATGGTAAGTTCTTGACATTTTATAGCGTACATATCTCGTGAAATAAAATATAATACAAATAAACTCTCTTAGTCAACTTTTATGAGTGTTCTTAGCTAAGCAATCAGAAACCTTAGGGAGACCAAGCGAGCTTTTGACTCGTCAATGTCGTCCTTGTTACATCTAAGATCGAACCCATGCAGTGATTTTACGGATGTAACTAAATGCGGCTATCTAGGTTCTATATGGCCTAGAAACCCGTAACACCCCTTAGAAATTTAGTTTGTAAAGAACACTTTTACATCAGTACACTAAGAAGAGAAACTAAACTCTTCACAATTGATGAGCTCTTTGGCTTCTTATTTAATTACATTTTAAACAAAATCCTAAATAGAAAATTCCCCTCTTGCAAATGCAAAATTCCCCCCTGGTGGGGAATTCCTCCCCGGTTGAGAACCCTTACATTAAACTTTTCATGATCTTTCACAAAGCACTGCAATATGATACACTGAACCTTTCATTTTCCGTTTCGTCGCCTGAGCGGGTTGTTGCTATCCACTGCTTGGCCGCACTAGATCTCGGGGGAGGTGTTGAGCAGCCATTCGATTGTCTCATCGTCCTGAACCGTCAGGCTGTGCAGTCCATGGGGAGGTCGATGGATTGGACATTGGAGGACAACATGGTCGACGGTTTGTTCTTCTGCACCACACTCACAAGCCGCAGAGGAGGCCATATCCCATTCGTGGAAGCATGAGCGGAAACGTTCAACACCAATGCGGAGGCGGTTCAACCGGACCCACACTGTTCTTGGAAGGGCCATTCCAGGAGAGTGGATGCCTGTGTCCAGTGGCGTAGCCAGACCAAAAATTTTTGGGGGGGGCAAAATGTTTGATTTTAGGCGAATAACACTATTTTGTTTGGAAAAACGCCTCTCAAAGCACAAAATGACTATATTTTCTAAAAATTTGGGAGGGGCATGACCCCTTGTTTCCCCCCTGGCTACGCCTATGCCTGTGTCGGGGATGAAAGTACGGAGTCTCTTAGTGTTGTCCAACCACTCCGAATCTTTCATGATCTTCCATAAAGCACTGTGATCTGATACAATAAACCTTTCAACAAAAAAACTTTATCCTCGGGGCAAGCTTTTAAGGAATCTGTCTGCTTCTTCCTTGATGATGCGTTGAAAAACGCGAAACTAGTTTCCCTGGGGGTCGATTTACTTGCCGCCATCTTTGTGGCTTATAACTATGAAAAATAAACCTTTCATGATTTTCCACAAAGTACCGCAATATGATAGATTGAATCTTCCATGATCTTTTACAAGGCACAATGATACATACACAGTCAACGTCGCAAAGCAAAATTCGAGATTAGACCGTGTCTCGAGACGTTAGGGGTTCGTGTATCTGCTCAGTACCTGCCCTGAGATCCAGTGCGACCTATAGCAGTGGAGAAGAACTCGCTTATAGGATAAAGGGGCGAGTGGACACATTTCTACAAGGGGTTCGTGGGGAGATTATATTGGGCAACCCTGCTGTGGAGAAAAAAGTTTTTCTTCATAAACACCTTTGATTCCAATTTGTGTGAGAAAGCATGGGATTAGATATCTCTCAATTGACAAAGGCATTTTTTTACAAATCCTTGCTCGTGACGTTTGACTTGTCGTTAATCACCAAAGGTTTTGTGCAGTTCGCCTGCATTATGACGTAGCACCACTATGATTGTTCTGCCACTCGGAAACAAATATTTCGTCACATATACAGGTTAGAAATGCGCTAACCGGATTGCTGACAAAGCTTGCATAGTAGACGTGGAAATAGGATCAAGTTGCAAATCTTTGTCTGCAGGTGACAATATACTCCTCGCCCGGTAAGACGAAAGAACTGGGTTTCGCCCTCGACATTGCACTTCAATCACTGGAGTTCTACGCCAACTTATTCAAAATACCGTTTCCTTTGCCAAAGATGGACATCATCGGCATTCCAGATTTCGAAGCTGGTAAAACTGCTGTTTTTTCTGCCCCGTCTACCACGCGCTAACTGTTTGACCAAATCCCTTTTATCAGTTCCTGCTGAAATAAATATTGCATCGGATTCCAGGCGGCGTTGCTTATTAGCGCTTCGCGCGTTTGTTACTGTTATGTCGGAATTGCATCGCCTTTGCATTGTTGCTTTCACCTTAATCCAGGTTAACTTTGTATATGATTATGCTGATTCGAAAGAGCGATTTTCTTAGTCGAAAGAAGTCTGCAAACGATGCAAATGACAATCGCGATATATGTTTTACTGCTGACCGCTGGTCCACCACGGTGATCCCAAACGGCGGGTTACGACTTTGGGGACGATTTTTTCCCATCTGGAGGCTTGTAACAACAGAAACTGACAAAGAGTAATTTGAAATTTAAGGTGTTCTACGCCAAAACTCTTCTAGTGGTCGTCGTCGAATAATTAGCTTTCACAGTATTTCTGACCGCTCAATCCAAACATGCATCTACTGTAAGTCCTGCAAGCCCGCGGCAGGTTTTGTGACGTCACAATGGGTTGCCGGGATCAGACTATTTCAGTTGAGTTGAAAACCGTTAGCAAACCTGCACAACTCAGAGAGCTCGAAGGCCCAAATTAATCAACAAAAATTTTCCGCAGGACACAAAAGTCTGTTTCGTTGTGCAGCGATTTGGAAAGTTTCTGGATTGACAATTAATTCTACCCGAAGTCGGGCTTTTGCAACATTTTCTTCAATTGAGAAAGCTCTCAGGGGCCACAAAAAAGCTCTCGCGGGCCGCATGCGGGCCGCGGGCCATATGTTGTTGTGGCCTGCGTTAGATGGTTTCACTTCAGTGTTCATTGCACGCGTCAAATCGTGAGTTGCGTTTGCCCTTGACTGCGCATTTGAACAACGCTTAGCGTCTTGCTAGTTTGCGTTGAGCAGTGCCAGAACGTTGTTATTTTATGACAAAGGACGAAAAGGGCCCGCAAGCCATTCCAGCGCCCTAGGCAAGATCCATTTTCAGCGTCCCCTCATAGCTTATGACGTCATGCGATCAATTGCCAACCGATCATATATTTGGTAAACGCAGATAGATACATTTTCTTTGCACATCTTAAAATTACGGGTGGGACCAAGGCAAGGTCCATTCCAGCACCACGCTCCCGAAAAAGACCCTTAGGACAATTTTTGACATCAAACTAGTTTATAAGATGCATGCCGAGTTTATTTGAAAGCCGCATTCGCATAAACAAAAACTCTAGCATAGGCCTCAGAAAACCTTTTCCCAGTCTGATTTCGTAACAATCAACGATGTTCCGCTTACGTAATAAACCTCTCACGTTCGCGAAGGTCACCAATGTTGGTCATGGTGCGTGCCAGCTGACACGCACTTGCACACACTTATGTTTGTTACATAAATTACGGTGGAGTGTCCTATAATCGAAATCTGACTAGTTAGCTAGGTCAGTGGTCCGCAACATGTGGGTCATGACCCCAATTTGGGTCGCAAGACCTTCCACTCTGGGCAGTGGCGTAGCCAGACCAAAATTTAGGAGGTCCAAAATGTTTGATTTTGTACGAGCAACAGTATTTCGTTTGGGATACCGCCTATCACAGCACAAAATGACTAGATATGCTAAAACGTTTTGAGGGGCATGGCCTCTTGTGACCCCTAGTTACTCCTGTGACTGTGCGTCGCGAAGTAATTTTGCTTGGCATTTTAAATTTGCCATTCGCAGTAGACAGAATAAATGCAATCTTTTACTGCTTTATGTTTTAAGTTTCATATAATTTTGTGCAAGAAAATTGCTACTGTCACTTGTAGTCTTAAAATTGATATTTAATTGAAAAGTATTCCACAAAATTATATGATCATTAATGTTTGGGTTGTGAGAATTTAGAGCTATTTTTTAGGTTCGCCCCAAAAGGTATTTGCGCACCCTTTGCTGGGCTACTAACGCTAAAACTGCTGGCGTTTCGGCAGTGTTTCCAAATCTGACTATACTGGATGGCTGAAACATGATTTAGAGATGGCTTCGACACAAACTTACTTCGGTGAAAACGGCACAGCTAGAAAAAATTAAGAAATGAGAAGAACAGAGATAATAACCTTAAAATGTTTCATTGAGCTTGATAAAGTATGGCCTGTAGGGCATGCTTTGCTGACCCGGATGGCACCACATTGATAATCTTGTGAGCACCTTGGGCAAGATCCATTCCAACGACCACCCCTTCTATACAAAGATCCCTAATCTACACAGACCCGTAGCCAGGTTGTAAGGCTTTGGGGTCAAAATACACTTTAGGGGAGAATTATTTTTGTTTTTTACTATATGTTTAACACAAATTTTTCTGGACATAGTAGAATTTGGGAGGAGCAAAAATTTTTGTGGGGGCACTGCCGTCGCGCGCCCCTCGTGGATACACTGCAAAAGTTTATTACATGAATGAAATTTATACCAAACTGCGACATAACTTACTTTGTACCGGTATATATGAAATTGAAAATAATAGATAAAATGTTAACCCTTCTTGCAGCAAACCTGAAAGAGTGCCGTACCTCTATCTTCTCATGAACGTGAGTTATTCACTTTTATCATGTTCAATATCTTTTCTTGGTATACGTTCGTGACTCTCTAAACCACATAGTTATATTTTTTGGTCCTTTTTGGCGCCACCTGTGGCCCAATGCCCTTGGCAGGCATGAAGTTCGCCCAATGGTAGCGCCGGCACTGAGGACGAGCGCGTACAAACAGAAGTTGCAAGTGAAAATTCCTTGTTAGGAAATAAACTAGTTTTACATTAGTTGCAAATGTACTTTATTACGAGTTACAAACGTCATTATGACACGTTTTAAGTGCGAATTACAAATTGGATGCCTACCTATGTATCTGCGTGGTGATGACTTGTGGAAGGATAAGAAAAAAATGCAGCTGCTGCTGAAATCACAGATTTTGTAAAAAACGCAAATGGCAGCATGAAATAATTGAGGGCTAACGAAGTGCTACTCGTTGCAGTCACCGTAATTCTTTCGTATTAGGAGTGTGTAGAACGGTAACCGGTAAAAGCATGTGAGGGAGCATTGTTGATATGTTTAAGAGGTTGTGAAACATTGCTGCCATACCATGCTTTAAACAACACTAGAAGATCGAAAAGGATGTTAAGAGCTTGTGAATAGCTAGCGGTGTTCATGTTTCCATGAGAATATATGATTTTATTTGCCGTGGTTACTCATGAACAAAAGATCCTTTATTCGTGAAGGATGACGCGGAAGAAAAAAGAAAACAAACAAAAAGCTCAAAATGCGTTTTTTTGTTGCGGAGAAGTTGTACTGTGACGTGTTGGGCTTCATTTGCTTAATGTATTTCGTTTGCGTTGTTGTTGTTTGTGTGGTCATAATGAACAGTGCGGCAAATCGGCAAAGATGTGAAGTGAAGAAAATTCGTGAACTTGTTTTACAACAATACGCTTCAGCAAAAATTCATACCAAACAATAAAACTGTGCCAGGCTTTGCATTTCGCCAAGCGAGGTCATCTTGCTGTGATCTTTGTAGGAAATCATGGCGGCAAAGCTGAGATTTCGTAAATAGAGTTGAAGGTGATTTGAAAATATTTATTACATTTAAATTGATCGCTGAACTTATTAAAATCCTTAAATCAATGCATTGTTCTTTGGACTTTATGGTGGTTAAAAGAAAACAAATCTGTGAATTTTGCTGAGTTTTGCAAGGAAAAATATAAAAAAATATTTTAAGAGAAGAAAGAACTTTTTTTGCGATATAAACAATTAAAGACTACAGAGATTTAAACAGGAAAATGTTTTGTATCCTTATTACTTTTCGCCTTCAGGAGCCATGGAGAATTGGGGCCTTCTTATGTTTAGTGAGTCATCACTGCTGTACAATCCAAACACGTCTACCGTTTCCAATAAGCAGTGGATCGCAACCACAGTTGCTCACGAGATCTCTCACCAGTGGTTCGGAAACCTGGTCACCATGAAATGGTGGGACGATCTTTGGCTGAATGAAGGTGATGCTTCTTGGTTAGGTAAATTATGTTTCACGGTATTAACAGCAGCTTACGATTGCTTCGGATGGGAAGCCTTTCGAGACTATTATGGCGGGATAATTGCCTTGCCTGCTGGTTATTGCATTAATCCACACCACTCTTGCTTGGCGCTACGTTCCTGAATGGAACGTCAACTGCGAAGAGTTAAGTCGCAATGAGTGTGGCTTGCGTGTTTGAGCATAAACTTTTCACACCCGCGAATGTATTCACATACAGTTAATGTTTTTCCCGCTCTGATTTCCTGTTTGCTTTGGGAGGACAGTGATACTCTCCAATCCGTCCATGATCTCGCGTATCCTCTCGATCTTGTGTGGGGTTGAGCCAGGGGTGCATAAATGTTGCCGCGCACTCGCGCCGCGCGACCAACACTTTGGAGTGTGCTAACGGGATTTGCAGCGATGCAGCAGTGCCTAGTTTACAATGTTAAGTGGGATTTTATTCTTGGAGTACTTTTACTAGCGGTAAGATTTTAACAGGTACAGCTCTCCCAAGACCCAATCAAACTTAGCTGATAGCGCAGCGCAAGGGTGGATGAACCAGACTGGGTGCATGGGCCTGGTCCCTATTTTTAAATTTCGAATTTTGATTGAATAGCTTTAGGAAACACGATTAGTATTGTGCCTATTGTTATAGTAAATCGTTCAATGAAAAAGATTTTCCACAGTTTTTTTGACGTGCAATTGTGCCCCGCAATTTGAAAAAGGTTTCTCCACCACTGACCTAGCGCAACGAGCTATTTAGACAGAGACACCGGTAGACCTCGGCTTTTCTGGGCCGATACCGATGTTTAGCATCACTCAAACCACCGTTGAAAAACATTACAGTGCATTTTTCCCTCAGTATGTATGTCACAGAACAAATCGAATAATTTCACAAGTTTCAAATGAAAAAGCCCGCACTGTGATAAGTTGGGAACATATTGCAAATAAGCAATAAACTAGACAAATGAGACAAGCGTGAGAGCAAAGAATAATATTACACTGGCCAACACAATTTTTGGTGCTCAACGTTTTAGAGCCGATATAGACTAATTTAGATTCGCTAATTTCAAAAATCCAACCGTTATTTTCTATCAGGTCAACTTTTTAAGTTATTTAAGAATTTCGATTTTTGTGAAGGCCTTGGTGAATGGTTTAGCTCTACTCTTAGACTTCCTTGTGACATCACAGATTTCAATATATGTGCTATCTGTGGCATGTCTTAATTATCCAATGTTTGTGACATCATAAATATTGAAGTAGGGTACTGTGCATTATGTATAATTGCTTGCACAATGCACGACTGCAGGTCCTCTCTTTTATTCTAGTTTGTGACTTAAAACTCATAAATATTACAGGTTGCTTAAGTTTATAAGTTTTGCTTAAGTTTATGAGAATCTTGATTATGGGTACATCATCAAGAAGACGCTGTTTTAATGAACCAAATGTTTTCTGCTATATCTGTGGCGAATACACTTTACAACATAACAGGAAAACAATCAGTGATTTTGTAAAGCGTGCTTATCTTGCCTATTTCAAAGTGATGCTGGGTGATTAACACAAACCTTGGGCACCCCACATTGTGTGCAAACCTTGTGTAGAACATTTACGGCAATGGACAAATAAAAGTAGATAAAGCGTGCGGTTTGCTATTCCAATGGTGTGGCGAGAGCCAAAAGATCACTGCAACGACTGCTATTTTTGTGCAGTGAAAACTAAAGGCATCGATAGGAAAAATAGGAACTCCTTGACATATCCAAACTTAGAGTCTGCAATCAGGTCAGTTCCACACAGTGAAGAACTTCCTGGTCCAGTTTTTGAAGGCTTGCCATAACTGGAATCTTCTCTTTCCAGTAAAGAGGAGGACGTTTCAATTGACAGTGATAACACCCTATCAGACAACGATTTTCCCCCAGCTCCTTTATCCCCGCAACTCTTTACCCAAGGAGAGCTGAATGACTTGGCAAGAGATTTGAGTCTTTCTAAGGAGTTTTCTGAGCTGCTGGCTTCAAGGCTTAAAGAAAAAAATCTTTTAAAACCGGGTACTCTCATCACCTTTTACCGGAAACGTCATGAAAAATTCTTGCCATATTTCACCCAAGAAAATGAGATTGTGTACTGTAACAACGTTGAAGGTCTTCTAAAAAAGCTCGGAGTCTTTGAATATAATCCTAATCATTGGCGACTTTTTATTGATAGCTGTAAAAGAAGTTTGAAATGTGTTCTTCTGCATAATGGTAACGCTTTTGGATCTGTTCCTCTTGGGCATTCAACAACTCTCAAAAACATATAGCGAAATTAAATTTGCACTGGAAAAAATTTCATACTACGAACACAACTGGATCATTTGTGTTGATTTAAAAATGGTTGGATTTCCACTTGGTTTGCAGTGTGGTAGTACGAAGTTCCCATGCTTTCTATGAGTGTGGGACAGCAGAGCTAGAGCCCAGCCTGGATGAAACAAGATTGGCCTGTAAGAGAATAATTGGTGCCTGATGAGAAAAATGTTCAAGCTCACCCTCTGGTGGAAAGATTTAAAATTATTTTACCTCCCCTTCATAGCAAGTTGGGTATCATGAAACAATTTGTAAAAGCACTCAACAAGGATGGTGAATGTTTCAAATATATTTGCAGCACATTTCCGGGATCAACGATAGAAAAATCAAAAGCTGGTATTTTTGATGGCCCTCAGATAAGAACACTATTAAATGATTGTGACTTTCCAAATTCCATGAATGAAAAAGAATCCTGTGCTTGGAGTGCCTTTGTGGAAACTGTGTAGAATTTTTTGGGAAATAGAAAAGCAGTCAACTACAAAGCGATTGAGGCCAAGTTACTAAGCACTTTTCAAGATATTGGTGCTATCATCAGTATCAACATAAGTATCAAACATGAATATTAAGCTTCACTTCCTGTACAGTCATCTTGACCGCTTCCCCGAAAATCTTGGTGATCTGAGTGATGAGCACGGGGAGAGGTTTCATCAGGATATTAGTGAATGGAAGTATGGTGTCAAGGGAGGTGGGATGCTGCCATGCTAGCTGACTGCTCTTGGTCAATTGAACGTGACGATGCTTCTGCCATTCATTCTCGAAGATCATTAAAATGGAAATTTATGGCTGACATTTGACCATTTTAAAGGATTCCATTGTCAGTATGCTTGCTTAAACTCACTGATTTGGCTTGTTATTGGTAGATCCTAAAAAATAAATACGCAATTGTGTTCATACAATACCATTTCATCATTTTCTAGTAAACACCGCCTTAGCTCATTTTGTCACTATAGTGGGTGCATCATAGCAGAAAAACTAGACCCGATAGAGAAACACTGACTGCAATTTTGAAGTCAACCCCCCAAAATTAGGTAAAAACAGTTGAAACATCTTTGGCACCAAGAAAAAAAATTTTTTTTGTCGGCCAGTTTTTTTGTCAATGATTATTGAGATGACATTACGCAATGCACGGCTCATTAAACACAATAACTGATGAAGCCATCACTTCACTGCGATGAAGAACCACACAACATCAAATTCTGGGCAAACCCAGGTTACTAAAACAGTCAACCACTACAGGACATACCCTGATTTGTTCGCAGGCAGTCACCTGCTTACCGCGCAAAAACCTGTGAGCGAATGTTGCGTCACAGTGCGGTTTGTCGGGACCATCGGGCAGTGGTCTGTATATTACCAGTGATTACTATAAAATTTTATGTTATCTCTGATATTACGCACTGTTTGATGTAGTTGGAGGGCTGCGCGCCGTAAGGAACAGGATAGAGAATTTGCTTTAATTAATCAGAGAGGAAGTAGCAACTTGGGTTTCCGAACACTTCCTGCAGAACAATAGCGTAAGGAATTTTCTGAGCAAATGTTCCCGATATACAGCGCTCCAAGTTACGATATCGGAGGAAAATACGCTCAACGATACGATACAGCAGTTCAAAACTGCAAAAATATCAGGCTTAGCGTTAAAACAGGGGAGTGAAACACACCCAGCGCTATGTCAAAGCATTTACAACTACAATTTTTGCATTAGGTCGACAAATTAACAAGAAAAAAGTATGCGGAAACAATTAATCTCCTTTTCGCAGGTAATAAAGTTATTGTAACACATCAAACTAAAGTGGGGTGTTTAACCCCAACCCCCCCTTGCGTACGCCCTTGGCAGACAATATAAAGACAATGGTTTCGGATAAAGTGAACTACCGCGGAACACGATCTTAAACATGTGTAGTTGACGAAAGATCTGCAAAATGTGGTGAGATGGTTTCTGGACGCAGACGATAATCCACATTCCCACGAAAACCTAATTATTACTTTTTTGCCCATTTAGAAAGTTTCTTGAAATTTGCATGCAAATTTATTCCGTGGTATTTGCATTAAGTCGACAAATTAACAAGCAAAATGTATGCGAAAACAATTAATCTCCTTTGCGAAGGTAATAAAGTTTTTGTAAAATATCAAGATCAAGGGGAGGTAAATCCGACCCCTCCCTTGCGTACGCCCTTGGCCACACAAAACCTTCGATTGGGCCGCATGCGACCCACGGGTCGCGGGTTGGACACTGCTGCTCTAAACCTCTGATTTTCGTTGATTGCTAACGTTTGAAACTCAATGTGTGTGAATAAAGATCTAGTTAAAAATACGCTTCTGAAGATATGCCACTTGAATCTTTTTCTTGTTGCGTGACCGAATCGGGACAAGCTTTGGCTGGCTCACCACTTATTTTGTAGAAAGTTATTGCAAACTAGAAAGGAATGATTCGCTTCTGCAATTAATTATAACTTGTAAATGAACTAGCTACCTAGCTACTAATTACGGAATATCTTTGAAAAACTACCTCACATGGTAGTTACTTATTTAGGATAGCGAAAAGATTAACGTTACTGAAAAGCATGCGGTTACCATGACGTGAGCAATGTATTTATCAAACAAAGAGATACATGCACACACGCTGTAGTGACCACATACTTAGACACTTTTTATGTGCAAAATGACGTCACGATACATCTAAATAGATCAAATGAAAGAAAATATAAACAGGTGAACAACATAGGTCCGGTGGTCAGCGAGTAAAACTCGTGCCCTCGCGCCTCATGATAATAGTTGAAAGTTCAAACGTGTTAATTCGGCCGTTACACACGCCACTCTGCAACTTCAGTGATATTAGAATTACTAATATTTGAATGCAACAGCAATTCCAGGTTTTTCAAAATGACCGGGTTTGTTGGTTGAAAAAAAACGGGTTTTGGGTAGAAGAAAATAACCAAAAAAACGGGTATTGGGTTCGGGAAACCCTGGTTGGAAACACTACTTTTCTCGATGGCAGCTTCAACCTATGTTCTCGTCGAGGGGGAGAACACCGCGGTGATTTGTAGGAACCAGGTCCTTGTTAGCACAAAAGCAACAACCGATCTTGGCAGGTAAATTCACCTCTCAAAGGGTTACGTCATGCGGAGGGTGAGAAAGTCCTACAAATGTTTATGAAGTTGGATTTTGATGAAAATCCGATCCAAAAAATTTTTCTGTTGACATCAGCAGCTGTACTTTGACATGGCGTCGCTTTATTTTTAATTAGACTGGGTATGCAATTGAGAACATTTCTTGAAACACTACAGGCTTTGCGACTTACATGATGTTCTACGCCGTGGGTAAGCTTCACAAGGAGTGAAAACTGATGAACGAGGTTCCACACAAGGTCCTCTTTCCTGCCATGAGAGTGGACGTGTCGCATTACACGCATCCCATCAAGTCCGAAGTGAATAACGCGCTTCAAATCCTTGCAATGTTTGACAATATATCGTATATGAAAGGTGAGGGAGCGTTGGTGTTGAAGGCAGTGGTTGTTATGTAGTTCATTGTTATGGTGTTTTTTCCCAATATGATTTTTTTATTTGTGTGCTTCGTTTGTTGCTATTGGCGACTGCTGTCTGTTGTTGAAATCCACAGATACATGACAGCATTAATTTGCAATAACTTTACTTTCCTAGAAAGGTCTCCTGCTGACGACAGAGTATTTTGCGGTTGTCCAGTAAATACTTGCAGCGGCGTAAAAGTGATTCAACGCACAACGGTGTTTTCAGTAGAATTTTACTCTTTCACACGTCTCCACCAATTTCTTCATAGTTTTTACAAAACTTTGCGTTTGTTATTTAACCCTAGTGCCCTCATGCTTCCTATCGGTACAGACGTACTTATGTCAGGACAGTTTGAGTATTTGTGTGCGTGTCTGAGTGTGTGTGTGTGTTTTGACCGAATTAAAAAAGCTGAATGTGTATGCTTATGTTAAGCTCCAGCGTACATGTTACACGGAAGACTAATTCAGTATAGAACAGATTGTTTTGTTGCCAGTCTCTTGTGACGTCACGAAACGAATTGTGTATCAAGAAAGTATTGGTGTACTTTTAGCGGTGATTCCCCGTGAATGGAAACTCCTGAACCTGGCAAAGCAACCGTTCGGGGTCTCACATCAGGGGAAAAACGTTTCAATGCCGTCTGGCTCACCTAGGAGTACCTATTCCAAATAAAGCGATTTTACGCGCGATGACCGCAATCCAACGGACGAAGGAATACAAAAAAACACGCGAAGAAACAACGCAAATTCTTGAGGAAAAGGTTACCAGATTGTAGAAAAATTTTCCAGATTACAACTCGTTTAAGAAGTCCTCAATCTACAATGCTAACATGCAAGCGGAGTTCTTTCGATTTTAACCACTCGCTTTATGGTCGTTGCAGGAGGCAGTTTGATCACAATGCTGGCGG
>Ga0210059_1007740_pt1 | contig 17029 bp, 6 predicted proteins | sample Ectturendosymbi2_FD_188042 | JGI IMG/M metagenome (GOLD analysis project Ga0210059, IMG submission 188042) | Ecteinascidia turbinata endosymbiont from Florida, USA - Sample 2 (SPAdes) (version 2) | ecosystem: Host-associated > Tunicates > Ascidians > Unclassified | place: Key West, Florida...
TTTCGTATGGTTGAAACCACTTTGCCACCATTTAGGTCAGTCTCGGTGGGGAAAATGCCTTGCAATCCGTCCTCAACCGAGGCAAAGATATCTTTTACTGGTACAACTTTAGGGGCAATAGTAAAATTGTAAAATTGTGGGCCAATACTCATACTTTTAATTTTTCACTAACAGCAACCGATGCCGATACGGAGATTTTTGCATTACCACAAAGGAAAGACATTGCAGTGCATTTTTTCTGCATACAGGCCATACAAGCTATTGCAATAGTTACACAAGTTACAAATGAAAGAGCAGATTGTAACAAGTGACGAACATGTTACAAATTTAAGTCATACGAAGAGCAAGAAATGAAAAGCAACGGTATTATTGTTTGGGACACCGCTTCTCAAAATGACAAGATATGCTAGAAATGTGGGGGGCATGGCCCTTTTGCCCCCCTCGGCTACGCCTATGACTCCTAAGTTAGGTATCCTAACTCGTGCCTGTTGAATTGGTACAATTTCGTTGGCAACTTTTATTGAAGCAGAGAATTCTTGTTGTGTACCACGATTTCCATTGATACTAGGTGCTACAAAAGTGTTAACAGCCAAGCTTCATTCATGTTATGTTGAGGAGTCGGAGTTGGTGTCGGAAATTTTGGAAAGGTCGGAGTGGGCGTTGAAGTCGGAAACTTTGGAAAGGTCGGACATTTTACCTCTGACTCCGCAATCCTGGCAGCATGTGCAATAAATTGGCTTAGAAAGGTTGAAAGACCATTGAGAATGTATGAGCTGTGACATATATAGCACCTCAACCCCGCAGGCCTCCTAAGTTGTGAATTCTGAAAATGAAACTTGGTCAAGAGAAGGTGTAAAAGAAAACGGTTAACGTTGATGTAACTTTTATATTTCGTTAATGCAGGTGTTCTGGCTGTGGAGCCACAGGCTAAATTAACAAAGAAGCTGAACTACACAACATAGTGAAAACTTAAAACCTGTCTCCAGCTTCTACTTTCATGTTCTATAATAGTGAAAACCTGCACCACCCTCAATTAAAAGACATGTCTCGATTGTTTTTGTGTGAAAAAGTTTGCTGCTAGAAATACTGATACCCGAGCCACAACACCCCGTGAATGTTTCATTGTTTGACTTTTCCTTTGATTGTTACCCAGTCTACATCGTGCTTGGCTTGAAAGGTTTCCAAAGACATGAACCTGTTTAAAAATATTGGTTGTTGGTTGATAGCAAAACAAAAAACTGCAGTGTCCAATTACTGAATGTTTTTGGTTGTGAAGGTTCAAAAAGTGTGATCGTTTCTAGTTATCGAACCTTTAAGTTGCTTTATCGCTGGGAGAGTTGTAGCCATTTCGTTCGGGTTCATAAGATTTGGTTTAAGCCTCCATAAGTTTTGACCTGAAACATTTCTAAACAAATGAAAGGATCTGCTGAGTTTAAAGGACTTCCTCGTTAATTTTGCTACACTACTCAGATGAAGAGGTCCTTAGTTTTAATACATCTCTAGGCCTGCAATTGTATAAGTCAGGAAAAAGATCACGTAGAATGATTGCCATTGTAAGAAGTTAATAGGTGTTAACAATTGCTGGACATCTACATAAGTTGCATTAAGTTGATGGAGTGCGCAAGTTCTATCTTTTAGCAAAATATTTGTGACCCCTTATGTCCGCAGGTCAGGTTGTGAACACACAGGTCATTAAGATATTCCAAATATTTTATTGCTACGATAACAAAATCTCAGGCTAACACCCATGTACATTATATGAAATGACGTCTGGCTAGTCAAGCATAAATTCGAAGGCGTGCTAGTGACGCTGCATGATTCGCTACAGTGACTATGCGACACTTGTTCAAAATTAAATTCACGATTCATTGCCATGACCATGAGCGTTGCGTGCGAAATGAACAACAAGCACAAACATTTTTCCGGTCTGGAAGGGACAAAACATGTGTTGTGGGTACACTGGCAATTCAAAATCGCTTGGCGTAAGTTGAACGTAACACTTTTCAACTATTTGGTTTGTGAGTTTCAAACACAAAGACAGAGGTTGTTCAACCAGGTTTACTATAAATACTCTGAGCGTTCACGAAAAAATGCTTCCCTTCGCAATAAATAAGAGCTGCTGTTAGCAGAGCGACTGGTATTTGTTCTAAGGGTGATGCACACACCTGTATCAAGTTTTTTTTACCCAACCATACTTCAAGTCGTCTAATAATGCGCAATTAGTAAACGAGTTTAAATAATGAATGCAGTATCTTTTGAAACAGAAAATCCTTAGGCCAAAGAAGGCTGTACATTTAAAACTTGTGTGACGTGGATGCTGATGAATTATATATTCTGGACTTAAAAAACGGGATACCTGCAAGACAACACTCAAATATTTTCATCTTTTTGAAAAGATGTTTCATCTACTGTTAATGTGGGAAATTGCAAGTGAGTACAATCAATGCATGCATGTATGAATATTTCGAATAAAATTTACGATATACACTGAAATTGTGAGTTCCTTTTCAGAATTGTCTAAGTGTACCAGCTAACTCTTCAACTAAGATGCGCTGTGATTAAGCATCTTTTCTGTTCTTGTGTTCTATCTTGTGATATGAATCATAATTCGGACATAAACATATGAATAAAAAAATTAAATGTGGTAAAAAAATTACCAGAAAGCAAATATTATGGATTTCAAACCTTCTGATGTATAAAAAAAGTTTATGTCGTCTGTGAATTATAAGGAGATTGAAAATTTTTGTCTCCACTGAACAGTTTGCAACACATTCTCAAAAGCTTCATAAATCTTTAAATGTTCATTCTGAGAAAACAAAATAACAAAAAAGCAGGAACGACTTAAAGTTGCAGTGATTTTAACCAGCTTATTTTCATCAAACAATATAGCAGTGGGTTGCATCATAAGTGTGGGCAACAACTGAGACATTAGCATCTCAACCAGCCAATGATTTGCAGTGGCAGACTCACTCTGTTGAAAAATTATATCATTTCTAAGATTCGCAACAAACCTGGCAAAATTCAGTGTTTATAAGTCACAAAAAATATAAGCAATAAAAATTTATTTAGCGTTTGAAACTTCTATGAATTTATTATACCAATGTTTCCTAATCCTTTAGGAGCGGATTACAGCACCCATAGAAGAAAAAAATGCGGCACCCAGTGGCGAACCCATACAAATTGTGATGAGGTTTAATGGTATTATGAAAATCTATTTTTAATGAAAAAATGGATAAGCTCGCGGACCCCTTAGTATTGTAAATGGGATTCAAAAGTGGAAAAACTTTCTTAGGCTCTTTTCTAATCAGGTTCTTTATCGCCCTCATATCCCGAAGATCCCGAAGTTATTTGTAGGCCCTGCAGGCCGCTTAGAGACTTGGCCGCTGGGCGTTGGTGAGCCATGTTCGCGGCACGTGGACAACACGTGTGGGAGTTTAATACTGACGAAAAAGCAACTATTAAAAATGTATTTTGACCTGATCTATGTTAGAAAATTCGCAGTGCAAGTCGCGCTGACAATTTCAAAGGAATGTAAAAAGTATTTAATTTAAGACTGTTGGAGAGCAGAGCAGCGAAACACTATACCTTTGCCTTCGTGACAAACAATAGCTAAAATAGTAGAGCAACACTTTAAAAGGGTATTATTCTTAATGAAGGTTTTACCAAGCTACACTTAGCTTGTTAAATGATAGATAGCAGGAACATTTATAATGTTTTGCAAATTTCCAAACCTTTTAAACTGCTATCAGTTGCATGATACAATCACGAAAAACGCATTTTTGCAAATACAAAATTTAAGGAAAGGTTGTGTTTAAAAAGATATTTGATGAGAATGTACGTACTTGTTTTTGTTGCAATCTGGATTTGATCAATTGGGTTGCAATCTGGATTTGATTTGTTGCAATCTGGATTTGATCAAACATGCCATCAATTTCCTTTAGATGGTTAGCTGTTTAACTACAGAAAATGGCAACAGCGATGAGGTACTCATCAGTCGAGCAAGAAAGTCTTATCAGTTTCAGTTAGTATGAGACAAAGTAAGAAATTCAGGCCCCAAGTACAGTTAAAATAGGTTTCCTCAAAAAGCCTAAGCAGATGTTGAAAAATATTGCCTTACTGGAAAAAACTCACCTTGTCTTCATTCTTGGCATTAGTGATATTTCTCAGCATAAATTTTATTGTATTTTTAAGTTTAGCATAAATTTCGAAGTTTTTCTCAGCATTGATTTCAATCTACTGTACTTCACGTAGATTCCATGTAGACCACCTCAGATTTATGCCATGTAGAGTACTTCAGTGTTTGACAGATTGTTTGAGAAAAATGAAACGCAAAGCTAACATCTGACTTGAATGAGCTGAAAATCAGGCATTCAGTGTGATGCTCATAATTGACGTTTTTGTATGCTTCAGATATAAGAATTTGTTTCTGCACAAGACGATCATTTTGGCTTGAATGGTGCTTCAGTGGGGTATCAAGTTTACACCAGTTCGTCAGCAGTGTTGCCAAGCCCACAAAACCAAAATATGCCAAATGTTTTTCAGTATATGCCAAACAGGACAAAATATGTCGAATTTTTGTTGTAATCAAAAAATGCCTGAAAACTTAGCAATAAAAAATGTTCACATTTTTAGTCAAGTTTACTGCACAATCGACCATTCATATACGCACATTTTGAGGCTGAAGTGATGTTGCTGTCATGTCGTTTCTAATAGAGCCGTACTGTAGCACTGATATTACTCAGTACTGACTGGTAAGTGGTGACCATTGCATGCGTTAGTTTTAAGTAAGCGGGGTTTTACTGTATTCACGTATGCTGTACACACAAGTTCAAATTCAATAGAAACTGACTAAAGAGGCAGGTATTTTCAACATGGCCACATAAAAATTAAAAACAGATGGATATTCACAGTAGACATATAAAAATGCTAGAATAACACTTAACTGCATACGTGGAAAAATGAAAAGCAGTGCAAGGAAATTATGTGCTGCACAAAGCTACAAAATCTCACAGTAAAACATACAGTCATGACAGGTTTCAATATTATGTAGTATCTGTCTGTATTCTGTGGCATATTTGGTTCTTGGTCATTGCCTTGGTACATAACAACAATTAATTTTTCCAACATTAATTGGTCACTTTCAAATCTTTACAACAGTTATGTTTCATTATTAAGTTGTGTCGTTGTGTGTTACACGCAAAATGACATCCAGCATGGAAGGTTTTAACTTGTTTCTTAGTTTTGTTTTACCACATACAACATGGCTGAACTTCCTCGGAAACACGCGTTCTTGTGAACAGAACGCACAGAGGAGTTGCATGAACGTTTCCAATCACAAAAGCGTTGGAAATTTCAGAATTTCGATAAACATTTTGTCCATGTCAAAAAAGTTGGTTGTTGCAAAATATGCCAATTTGACAAATAGGTCAAACCAAAAATAACTATGCCAACTACTTCCACAAAATGCCAACTTTCAAAAATTAGGCAGAAAAATATGCTAGTTGGCAACGCTGTTAGTCGTTAGCACAACGTCGTATTATTATTAGTATTTAGTTATCATACATTTGTGGCTTGTCATGAACATCACCCAGCAGAAAGCTCTCAAGAAGTGCCTGCTGTATCTAAAAACTAGCGGGAAGCAGAGTGCTGGTGAAAAAACATTCACCAGGTGTCCTTTAACGCCTTTGAGCCATTCACCTTTGTGCCTACGAAAAGAACTTTTTGACAAGTATTCGTTCACTGACTTCTCCACGAAGTTCGGTATTGGTTTGTAAGTTTCAGTTCTTGTGCAAGCTTAGAGAGATAGGGCATTAACCCATTTGCTTCTTGAATTCTCATAAAGTTCACTTAACATGTTTTAAAGCAAGTCCTGGTTTATCATATCCATCTATCAAAAACTAATTATTGCAACTGTTTACTTCCTGTTTAATATCTAAAAAGGAATCGTCAGAATAATTGACATTATTTTTTGTCAAGTAAGCTTAATAAATATCAGCCATAGCTGTTCTGATGGCATCGCTTATCTCTGAATACTTACGAAAATTTCTGATCAAAATTGAGGAACTGAATGGTGTTGAAGAGTTGATGTGACCGGCTAAGGAATGTAGATGAGTGAAAAAACAGAATGCTTTAGTGTTTTAGTCTAAAACGAAAGCAACAGTACGAGTGGCTTTAATATGTTTAGTGCAGAAAGGAGGAGTGCCATTACATCAAAGAGAACAACAGTTGAAAATCTGAAGTTTTCTTTAACTATTTTTCCAAGCAACCTTAACAAACCTTTCATTTGAGCGAAATATGGGCTCTTTACTGAGACTCACTTCTCGCTCTGATTTGAATTTGAAATTTTTGATTTGTTATCTTTGCTGCTCCTGCAACAAATTTGAGTTATTTAGAAGTTTTACACCGGTCTCAACTATCTACAGTTAAAAGTTTATATTTTGCAACAAGCAAAAGTAACCACAACTCGCACGATTTGCGGAAAAGTTAAGTTGAAACCTAAGTGTGAGAGAGAAAGAGAAGAAAAAAATGGAAAAGCCATTTTGGCCACCACATCACCGTGGAATAAATGGCACTGCAATAGTAAGTTCATTGTTATTTTTGGAATCATTCCGTGTTTCGCCATAACATAAGCTTTCTTGATGAAACTGTGGTAACGAAACGTCAACCAAACAGCGTATCTTGACTCAATCGACAGATGCATCTTCCATAAACATAAACTTCATTTATGAAAAGCTAATGACTGTTGCAAGCATCAACTTCACATACTTTTGCTGAATATACGTCTTAATATGTGAACAAGTATTCTATCTGTTTCAGTGTCAAAAACAATTTGTGACGGATTTGGTTTTTATTTAACTTTTTACTTTTGAAACTACTCTACGTTTTCATGCTACCGTTGTAATGGTTCTGTTTCAAGCTGGTATTTGTTTCAAACGTGAAAATGAATAATCAAATGAGAGAAAAATTAATAATATTAAAAATAACATTGAACGAAAGTGAACAGGGTAAGAATCACAAATCCAAAAGCCAATACAACTACAAAGATATATGGACGTCAGGGGACGACAAAGTAGCCGTCACTTTTGTTCTTTACCCCTAGAAAAGAAGGCATTCTGTTATTCAAAACTCACTAAAAAGTACTTTCAGGTATTTGTCTGGTTCTTAACTTTCTGCACAGTGGGTTGGTTTGTTTTTCATTTGGAGGATTTTAATTAAAGGTTTTAAAGATGGTTCTTGAAGATTTTTGCAGAAGATTGCAATCACTTAACACATTCGGTGCGGTGTGAATTCCGCTCAATTATTCAGCACGTGCGGGACGGTTTTTGGATTGTTTTTACCCAACAGCTAGACTCAAAATTGAATAACGCAAACAGTACTTGCCTGATTGACCTCAAAATTTCCCAGTAAGATTGCTTTTGACAAGAAGAACATTCGTGTAAAATTTTGCTGAAAAAGGCCAAGCATGAGAAAAGTTATTCGGTCCTACGCAATAACTTGCTGCCACAAATTTGATCTAAAATAAAACCCTGATCTAATTGAAAAATTGCAACCACAGCTGCCCACTTTACATTTGAAAGGAAAAGGTCACAGTAGGAACAACTAACCAAAACAAACTACCACGTGTGCAGTGACGTAACAAACAAAATAACAGTCCAGTGGGTTACAGGATGTGTAGGTGGTGTAGGCTAACGTGCTTGCAAGAATCCATTGACACAGCCACGCGGTGGGTCTACGGATGGTCGCGACTGGTCACGGGCCATAAAGAAGCCGAAGTAGCGGAAGTAAAACCATCCCAAAACCTTCAGTTACATTATATATGTAACGTACATAGTAAGACTGCGTTAAAAGCCATAAAAAATTCGACAACAATTAGCTGAATCAATGAGTGTTGCTGAATACCAAACTGCCTAACTAAAAAAGTTCTTGCTTATATAACCTGAAATTTTCAAGGGTTGTGCGGGTAGATGTGAACATTATTGTATTAGGTTTACGAATGTCATATCAGAGAATTGAATTGTATTGTGTACAGAGGTGTAGTGTTAAAAAAAGAGGTGTGGGAACGCCGTTCCCACACCAAATAACCAAGAAGACTGTACCAAATAGTACGGATAAAGTGAGCATTCTCCTACAAGAAGTTCCACACTGGATCTTACTGTTTCACTGTAGACTTTTGAATAGCAGTGCGAATCTGCGTGTCGCTAGCACATCTGTGAGATCGCAGCCATGTTTTAAGGTAATCGTTTGGACCCCACATCTTCAAGTAACGTTACTAGTGCGAAAAAGTGTGGGAACGCGTTCCCACACCAAGAAAAAGTGTGGGAACGCCGTTCCCACCCCACTACACCCCTGAACTCTACACCTTTCAAGTGAGGCCACCTTTATAAATCTTGTGGGCGAAGTCTCAAGATGCCATTACACTGGCAAGGCGCTCATAGATACTACTTGGCAAAGCAATAAATTTTCCATCAACCACAGGTTCCACAGTTCATATATTGCCTTTTTCTCTTTCATTTGCTGAGACCAGGGACTGAGTTAGGTTCACTCAACCGTAGTACGACCTTGTCAATAATTGTGACAATTCAAATTTGGTCAGTTCCCTGCTACTAATAATCACCACATGGATCAAATCAAAAGCAAACCACAAGATCGTTGAGTTAATACTAACAGTGTAACCAGGCGTGTAGCCAGAAATTGTATTAGGGCTGGGAAAAACAACAATCGAGTTTAAATCATTTATGTGCTTTTAATGCTCCTTGTGTTTAAAGCATCATCCATGAAACGTGCATGTTTCTGGCGTTTTCTCCTGAACAATTGTGTTCAGATTTAAGCCGACAAATAAAAAATTTGCTTTCATTGAATTGACAAGTAAGCTTCTACTTTGGATCATTGCCACCATTTACTCATAAACCTTTCTTGCTAAAGCGTTCGTAAACCTCTCAATGCCCAATATTGCACTTGAGCAAGAAGTCATCGCGGCCGCCATTACGACTGCGCTTGTTATACTGTATTTACACACTTCAGATGTACACCAACACAGCACGTACAACCGAAGCCGCTCAGCGGTTTTGCTCTGAGGCGCTGACTTCCGCAGTAAACCTTCCAGAAAACTTTTGCGCATATAAGAAGTGGATCCCATTGTCATCTAATTTTTGAGCGATTAATTCACGTATGTAGTTGATAACTGTAAACGCTAGATTATTAGGATTTTTGATATCCGTAAGATCTTTTGGCTATGTTCAACTTATTCCGTAAAACCTTTGTAGCCAATGGAATTTGCCCAATTCGTCATCTCAAGGGGATTAGAAAAAAGTGACGAATTCGGCGAAGTGCAAACAGGCGAAAACTCTTATCATAGACGCTCGTATACTTTATCATGGTAACTCGTATACATAATGCTCGTATTTGCATTAAAATACAAGTTTATGACGTTATGGTTGAATACAACAATGAAATCTTCCATTCTATCTTGACTCCTCCATTTAATCAAGCACCTTTTAAACATTTTTTAAAGACTTTCCGCGTTCTCTCAGTGGGGAGTCGGGTTGCGCTTTGCACCTCGTGTATAAATTCGATAAACAAATTGCGACAATTCTCAGATCAAGATCCTTAATTTGTTTGAATTCCCACAGGTTTTAAACTAGCTGCTTAAATATCAAAACCAAAACTGCAAATGACGAATTAGCCGAACAAACCACTTCTGAGGGATAGAAAGAGGTGACGAATTGAGCAAATTGACGAATTAGACAAACAGAAATGGACACAAAAGATAGGAATTCTGCCGGGACCAACGAAAAAGTAACGAATTAAGCGAATTGACGAATTAGACGAGTTCTACTGTACTTAAACCTACTTCGTTTAAATTGTTTGATGAGACTTTGCTAAATTTACTCTAACTGACTTCATTGAAATATAAGATGGAATTAAACTGTAAACACAATCGTAACCCCAATATTATAAAAATTATTGACCACGCTCAGCTGCATGTAAAGATAGCTTACTGCTCACGGGCGTCCGCAGAAATTTTTCCAGGGAGGCAACGTCGATATTTTGCTTATTATTTTCAAGTTGCTGACGATGCAGCGCAAATGAACGTTCACAAAACACTACCGTTTCTACACCACAAAGATAATTCCCCATGTTACGGTAACAGTCACAAAAATGCGCTTGTTTGGCAACCATAGCCAATAAGCCAGGTATATTACGATGATTTTCACAATACGCTATCGTGCAGACTTTCAAAGCAGGGTAGCCTACTTCTTTTCACAGAAGTATTGCCATAGTCTTTAATGAAACCACAAATTGTGACTTTGTTTTACCTGGCAAGATTTGTCAGGGTTACTTAGAAACAAGAGCTGCAAACTTCTGGAATCTTGTTCAAAGCGATCAATCATCCTTTCGATAAATGCTTGCTTGTCTTGGTTGATTTTTCGCGGGTAACGCTCATACATAAGCCGGACAAGTAGACTACGTTGACCAGTGGCGTACGCAGAAAATTTTCATGGGGGGTTCATCAGTGGCGATTCTAGATTGAAAAAACTGGGGGGCCACTGCAGGGCCAAGGAAAAAATTAGGGGGGCCAACGTAAATGTCTCTCCTGCATGGTGATTTTCCGTTGTAATGAAGATTGTTTTACTATGATTAACCCTACCAAACAGTGGCGATTTTAGAATGAAAAAAGTGGGGGGGCACTGTGGGGCCAAGTAAAAAGTAAGGGCGCCAACATAAATGTCTATCTTGCATGGTGATTTTTCGTTGTTTTGAAGATTAAGTTGCTCCGATTAACCCTATCAAACCCAACATTGGCTTGTGTATATCGACAAATATGAACTAGCGTTATTATTCACCAGAGACACCTAAACGCCACTGTAGATGCAATCACACACGTGTCTTGCTTTGTCGAATATTCTGTGCTAACCACGCAACTTCCACAGCACTACATATGTAAAACGAAACACCATGTCCCGTACACAATTGTGCCAACCCCACATGAACGAAAACAACTCTACGAAAGTGAATACAATTCACATGAAAGCGAAATTGTTCCACTACGAATTCCATCTTGACACAGAGACAAGTAGGCTGTTGAGTGTTGATAGCCAACTGGTTTTATCAAAATATTCTTACTACTACAAAGCACATAAAAATAAACCATTTGCCAACCGATTGGTGACTACTGACTAATCCGTTTTTGTGGTAGCTTATGGAGATTTTGTGACTGTGGTGTAACCATAACAATGTTATGCAACTACGTACTATTAAGAGTGTAATGCCCATATGCAGCGCGGATAGGGTGAGGACTTCAGCATGCAGTTAACAGCAGCGAGGTTTCGGCATCAGTTATACCTGAAGTAGCATAGCAGCCTCGGAGATAGGTGTGCATCGGCGTTTAGGGCGTGTACCTGATAGCAAGATGTAACAGCAGGCGTAAAATTACTTAGTTTGCAGAATATTCCCAACAAAGTCGTTCATTTCAATATTCACACTGAATTTCCTTTGAGTTATCCTCGAAAGCTGACTTTTCAACCCTGCGTTGATTTATGACTGTCTTGTCGTAAGCGAAACACGCACTAACTCTGAACCTAAAAAGATTCAAACAAACAGACAATGAGCAATATAATTCCCACACAGCTCCCTGCACAGCCTACGTTAGAATTCTATATCATCATCACCTCAATGTAACTTCATCCTTCGATTATCACGTCGACTGTCAAATTCATCAACGAAATCATCTAAAGCTGTTTTTCAGTTAGTACCTTTCTATTGAAAGTAGATCGATCAGGGCCAGATTCAGCTGATATGAGGCCCTAGGCTAATACACTTGCGAGGCCCCCTCTCAAATTTTTACGAGGAAAAAATGGAAAAGCGTTAATCAATTTGCGAAAGCCGAAATGACGATATTGACGCTCTAAAGTACGGTCCATAAAAAATGTAGATCATTACTAGAGTGCCTCACGATCACTGTGCTTGTTGCTACCTTCGACACAAAAAGTTCAATGAAATGAAATTGTGGAAATTGTGCTTGACCGACGGGAAAAGGATTATTAATTTCCAGAGGCGAAACAACCGAAAACGCCACGGTTGAAATACAGTAGAACGTGTCTAATTCGTCATCGTTTAATTCGTCAATTCGCTTAATTCGTCGCTTTTTCGTCGGTCCCGGCAGAATCCCTATCGTTTGTGTACATTTCTGTTCGCCTAATTCGCCATCGTCTAATTCGTCAATTCGCTTAATTCGTCACCTCTTTCAATCCCTGAGAAGCGTTTTGTTCGTCTAATTCGTCATTTGCAGTTTCGCTTTAGATGTCTAAGCAGCTAGTACGTGTGGGAATTCAACCAAATTAAGGATCTTTATCTGAGAATTGTTGCACCTTGCAATTTGTTTATCGAATTTATACACGAGGTGCGAAGCGCGACCCGACTTCCCATTGAGAGAACACGGAAAAGTTTATAAAAGATTCGAAAGGTGCTTGATTAAATGGAGGAGTCCAGATAGAGCAGAGGAATTAATTGTTGTATTCAACTATAACGTCATAAACTTGTATTTTACTGCAAATAAGAGCACTATGTATGTATACGTGTTACTATGATAAAGTATACGAGCTTCTATGATAGAGTTTCCACCTGTTTGCATAGTTCGTCACTTCGCCTAATTCGTCACTTTTTTCTAATCCACTTGAGGTGACGAATGAGGCAAATTCTACTGTATTTGAAAAAACACATGGCCTACATTGTTGTAAGTTTCACATCTGTCTTTTCTTATCTGTGCTCATAAAAACCAACCACACTGCACATATGTATGGCAGCATTAAGACGTTAAAGCATAGCGTGGGGACCACGTTGCGGCTCGCTTACCACGGCTGTAAAAATCTCACACACACGAGCAAAACATGTCATGTAAAACGCACCCAAATGGTTGAACTGCTAGGCTCACGATTCCCATGTTTGTTACTTTTTCTATGCGTAGCCTACAGCAGTTTGTTGGAGGCCGCCTTGGATCTTGAGACCCTAGGCTTAAGCCTATATAGCCTATTGGTAAATACGGCCCTGAGATCTATGTTACCCTATCTTTCAGTGGTCATTGAATTTCTGGGAAATGTTTTCACTAATTTAATTTTTTTTTAAACTTCTCTCGCATGAAGCGCTGGTGACGGGAAGAGTTGCAGCTACCAGTAACAATGAAACCTAGCTTTGTAACTAACTATAAATGAAAAAAACTTGCTCGGGCGATATAGACAGCTTCGACTCCTTTCGAAGCAGATTCTTTGCCAAAGTTATTTCATGTTTTAAATAATTTTCACTAAATAAATACAGTATGATTTGCGGATTCTTTCAAGTGTTTTTCTGATAGAAATATTTGATCTCCGGGGTAAAGAGATGAAATACGCGAAAAAATTGCTTCTGAATCATTACAGAAAATCCGTACAAAATTATATGAGGTTGCAGGACACGTGGGCAGGGCCGGATGTACCATTGGGCCAACCGGGCAAATGCCCGGGGCCTCGCGTTTGAATATCAGAGCACTCCTTGACTGTTTTTTCATGTTTTAGGCTGTTCACCACGCGTCAAAATTTTAGAACTTTTTTATCATTGCGCTTAGTATATAGATTAACAGTAGTCACATGCAGGGCTCCCATGCAGTGACTTCAAATAAACCCATATTACACACCAAAAAAATCATATTCGTACAATAAAACCCAGAAAATTAGTGTTACGAACAAAAACATATGACTGTGCTTATTTGCATTGAAACGATAATCGAATGCTGATTTATAGTTGTACTTCCAAATTTTATTCTACCGCGCAAACATTAACATTTGGACGACCTTTTTGTGGCTCAAGACGTTTTTCATAACGCTGGTAACATACTCCGATGATGATATATAAACTAGGAAATTTTGTGCAATCTTGAACTGCAGCGGGATCTAAAATTCTACAAAAAATATAATCCCAATGGCTTCTTCCTCTAACTGATATTTGTTTTTTAATTTGTATGCATAGGGAAACATCGAAATTTAAACAATCAGTCCTAACCCTTCCACCAGTTTCTTCGGTTGGCATTAGAGAAAATAACATTATGTATGCAACCCCCACAATAATCTTATGTGCTATGAAATCGATTGCACACGTCCTGCTTCATCCGATATGCGTGCTTTTGCACTTGATGTGCGGATGCAAACACTGTAATATAAAGTTATTTTTAGATTATTGAACACATTGAAGTCGCTGAAGAATTCATCACTTCAAAAAAAGCAGATTTAACGCGATATTTCGTTAGTAAACTCAGACAGGCAGGTCGACTAAAAAAGCAGACCTGTGTGGAAAACCCCCCCGTGGGAGCCCTGGTCACACGTCACACATGGAAAAACGGCTACTACCGTAACTTGAAGTGAACGGGGGCATGCGAAAAAGCTACGCAATTGCGCTAAGCGTTAGGGGGCCTCGCGGTCACGACTTTGCTTGGGGCCTCGCGTTCATTTTATCCGGCCCTGCATGTGGGTAGAGTTAAAACCAGTGGTGTAGTGCTAATAAAAGAGGTGTGGGAACGCCGTTCCCACGCCTTCGCACCCCACTACACCCCTGATTGCGTAACATCTTCACTCCCATACACAAAAACGCTAGGCTTTCAACATGCATCGCAGTAAAGAGAATAAAACACAAATACACGAAAGAAGACGAGGATATATACATTGCGGTAGTACAGAGTATACGCTTGATGGCGCTAATGCATTTACTGCACTTTGATGAAATACAAGCTTTTAAGACACACGCATGAATGACGCCATCATGATTATTATAGACGCCATCATGATGAGAGACGTCAGAATGCAATGAATTTTGAATACACCGATGATCTATATTTCTTAACTTTTACATAAACAGTGTATTCCCTCTTTACTCATTAAAACTAGTTGCCAAACTTAGAAGTTGAAACGCAAAGCGATGTAAGAACTCAGTGAATACGTTCAGGGCCGGCCCTAGCAGGTGCGGGGTCCAATGCAAGACCTGGGCGCGGGGTCCCTCTGAGCAGTGGTGTATGACGTCATCGTGTTCGGTCAAACGTGCTACGACCTTTTTGATGAAAACGTTTTAGCAACTACTGTATAAGGATACCAAAACAGACGGCAAATCATTGGAGTTAATATGTATGTATCAGCAGTTTCTTTCTTGGAGTGGCATGGTTCATGTGTTCACCAGCTACGTCCATGTTTATGACTAATAGCCTGCTGCGGTGGTGCACATTAGACAATGTACCGCTACCAGTCGTAATAAAGTCGAAAGGAAGCTCTGCAATGGAGATCCGAGCGCAAGTGTAAAGTTACGTCAATCAAACCGAAATGACAAGCGAATCGAACCTACAGTGCAATTACTTCACTCTTGTTGAACGGCACTTTCGTTCGAAGAACAGATAACTTGGAGAAAACTGTTAACATGAACTGATTATATCCTTCTCGCTTTCGGTAACCACAAGCGCAGACACGTTCTTGAATAAAGGAAACGTTTGGGCGCCTGATCAACTATCCGCTTTATGACGCAATGCAAGCAAAACCAGACTTCACAAGAGAACAACCAATGCATCCGCCCAAAGTTCACCAAAAGCCGAATTTTATAGTTATTCTTAATGCATGGTCTTGGAGTGCAAACAGTTCTCAATGAATTAGAAATATAACATACAAAGATTTTACAACTATGCCACGTCACAGATTGAGAAACACTTAAAATTGAAGTGTGAACACTTCACAAAATTTTGCGTAAATGTAAGTGTGAACACTTCACAAAATTTTGCGCTGGTTTGCATGAGATTTTTACTTCCATAAGTTCAACCTCTCATCTGCGATCAATTGTTTCAATGTCGTATAGTTAATTTTATTTTGACAAAATATTCAAATATGTAATCTATGTTAAAATCTCCTATGAAGCAAAATTGCACACCTTTTTTCAAAATGCAGATGACCCGCAACCAACCAAGAGCTTTCCAAAACAGGATTTTTTCAAGAATTGAACAACATTACATTGGCTGAACTGCCACCAATTTTAATACGAGAGCAGTGGCGTATCTACGCAAAATGGCCCCCATGGCAAAATTTAATGTGCGCCCTTTCTAATGATATAAATCTTAGATATAAGCCATGTTAAACCCTTCCTATAGCGTGAGAGAAGGACGATGTCTTGTAGACCAGTTTTGCCACTCTATTACGGAAAAATACTAGATTTCATGATAAAAAAACCCTAGATTCATAAAAAGTACTAGATATACGTGACAGATTTTTCAGGTTACAAGAAAATTGGTGTTGTACTTAAGAACAGGAGGGTGTTTGATGAACGTTATGTATTATTTATTTGTCTCAGACCAGGTGGTCCATAACACACACACACACAAACGATTATCCTTTTACGCCTTAAAATCTTTCAACATGACTTGTAGTTCAACACCTTTACACATGGTAATTTACCACAGGGTGTAAAAAGACCAACCACACACCACGCCATTGCTCTTGAAAAATTCCTTGTGCTCTGAAATGCGAAACGTAGGCCAGTGGGAAAATGGCTCCTCTGTTTTATGACTTTCAACATGACTGCAATCATTTCAAGAACCTAAGAACATTGTAGCGGTTTAAATCAAAACAGATTATATACTCTTGTGCAATTTGAAATGTAAGTAGAATTATTAGCAAGTTGCAATTGTACAAAATCAAAAAGTCTCAATTACAGTTACAATTATTACACAAAAGTGTGTAATTAATTACATTCAGCTCACTCATAAAAACACTACAATAGATAGCTATGAAAAAAACACTATAGAGCACTAGATGATTCTATTTGAATAAGGACTGAAGATGTGTAACACACGAAACTAGTTTCCTTACGCAAATAAATTGCGATTGATTCGCTTGGTGTTGGTCACTGCTGTGACTTAGCAATTATTGCAGAACACTAGATGATATGCAAAGACACCAGGGCCGTCGCCAGCGGGGGGCAGTGGTGCCCGGCCACCCCATTTAAAACCCGTGCCCCCCATTTTATGTTTGTC
>Ga0210059_1007741_pt1 | contig 17029 bp, 12 predicted proteins | sample Ectturendosymbi2_FD_188042 | JGI IMG/M metagenome (GOLD analysis project Ga0210059, IMG submission 188042) | Ecteinascidia turbinata endosymbiont from Florida, USA - Sample 2 (SPAdes) (version 2) | ecosystem: Host-associated > Tunicates > Ascidians > Unclassified | place: Key West, Florida...
CACCAGACCTAAAGAGGTGTTGACATGACACTTGATTTCATTGAAAATCATCGCCAAAAATATTTTTGTACTGCACATTACTTAATCGCTAAAGATACTACAAATTAACTTATGCTAACAATTAGTCAAAAATGTTTCCTCGGTTAATTAGATGAGCTGGCCTTGTTTGTGGAACCTGATATGAAATAGTCAATGATCGCACGGGCGTTCGCAAAGGGGGGGAAATGCCCGTTTCCCCCCTGGAAATTGGGTTTAAGAACCAACTATTTCTCGAAAAGGCTGACGTCGGCATCTTAAATTCCGATTATTAATTTGATTCTTGCAATGACAGTTTTTTTGCCGGTATGAAACTTACACTGCACAAGAGTCAGGTTCACAGTTGCAGTGTCATGCAGTGATGGGCTTGCAGTTCAATCATGTCACTTCCTTTGCCTGCAGAGGCGGTTTGCGAAAGTCGCGAGCGGATTGTTCTGCCATTGGTCTTTATTGCGTAACAATACCGTGGCAACAAACCCGCAAAGGTTCACTTTGTATTACGGTAGCAGGTGTTTTGTTGCATGAGACTGTTGAACGCACACAACTTGGCAGGTAATGCAGCGAGACAGTGACATGCTGATAGCGGTAAGCCACGTACATTTGTACTTTGTGAAAAGAAGCATGAGTGAGTCTGTAGCAATGCTTCCACAAGTTTGAAAAATCCATTATTAGTGCGAGTGTGACCAATGTGCCTGAGTGTCAAACTGCACTTATGTAGGTTTCTTTTCATGCAATACAAAATTACGTGGCTTGTTAGAATACGTCTATGCAGGCTTGTGGAATTACGTCTTGACTGTTAAGGTTTAGTTCTGATATCTGAGTGAATACTGAGTGCAAAGCTATATTTGCTGTGGCGGGTTTTCAGAATTCATCTGGTCAGTTTTGCAAAACCTGCGTGGTGTTCTAATTTTAGTGAGTTTGTCCGTAGTCGTGTCAACATACAGGTCTACTCAATTGTCCAGTTTGTGTAGCAAGGTTTCACCGATCGCTTTGGACGAGATCCCAGACTATTGCAGCTCTTGTTTCTAAGTGATGCTGACAAGTCTTGCTAGCTGATATTGCAATTAGGGGGAGAGCAACCGGCCAATCCCCCCCGAAATTTTCACAAACATGTTCAGTTGTTAGTTCAGTTGAATATACCAGCTGGGTGCAGCCCTGCTTGCTAAGTAAATTAAAGTCGTAATTTGTGTTTTCGTTGAAAACCATGGCAATCCAATGCTTCTTTCTTTACAAATCATGGCAATGCTTACTTGAAAAGAAATGCCCTGTGTTGAAAATCTGCAGATAACCTGCTGTGTAAATTGTCGTAATACTAATATACCTGGCTATTGCTGCCAACGAAGTGTTTTTTTGTGATTGTTACCGTAACATGGGGCATTTCCTTTTCAGTGCAGAAAGGATAAAGCGATCTGTTAACGTCCGTTTGCATTGCATCGTCAGCAATGTTCCCTTTGAGTGCGCAAATACTCAGGACCGCCAGAACTGTTGCGCAGTGAAATCTCATTCTCGCGTACTTCCAACATTCCAAAGCAATGGAAAAACACGCGAACAAGAAGCTATTTGAATGAAATGTCATTTTGTTCGTATTTTGATAAGATTGTATATTTATTATATGATTCACAAAGTTTGTAATTCATCAAAACTCAACTTACTCATTCCCAAAATAATGATGCTCACTAAAACAAATATTTGCTCGGTGCAAAATTATCTTAGAGGGAACGCTGATCCTCAGCTATTTGAAAATGATAAACAAAATGTCGACGTTGCCTCCATGGAAAAATTTCTGCGGACGCCCATGAATGATCGTGCTTTCTCGCTTTCGCTTTTTGTTACTTTCGTGCTTTCCCTCATTACGAATTGTTTGTTTCTTTCCGTTCTCTTAATTTCGGTTGCAAAATAAACACAATCAACCCGCTTCTTGTTCTTATTTCATCAAAATTACCTGCAATAACAATTATTATACACAAATTACTATGAGTGTTGCAGACTATTCCAAACGACAATTAAAAACTGTAAGGTTCCCCATTCGAACAGCACTGATCTAAACCTCATCGAAGTGACTACTCTCACTTGCTGCAGCATACAAGTCAAACAACACTGTGCTGGCTACTGCCACCAGTAATTGTGTTGTAAAAATCGTAACCTACAATGAGAATATGTATTATGTCGTCACATGAACTGTTTATCTCAAGTCCTCAATGTACCTGCGCCGACGCCGGTGATTACGTCATCAGATCGTTGTTATTTGCCACATTGCTTATTGGTTCCGTAGCGGTGCAGTGTTAAAGTTTGACCAGTTGTATCACTCAAGCTTCTAAACTAAACCAAGCTTAGACTTGTTGCGTCGTAAATGTACGTATGCGAAAGTGATTGATTTACGCAATATAGCCCTGTGAAGCATTGGGATCATTGCAAATCGATTTCGCATCCCCCCATCAAATCAGCCTGTGTCCGCTACTGGTTGTGTGTCCGTTTCACCGACACTGAGTGAATCGCCGCAGCGCTTCTTGGGCAAGATCGTTCGCCTCAACTATCCCGGTAAGAAGCATATTTCCTGCGTTGGCATGCCGCTAATTGCCATAGCCAAAATTATAACAAAAGATTTCTTGGTACATCCCATGCTAGTTTTTAATGTTCAGTGTGATATTTCCAATAAGTGCCATAAGGTGTAGCGTAGTCATTAGGTGGGTTTATCAACATTAAATTTTGGCGGGGAAGTGAAGAATTCTGCAAGGGGTAACGTTGCTCTGTTCCAATACAACGGCTGTTTTCTGCATGACGTAATGGTGTCGAAAAATGACGTTCTTGAAGTGGGGTAGTGCAGTTGGTCTGTTTGCTTGGGTAACTTTGAGCTCAGATTGTCGGTTGGAACTGCAAGTAGAGAGTGAATCAGAGCCAGCCGATAGGCAGCGTGAGTTTCGTAAGTCTTCTTTGTTCGACGGTGTACGTAACATTTGCAGTCATAGAATTCATTTCAACATGAAAAGCTTACAAAAGGTGTTGCTCTCGCTTCGATGAATTTGAGGCAAGAACATTGTGGAAACCTAACGAAAGGGTGAGCTATATGTTTAGATATGATTGTGGTTAAGGCTCTTATTAAAAAGGGCATTAATCGAAATGGTTTTACAGCTTGGCAGTGGCTGTGCTGAGTAAAGTTGTTCAACGTAATTACCGTCGAACTTAAGACGTTGTAATCACTGCTGAGCATCCAAAAGACCTATGTCCGACCTGGCATGGTGTGGTAATAGAGTTTTTGAAATAGACGTCGGTTGGTAACCAGTCCCGTCGCCACGGGGGCTTTGGTGGGCTTAGCCCCCCAAACAAAGATTCAAGCCCCCCAATGTTAAATGTAAAACACTACAACAACCTGTTTTTACCTAGAGTTAACTCTTCCTCAGGAAAATGTTCTCTTAAATTCATTGGCCCAAAAGTATGGTCTTCAATACCAGACGATATTACATTTTCAACCACATTTACCTTTAAATGAAACTTAAAAAACACCTCATACATGAAACAAATCCCAATTATGAACTTTAGCAACATTTCGCTTGTCCAGAACAAAATACTGTGTATTCTAGTATTCTGTAACTCTGCTTATTTTTTGTGTATATTTACTTTTTCGTATTTTCTGTGTGCACATTCTATGCTTTTAGGCATGAAAGTACACCTTTTGTTTTTTTCTGTTTTGCTTTTTTTTCTTTTGTACCTCATTAATTAGTTTTTGTAACTTTTTACTTTTGTATTACTATTTTTCAATTTTTTTATATTGCGAAAAATATTCTAACCACACCAAATTCCTTCACTTAAATTCGATCCACTCATCTGTGTACATAGGCATGCTGTTTCACCTGTACATTTTCTTCACCATGTTCTGCGCTCATTCATTTTTTGTTTTTCTTTTCATTATGCTTATTTGATGTCCAACTGTTGTTTCTCAACACTTGTCAAAAAGTGATAACGGGGTTGGTTGACCAGATGACTGCCACGGTCTTTCGCCAATCCTATATGACACAGCGCCCCTCTTTATTTACACTGATCAGCTATTGTGCCATTGTGTTTTCATTTGCTCTAATGTTCGCTATTGGTTGGTTTACTGCATGCGATGGCTTTTATGGTGCTTCTGCTTGTTGGCTGAGTCATATGAAACAATACACCATTACCTAATCAGTGTTTTTTTGTCAAATTTTAAAATGTCAATCCCCCCTTGCACAAACCTTAAGACCCCAAATGAAGACCTTCTGGCGATGGTTCTGTTGCTAACGAACAAAGGCAAACACTATGCTCGTGTAATTAGAAGAGGTCCAACCCAGCAGCTATACCAAGTGCGCAAGTCACGATGAAAACTGCAAACCAGCTCTCCTCAGCCATAGCCGGTTTTAAACATGTTTTAAGATGTTTTTTCAACATGGGTCCCCGCACCTATAGAGGGCTCCATGCAAGTGCCGACAGAGTTAACGTTTGAAGGCTTTTTATAGTCTGAGAGAATTAAACCACTAATGAAACGTGAAGGGAACAATGAAACGTTCTTTACATCACTGATCTTATTATCAGATTTATTACTATAGCCTGCTGTATGCAGTACACATACTCTTTTTAGTTAAGGACAAGGATACTACACGAAATATTAACGTACATAAATGTTTACATCTACAAAGTAAGTATGCCGCCATCACATCCCTTAATTTTTTTTGTTTGATATCCTAAAATGAGTAAGCCATGCGGTGGGCCGATCGGAGAGTAAAAACTAACAGGGAAGAGAATTTGACATGATATGTCGTGTTCGTATAGGCTGGGCACATGTAAAGAAAGCCAAAAATAAGAAAATTAATGGTGAGAAAGGTGGCAACAAGCAGACAAAGCAAGACTCATAATAATCGACAATAAAAAACAAGACCTATTTCAGTTTGTGAGTGTTTGATAGTGATTTTAAAGATGATTTATTGATCCTTATGTCTTTAAATAAGCACGAAGCATGATCTTCTTTCATTTTATATTTTTGTAAGCAAATTTTAGGGCTGGAAAGGGTGGAACTTTTATAACCGGCCCCGGGCGGCACTTAGCCTCGCTACGCCACTGAGCATGCACCAAAATGAGCAGTGTTGTAGTTCAAGTGTAATGTAATTTTGTACGTAGTGTATTGTTAGAGGCAACAACCAAAACAGCAACTGACATTTTCCTTGCTTGGATGTGGCCTAAATTACCAACATTTTTAGTTTCGTAAAAGTGTGTCAGATAGCGTTGCGAATAATTCTAGCCACTGAGACCAACTCCTTCATTTATAAGACTTTAGACACGGTGGCATTTCCTTCCAATTTGCTGTTTTCTCAAACATTCCAATGGTAAACAAAAGTAGCCTACTCAGTAACCCGGATTTTAGAACTGGAAAACCGCTACGAAGGCTGTTAAAGGCCTGAACAAACATTTTTCCAAATCGTACATTCATAATATGTCCGCGTGTATTCGTGCGTTTGAGTTTTCTTCAGAAATAGTTAAGGACCTTTGTTTAGTTGATACTATTTATGCTGGCAGCCTCGTTAGAAGTCCGTCTGAAGCAAACAGCCACAATCGAATTCCTTGTTGCTGAAAACGTTATTTTTTATCATTCACGACTGATTGCAAAGTGTTTACAAATGTGAAACCTTTCTTTTGGAAGGCGTATAATTAGCAATGAAACTTGGATACATCGTTATGAACCAGATTCCAAAAAGTGATCAATGCAATAGGTGTCATTCAACGTCGTCACAACCACAACATTCGAGTCAAAAAAATAAGCTGGAAAAATCTTGGCCCTGTCTACCAGGATTCCCAGAGACTTTTTCTTGGCAGGAGAACAATCTACTCTAAAACATGTATCGAAACCAGGGTTTTTTTAAGGCGTTTTAGGGACCCGATTCGGGTCCCTAGAACTGAAATCGGGTCCCTAAAATCAGAGAAAATCGGGTCCCTAGAATCAGAGAAATCGGGTCCCCACAGATCCATACCGGTACCTAAAATTTTCCTTAAAAAAAACTGATCGAGATCATTCAAAAGAAGCAAGAATCTGACTCGTAAGACCCAATTTGAAGATGAATAAAATGTTTGTTAAACTTGACAACCTGTGATCAGACACAAGTGTCGGAACTAGGAAAGCAATCACTTCTGTTGGACGGACAATTCTTCCAACATCATCCGTACTCACCTAATTTAGCACCTTCAGACGACCATCACTTTGGTCCAACAAAGAGATACACTCAGAGACCGACATTATGGCAAAGATGAAGAAGTGACAGCTGGTGTTATTAGTTTTACAAAGCTGGAATACATGCGCACATTCAAAAGTGGAACAAAGCAATTGAGCCCAGCTGGGCACAGCCAGAGCAGGATGCATAATGGGCAGTATTGTTAGGAATCACCTACTGTTTGCTGATGATCTGTATGTGTTTGGTCCCAGTATCAATTGTCTTTAATGAATGGGTGTTGTGAATACGATATTGAACATAAAAATGTTTTTAGCTGAAACAAAAGAGTTGGTTTAGTTTCCACCCTAAAAGTGTAAACAACCTCCAAACCAATTGTTTTCCTGAATGGCGAAAGTGTGAAGTTCGCCGAATAAGTATCTTGGCAGGGACCGAATTTATGGGTGGGACAGGGGGGACATGCCCCCCCCAACTTTTGGACAGGGGTGGACATAATATCTTTTGTCCCTCCCAATATTTTGTGATAAAAAATAATGTAGTTGTGCAAATTTCATGGTTACATTACTGTTGGGAACGTTTCCCCAGCATAAAGCCAGAGAATAAATAAGAAAAATGAACATTATTACTAGATTATCTGCAGACACAATATACAGATTGACTAGGTAAACTGAATTGTCCTGATTGTTTGTAATTATGTTGGCTCATTTGAATTACCAAATGGATGTGCACATAAACTTCGCTCAATCACGAATTCTAGCCGCACTGGTCTGTAACCTGCAATCAGAATACGGTTGCCACCAGGAGAGCAGCCAGGTGGAAACGGGGGCAATTTCCCACCCAATTCCAAAATTTTCGGGTTAATAAAATGTTTGAAGTATAAGCCACAGAAATAATTTAGTGCAAATCAACGAAACTACCTCAAGGAACCTATTCCACTTCAGCTTGTAATCGAATACAAACTTGTATCTGACCTTTTGTAATCAGTGACTGCAAGTAAAAACAATTGGAGTAACACTTTTCGCAGCTGTTTTTGGCGCACCAGCTTGCTGTATCCCACCTAATGGTTATGTAAGGTTCATTTCAAGATCATCGCAAATTTCTCTTTGATAACCGTGGGTGTTACAAATATAACTTACCTTGTTTCCAGTGTCAGCGTAGAATTAAATCAATATCGTAGATTTTTGTTTTTGCACAGTTGTAAAACTACATGCGTGAATGTGGCGTTCACATACATTTTATATGTCTTGAATCTCAATGCTTTGCTAAGAAGCGATTCAGTTGCAAAGTTTTCTTCATTTGCGCCATAGTCACTGTTTAGCAACAGTAGCGTTCATTCTAGATATTTATTTGTGATGACATGAATTGTGACGGTTCAATCACAGTTTTGTGGAGCCTTAACGTTTTCATCAATGGTTTCCCTTTGCCTTGCCGGCGAGTACAAATTAGTCTTGTCAAGACATTAAACTCCGACCTGCTGTTCATAAGCTCAGTGTTTCGACTTTCATCTGATGTTAATTGCCACCCTATCCTACAGTAAATAATTTTAAATCATTTAACTGCAACGAGAAGAGTCACCAGCAAAATCTAATGTAAGTAGCAAGATGCTTTTAATTTTGTAAGTGCTGAGGGAACTGACACTGCCATTACTTACAGATACTGAGATAACTTGCACAGGGTGGATACTAAAATTTAGGGGCAAGCTCTCAGAAAGGGGCCCCGAAAATCGCCATTGCGAAAGGTAGATGTGGGATTACGTAGATAAAAGAGTTAACAATTTTTTTCACATTTTAAATTTATGAACTAAATTCAAGAGCATAATATACATACGAAAGGAACAAAATTTTGTAAAGTTTTGCAGCTGGACTCTTGAAAACTACCTCCATTGGCACATTTTCTCATAATATTTGCTCTATTTTGAAAAACATATGATTTGCTTCAGAGCCGCTGTGGCTCTAGAGTGGTACATAACCTTTGTAACTAAACAGTAGTGCAAAGCTCTCAAGAGAGGGCATGGTATCTCTAAAAAGAGGCCCGAGGTGACTATGTCTCGTTATCCTTCCCTAATATCCATCCTTGAGCTTGCAATCTGCCTTGTTGGCAAAGTGCATGCGACTAAAATGAAACTAATTTATTGCGTGCATTTATAAGCTATCTTTACATGAAGCTGAGCGTGGTCAATAAGTTTTGCAATATTGCGCTTACGATTGTGTTTACAGTTTAATTCTATTTTATATGTCAATGACGTCATAAATTTAGCAAAGTCTCATCCAACAATTTCAACGAAGTAAGTTTATAGTAGCTACAAAAGTTTTACGGAATAAGTTGAACATAGCCAAAAGATTTTACGGATTATGAAAAATCCAAACATTTTTTCAACGCGTTGAAAGACTCTAGCGTTTACGTTTATCAACTACATACGTGAATTAATCGTTCAAAGTTAGATGACAACGGGACCACTTCTTAATATGCGCGAAAGTTTTGTGCAAGGCCTACTTCGGAAGTCAGTGCCTCAGAGCAAGTCTCTGCTCGGCTTCCATTGAACGTGCTGTGTTGGTGTACATTCAAAGAGTGTAAATACAGTATAAGAAGCGCAATCGTAATGGTGGCCGCGATGATTTCTTGCTCAGTTGCCATATTGGCTGCATAAAGCATACTGCAGATCGTGCACTTATAGCATTAAGAGGTTTACTAGCGCTTTTGCTGGAAAAGTTTGAGCAAATGGTGGCAGTGGTCCGAACTAGAAGCTTGGTCCTTCACTATCAAAACTTTCAAAACTTGTCAATTCAATGGAAGCAGATTTGTCATTTGCCGGCTTAAATCTGAACACAATTGTTCAGGAGAAAACGCCAGAAACAAGCACGTTTCATGGATGAGGCTCTACAAACAAGGAGCGTTGAAAATATTTAAATATTGAAACCCGGTTGTTGTTTTCCCCCCTAATAAATTTTCTGGCTACGCGCCTGGTTGCCACTGTTAGTATTTACCAAAATCTTGTGGTTTGTTTTTGTTTTGATCCATGTGACCTTGTGGTTTTTCGTAGCAGTACATTTTATTTCGGAACTGAGCAAATTTGAATTGATTATCACAATTTTCGAGCTTAAGTATGTCTAGCCTATTTAAGCCCAACTCTCAGAAAAAACATTTTCATAGTAAATGCAGTGCTAAGTGCTAGCACCTACCACCATCTTGGGTGGCACTTGGGCCATGATCACCAAAATGTATAAATCTCACATTGTGTTCCCCTTTTTGCCAATTGTACAAAAAGGTCATACTACGGTTAAGTGAACATGGCGACGTCATCGAAATGCAAACAATAAAGGTTTGCCCCCCCAAACGTTTTTGAGCAAACTCGGTCCCTGTATCTTGGTATGCTACTTAATGCCTCATTGAAGGATGGCAATGACACTCACAGGCAAGTGAACACTCTACTGTGCATTGTGCAGCAAACAAGCTCAGAGGCACCTTTGCTCAGTTCTCTACGCTCTGTTTCGTACCTATTGCATGCCTTCCAGTTCTGGTGCAAGTACACAGAATCTAGCATTAAAAGACTCCACGTTCGCCTATAACAACACTTGTCGAATTTTGCATTAGCCTACATCCCCAGAAATGCAAGTGTTCACCCACATCAGGCCACCTATTTCGTCAGGACATTTGATGCCTTGATTAGAAGCAATTTGTGTGCTTTTATTCATCGATGCGCATCTTCATCCAACGTTTATCATTTCACTTAGATCTGTCTGATGATCTTTAAAAATCACCATTGCTCTCCCACTGTCTAACGCTTGTGCTGACAAAGTTCGAATGTAATAGATGCAGTTGGTGCGTATTTTTGTACCCTTGTGTTATTTTTATATTTTTGATTGTGATATGGACCGTGTCCTAAGCCAAACAAATAATTTTTAAAAAAATAAAAAAGAAGTTGATGTTTAGAATTACTGGTGTGACCCTCTGAAATACAACTTAACTTTTTTAATTTTGATGTATGATCTGTTTTGTAGTGTTCTCTGTTTCTAATCTAATAAAATATTGCCTTTGCTTTTCACCCACCCTCAATGTAATAGTACGAGTAGGTTGAGTGAAAACTGAGAAATTTGATCGGATCAGCCGTAAAGTTATCATGCAATAAAGAGTCGCATTGGTGATGCAAAAGTCACTGAGCTGTAGTTGTTTGAAGAGTGCATATGCAACAATACAAGCCTGCAGCGTAGAAGTTTTAATGAAAATTGTAGAAAACATAGATGGTCGTCCGTTAACAGTGTCGCACTTAAAAGGCTTTGCAGTATAGACAATGCTTGATTTCATGTCTTTTAGTTGGCTTTAAGACGAGAGCCCATAGCGATAACGAGGCAAACTAATTATCTGGTAAAACACACAGCGTCTCATGATTGAACATATTGCGCAATATTTTTCACTCAACACGAAATCCCTTTATTTTGCGTACGTTTAACATCTTTACACTTAGTGACAGCGTAACCCAGCTTGCGAAAACCTTAGCTCACGTCATCACACGCCCATTCATTCCGCAAGATAAGACAAGAAAGAGTAAAAGAATTGCACTTTGCAAATATAACGCTCTATTCTAAGTACAGAAGTTCAACAAAAATGTAAAGCATCCCAATGGCGCTACGAGCAAGTCCAAACAAACGTGAAGGAAAAGAATGAAAACGAAGCGATCAACAGAGTTATCCCGGATTTCCTGTCAAGTGCCGATGAGCAGAGCTGTTGTTGCTTTGTGAAGTGTGGCGCTCCAGCTTTTGAATCGTTCCACAGAATGAAAAGTTGCCAGGTATTCAGGCAGTGGCCTACCTGTTTGTTGACGCACGCCTTAAACAGTTTCCATCTAACAAATAAGAAAGCGATCAGTTGAAGCGCTTTCTAATGGGTACTTGCGGACAAAAAGTCGTTTTATTCAAAATTTGGATTTATTTAAGGCTCACTATCTTCAAAGCATCAAAAACTGTTGAAAATATAACTTGAAAAAATGTTTGCCCACAGAAATTGCGCTGGAGAACCTTGAAGCTTCCAGTATGGAGTAAACAAGGTTAAACGAACTTCAACCGGGCAATTTTATCACTCTTGTTGAATTTTGAACACTGATTTATTATCATCATCTGAAAAGAGAAATTGTCTACAAAATGCGTCATACTTGAGAGCTGTTATACTCACTATTCACGCTTTGATGACGAAATGGTTCTCCATAGAAGAGGTAAAACAAAGTTTTAGACAACCTGCTTTCATACTGTACTTTTTCAAAAATTTTGGATGTGTAGTGTGGTGAACTTTCGCTTAACTGTGTAATCATTGGTTGCTTTTTGCGCCGGGCACAAACGGGACTTGTGGCCTCGCGATGTGACTTGTGGTTGTGATGCCCGTGTTCACTTGACAGTGTTGCGGCTGTGACGGCGTGACGTGTCTTGCATGTTGCTGCATTGTTTCGTACGTAGAAAGTCACGGTTGTCTTATACCTCACTAAACGTATCTGTGTATTCAAGGTACAGTAAATCGTGCTTACTGTATATTTTTGAGTTGATTAAAACCATGTTTAAGTTGTAATTGAAAGTAACGTTTTGTTCTATGTTAAAATTCGTTTTTTTTTTTATTTCTTCTAATTCAAAACAAGAAACATTCAGGGCATAATTGGGGAATAAGCTGGTGTCACAAATAGAGGAGGCACAAGTTTACTTTCATCTATTTTTGAGATTTCTGTGAAACAAATAAAGTACCAAGCAAATTACGTTCAACATGCATTTGTGAAAAATCTGGACAGAAGTTGAACTGTGAACATAGTAGCAGAGTGTTAGTTTTGTGACAAAAGTGCAAACCACAGCTGTGACACTACTTCATTTTGAAAATTTACATTAACATTTTCCGATAATGTTATTGAGAATAATTTTTATAACCATTCGAAAACCACCTTGTTATAACCTTGAAAACCATGTAAGTGTCTTGTGTTTTGCATAGGATCGTCGTTTTTCCATTTTTAAAGTAACAAGTTTGCACACACTGCTGTGAAAAAGAGCACATGTCTTATGTTAAAGCACTGAGATAGGGTCAGGTCGTAGGTATAAAAACACGTCACTGTACAACAAATCTTGCAACACAAATGTTTGATTATGAATAATGAGACGATTTTATGTCTGCAACCCGCTTAAACTCTTGGCTGTACCTAAAACTAACGCAAAAGTGGTTGGATCTTGGATATATTTGACAAAACTCACAAATAAAAATCGAAATAAATGCATTTTTCGTTACAAGCAACACAAAAATGTACTTCAAAGGTTTTTTTTAGAAGCATAAAAAATAATTATATGTTTTTGTTTTCTTCCATTGTTTGGTTGCATGGCATGCATTGATACGACCCACACAATGGTACGAGAAGCTGCTAACCGGGCCCTAAAGTCAATCAGTTCTTTATTAGAAATACCTGACAACCAAGCAAACAACCTTGCACTTCGGTTTTACCCAATACAGCTGTTTAAAATCAGCTGCAGTCCCTACCTTATGGGAACTCGAAAAGGGTAATTTGGTAGTTTTTGACTGTGTATAAATACCTTGTAATCTGATCAAGATTTTGTGATAAGATTGATCTAATTTTGCAAATTGTCAGTGCTAATTTGTAAATCTAATTTTGTAATTTCAGATCCAATTTTTTCCGTGCTTCTATTTACACAAGGCGCTTGAAAAGGTTTGAGACCGATCTAATGACTCTTCTATGTACTGTTTTATCAACCTGTGGAAAACAACATCGACAAGACGGGAGCATAACAGCAGAAAAGCAAGGTCAATGATGAGCTTTAAAAACTTGACTACTGGGTTCGTGCTAACACATTATCAATCATATATTTCAAAATTATTTTCATGCTCATGAATACCCCTAACAATACTTTTTTTTCTGTTCGTGTTAATATATTCACACAATATCAAAGCAACTTAAACATTTTGGCAATATCATTGGTGATAAATTTAATCAGAAACCTCAAAAAGAAAAGTTTGTAACACAACTTTCTAAATCATGTGAAATTTTTTTTAAATTAAAACACTTACGCCAACAACAGTGCTAAGATTTGTGTATTTTTCTCTTTTTCTTATATAACTTACTCGATCCGTAATTGGGAAAGAACCAATAAAACTGCATTAAATCTTCTAATTAGATTGCAGAATAAAGCCTCCAGAGCCCTTAATTACAACAAGACCAAAACGGATATCTCTATTCTAATTATCGAACTTCAAAAATTCCTGATTTGTTTAAATTACCAGTTGCTTAATTTACGTGCTCTTTTGATAGCTGTGAACTGCCAGAACATTTTGATAATTACTTTCGCAAGATTGGATCAGTTCATAATTATCAAACAAGCTTCGCAAAAATACCATTTACACTGAATGAAAAAACTCTGGGTCAGCTTTCGTTAATGTATATCAGTGACGTGAAGTCTTTTTCATCTTTTTAATTTTGTTCTCTTGCCACTATGCTAGTTGACTCTTCATTCTTATGTTTGTTCCCAGTAATTTTATTCATAGTGCCTTTCTTTCAGCAGTAACCTTCACTCTTCCAAGCGCTCACCCCGCCCTCCTTGTACGTAGGAATGTTTTTCACCCTCTGTGTCTTTGATTTTTTTTGATGTTGTGCTTTGCTACTGGTGTGTCTTTCACCTAATGTTCAAATTAATGCGTTTTGTCGCTTAATATTTCCTTTTCACTTGAAACGTTTCAAATTTAGTATTGATCTATGTCAACAACTGAGCTGGCTGAGCGTTGGACCATGAGATCTTTTGCCAACTGTTGTGTCTCAATTATATAGTTCACACCAAGGTGTAGAATTCCTAAGTCCTCAATCAATTTTCTCGTTTCTTTTTTATTAGCATGCAATTAAGTTTTCTGCCCTTTGGTGTTTTGTTCTTTTTTTGCATTTCTGCTGCGTTGTTGGTTTGAGTCACAAAAAGGCGTAAACAAACCAACCTATCTACGCAGCAATCACGCACAGCCCATTCGTCACACTGACCAATTTGAAGAAAAGGATTACGCTAATTTACAGAAAGTTTTTTAAGGAATAAGGCGCACAGTGCGTGTATTGCAGCAATACACTATTAATGTCTATTTGCCAACACTCGTGTATAATTTAAGAATATACAGGCATCACGTATGTACTGCAAGTAAGCGTACGTTAACTTGCATTACATATACTGTATGCTGTGTTGCCATTTAAACGTTTGACCCCACCTGCACTGATTGCCATCACCACGAGCACTGATCGCACTGGTCGCACTGGTCGGCGTGTACCATTTGTTCTTACATCCCGCAAACGTGTTTGTTATGCCGCTCACCTTGCAGTTCACTTTCGCTTCTGCAAAAGATCGTCGAAATGCTGTGTCGTGCGTAAGTACAGAAAAATTTCGGAGCCTGTTCTTGGGAAGAAACGATTTACCTTTGCCTGGTTCGAGGCACTTCAGTTCAGACTCTGTAAAGTAGTACTCTTCTGTAGCGTATCCATTGTTCCAGTACGACCACGAAGCCCACACATCCTGGCATCCCGAACCCAACCGTCTGATGCAAACCTGTAGATGCACACAACAAATGGTTGAATAATTGTGATTTACTGCAATGTAACTGTGAGAACTCCGCGAAAAAGAAGCCGGTATTAAGTCACTTTCTGCTGTAATTTAAGCATGAAATCATGAAAAAACATGAACCATGAAATCCATTTCGCATAAAGCATCGTCAGCTATCCATTCGTTAAATAGAATCTGTCAAATTTATACAAATTTGGATAGATCATTTTGATTCAGCTAGAATCTACCGAATGAGAGATAGCTGGTTATTCTTACGACGAAACAAATTTTATCTTTAATTACATCAGAAATTGACTTGGTACTGGCTTGTTGCTCCAGGCAGCCCCTATAGGTGTATCATGATAATTGTCTTCCAACCTGACCTGCAACATGGCAGGTTGCTTACCATCTGACAATTCTCTTAGAGCGACAATTACTGCAACAATTGATAGCAAAATTCTGGCAAAACCATAGTTTTTTGCAATATGTGCGATCCAGACACGCCGAAACACGGAGGCATGGCAGGTGTATACGCAGGGTGTACACTGGTATACCCTGCGCTTTTACAGAGAGGGCAGAGCAGGCGAAAGTGCCCATATTTAAAACAAGACAAGTGATATAATTTTTGTTGTTTCAAACTAAATTATTGTAACGCCTCCTGCAACATCAATAATCAACATGGCCGAACTATCATTTTCTTTAATTAAAAATTGTCCAGAATATGTAAAATCAGCAATCACATTTAACATGTATGCGCTTCTGTGTCGAATATTGGAAGCAGTCAGCAATTTTTAGGTTAAAAATCTTACGTAGTGTCGAAATAACGCCTTAAAATATATCAGTCTTTATTATCATGCGCAAATTGACACAAACCATGCTTAGTTCTCAGTCACTTGCTTATTGCAACTGGGGTTAAGGGCAAACACTAAGGTAAGATTTTTGTCGAAATCTATTAAATGTTGAGAAACATTGCAGTGCTGATGGTAAACTGCAGATATTAGAGGCGAACCACCAGTGGTGTACAGAAACCGGAGTGTAGGAGTGGACTCCGGCCGGAGTCTTAATGAATTTCGAACGTAGGAGCGGAGCCCATGGCTCCCCCAAATTTTTAGAAAATATGGTCATTTTGTGCTTTGAGAGGCGTTTTTTCAAACAAAATAGGGTCATTCGCCTAAAATCAAACATTTTGCCCCCCCTCCCAATTTTTTGACCCCTCCCAAATTTTCGGGTTGGCTACGCCACTGGTTGAGCCGGAGTCATTTTTTGAATATTTTTTGTAAAGCTGATAGCGTTCAATTTGGAGTTTAAGCAGGAGTCGGAGTACAAAACTTACAAATCTTTCGGAGTCGGAGCATATGTAGTGAAAGCAGGGGTGGAGTCGGAGTCAAAAATTTTAGACTCCGTACACCACTGCGAAACGCTCCAGTTTACTATGATGTTAGACCAGTTGCTACCAACCCTTTCTCACTTGCGGACCCTGAGTGCAGCAGTTGTCTTCCCGCAGACCCCCATACAGCAAATCGTTTCGTAAGAAAGAGCAATGCCCTGAAAACCCGTTCTGATGGAAAACTGATGATATCAGATTCGGAATCAGCCAACAGAAACATTCCAGTCGTGTAATGGTTAGCTTACCCGATACCAACATGTTGGTGAGAATTGCTTACGTCAGAGGAGACTAAAACAAGCTGACCCCCTGCTTGACTTTCGCACACCCCAGATTGCGAACCACTTAGACACACAAGGATATGCTGATCTACCGATATGTAGGAATAGGTGTTTCTTGTTCTGTGAAAGAAGGGTTGACTTGTCATGCCAAGAGCTATAAGCTTGATCCTCTATCGGGCGCTACTGTCACAGTCACGTACGAGGGATTTGCGTATAGGGAACTGAACTGATGCATCACTGCAACAATCCAAAGATTTTCGCCACAACACTAAAAACCGTTCCAAATTTTTAACAATTTCATATTTCTTTGAGCGGTTCATTGAAAAAAATAGGTTCCTGATGGAATTGCAAGCTGCAAAATAACTCAGGTTGGATTTAATTTTCTCGTTGCAACTACGTAGTAAAGGTTTTCATATCCAGCGACACTTTTAGAGCCGCCTGGTTTCGGCGATTTTCGCAAAAAAACAGCAGTTTTCGGTTGCCTTACCAACGCCCTAGCTCCTCCGCCCATTGCGCTAGAGAGCTGTTCAGCGGCTCAAACGGATCGGCCAGTCTAGTAGATTGCACTCGAAAAAAAATTTTTTGGTTGGGGGGTGTGGGTTTTTG
>Ga0210059_1007742_pt1 | contig 17029 bp, 8 predicted proteins | sample Ectturendosymbi2_FD_188042 | JGI IMG/M metagenome (GOLD analysis project Ga0210059, IMG submission 188042) | Ecteinascidia turbinata endosymbiont from Florida, USA - Sample 2 (SPAdes) (version 2) | ecosystem: Host-associated > Tunicates > Ascidians > Unclassified | place: Key West, Florida...
TTATTATTCTTTCTTCCTTTTGCTGTACAGAAAAAATCTAAATTCGAATTATTTTGTATCGTTAACGTCAATTCCTTTCTATTTTTCGAACTGAAACCGATATTTAGACAGAGAATATGCGCATGAACTCTCGATGACAATACGGTCAATGAAGACAGCCGGGAAGGCTTTAAATGTAGGCCTATGTAATAATATCGGAAAATGTAAAGTTAAAAAATCACAGCTAAGGGGTCTTGGTCTTTGGAGGCGTCCCGCTTTGAAGTCACAAAAATATGGTAAGCCTAAACATGCAGCATGCACTTGATCAGTTTTCTGGCGCGTGGAATCAAGCCGGAATAAAAATCTGCACCGAAAAAAACGAGGTATTTTGTGTCTCCAGGAACCCAATGCAGTGCACGCTGCAAGCAAGCGGCATTATACTGCAGCAGGTAGAGAAGTTTAAGTAGCCCGGGGTGGTATTCACGAGTGACGGAAGGCGGAACATGGAGACTGATACACTGACTGGTAAAGTAAACGCAGTTCTGACACAAGCCCGCCAGTGTGCACCAAATTCCAGGAGCTGTTTCAAAATTTCCAGAATTTTAGCCGTTTTGTCAATTCTGCTTAAGACGATACAGCAACAACCATCCCGGCGCGTTGCTCGATGCATCCATTAAACTCTCTTATACATTTTATTAGCGCTAAGCGGTGGTGTGTCGTGCGCTAATAAGATGTGTGGTGAGGACGATCGCCTCAGGGGAGCTGCGTATACTCTAGTGACATCATAACAGAAGTACAAGTTCGAAAGAGTTTTGCCTACAGGCAGTAATTTGGTTGAGTCATATTTGTCGAATAACAGCCATCGGAAATTTTGTCGAGTCACTGGTTTGCAAGTTCGAGTTAAACACAATTAGACATTTCACCATATTGTTTTTTTCTAAATACCAAAACCTTTATGCAAAGCTTCACTCAGAATCGGTAGCTAATATTGCGGTGACACAGGATTCTATTTGAGTAAGAGCTGATGATGCCTACATCGTAGGCGAATTATATACTCTGTAAGAGGTAAAGTACTTGATTCTTTGCTGAGAAAGGATCTCTTTCCATAGACAGTATTACTATCAACCCTGATACTCCACTGCCCTATTTACTGAACCATTCAGCTCCAACATACTTCCGTAATCAGCGAAGCTTAACTTAGCAGTTAGTTACGGCTAGTAGCTGCGCTGCCAGTAACTCTTAGAAAACCACTTATGATCCAATAATCCAGTGTTACTAAGACGAAGACAAACCATGTGCGCATGATGCAATAATTCAGACTATGACTTGAAAGAACATGACAAATGAAAATAAAAAAGTTTGTTTTGACAGATTTGAATCACCTCGGCGCGACCCATTTTTAGACCTTTGGCGACCCATGTTTGGGTCGCGACCCATACGTTGGGAACCGCTGGCTTAGTTGTGTCTACGGTGGCCTTTTCCATTGTAAAGTGGGCAGCTGGCATTACAGCCTTTTTAATTAGATTTTCCTAGTTGTTACTTTACTGTAAGGCTATTTCTTAAATTGATGCACTTCGCAGAGCTGATGATACCTATGTAGTTGGTGAAATATATACTCTGATATGATCGTAGTGTCTGATTCTTGGCTGTGACAGTATTCCTTTCAATAGACGCGTATCAGAAACCTGTTGCTGCTAGAAGTAAACCTAGTTGCGATCTCGCAAATTCAACTGTTTAAGCCTAAACAATAAGTAAAAAGCTAAGTGCTGCACAAGGCATCCATTATTTTTTAAAAATAAACAGTTTTGAAAATGTAACGGACAACAAGCAGTTAAACAATTCATACAACAAAAGCTTGCTAAAGGCAGGGAACTCTTTTGCTGATGCAGGAACAAATGTGTTGGTTGTACTGTATATACAACTTTTATAAAGACTTTTAGATAGAAAATGAAATACAGCAACACCCAGTCTTGAAAGCTTCATTAATAAGGAATTGATTAGCTTTTCGGCAGAAGCAACTAAAGGTTTGGTCCACTTAACTTTCATTATTCTCTGTAAAGTCCACTAAATTCATTAGATTGACTTTGATACCAGCAACATTCTTGCAAGTTGCAGTAGTCAAATGTCGAATACTTAAACTTATATCTTGACATAAAAATGAACGGATTTACAGGTTACAACCAGTTATTCTATCACTCTAACCACAAAAAAATAAAGCTGTATGGCTTTATGCGTTAGGTGAAGCATACCAAATACATAAATGCATCAATGTTTAGCACAAAAAACATGCTAATGTTTTTCCTATAACTACATAATCATAATAAAGTCTGTTTTATACGCTCTAGTTTTTGTGATGTCAACAGTTGTGTTTTTCAGTATCACTTTAAGTTTGTGCATTTTCAGAACCAAATATATCAGCTTTAGCTACTTGCAGCATACTGTTGACCAGGGTTGCCAGATGTTCTACCGAGGAAAGGTCCAAATGTATTCACAAATTGGTCCAAATTAGGTCCAAATTTACAATTTTTTTGAAATCTATAAAGTCTTATTTATTAAAATCGTAAAAAGGTCCAAACTTTAAGCTCCAAAGGTCCAAATAATTTTTTTTTTTGGTCCAAACGTGATTGAAATGGTCCAGATTTTGCAAATTTGGACCTAAAAAAGTCCAATCTGGCAACCCTGCTGTTGACGTGTCTCTTACTCTGTAACACACAAGCACGAGCTGTGAATCTGATTAACGCTGTCCTATGCGATGATGAAGGCGTTACTCAGGCTCGCGGCTGTTAGAGACACGAAACAGACAGGGGAGTTGAGAGGTGACACTGTACACTTTATTGCCTCGAGTTCTGCACTGGTTTTAATGACGCAAAACGGCAACATCTATCGACCATTAACACAGACAACGACTTGTCTTTTACGACTACACAGCAGCAAATATATCGCAGAAAACAGTTATGGATCAGGCAGACGACAACTCGCTCACGGCACTAATGACGAAAAGAGGTCAAGTAAGGTTCCGCGAGATCGTAAATACATGCACAGAAACTAGGCGAGCAGAAAAACGCATTCAAAGAACGGCGTGAATATTGAGTCATGCGTTACGTAAAACGCTGTTTGAACATGTGAACGGTTTGTGCCCAGCCTGATGGCTCAATGAGCAGTCTATTACAAAGCACTGGTTCCAGTCCGTACGTACTTGTCCATATAGTTGAGCCACTGGCCGCAACATCATCCCCTCCTTTTTAAAGAGAGGTCCGGCTGGGGCACGGTAGATCGTGTGTGGCAACCTGTGTGGCATGTGGCAAGTGGTGAGCGTTAACAGAGCTCGCGGCAGGCACCCTTGGGCGTGTGGCGCCTTGATGGTGCAAGGCAGACGTTATCAGAGCCTGCTGGGAACGTATAGTGTGTTCCCCTTGCGCCTGGTGGGACGTTGTGAGAGCCTAATTCAGCTGGAAAACGCGCATTGCGATAGCGCCTGGCCCATTGCCGCCAACGCAGCCATTCGTGCTTGTCTGCACCCCAACGAGGTCGGGCTCTCCTGAGCTTGGCGTACATAGCAGCTTCGTTGACGAAAGCTTCATAAGAGTTGTACAGCTGGCCTTCCCGAACTCGCACAAGGCACTTGTTCGGCCTGCAAAGACACTTTATCTGTAATAAAAATACAACAAAATTACGAAAAATTTGTTGTGGAGGAATATAACATATCCCGAAACAATGACATTAGCCTACGTGAGATGGCCAGCGAAATATCTGGCGTAACGTGATACGTTACGGCAAACGGAGGCCTGTGTAGATATGAAGTCCATCCCATTTGAAGCTACATTTTTCCACTGCTAAAATCAAAGAAATGATGTTCAGCTTTCGAGGAATTTGCCTGCCATGCTCCGCTTTCACAACTTTGCTATAATTAAAGAAGCAATTTTCACAATTATTTTTAATAATTGAATGTACTTAATACTTTTAATAAGGAACAATATTCATGCTTTGATATTCTTTTTATCGGACCGGGGGTTTACGTCCGGTGTCAAGCGAAATTTCTGACCTATTATTGTTTGCCAGTTACTTTGCTTTTCAGAATAAAGGAATAAAGTTTGGCGATTCCTTTTTTGATACGTGCTGTGTAAATTAAAACTTTTTGGTTTGATGTCAGATACCCACCACAAGCTACAGTACGGGAATAACTATAACCACTGTAAAATATTGGACTTAGTCTTAGACCTGAATTAGTTTTCTTTTCCTAACCAGTACCGGATTAAAGAGGAAGCAACGGGGGCAATTTCCCCCGCCCCCCTCCGAAGGGGTTCCCCGTGATGACAATTACTTGCTGTAAATAAAATACGCGTTTGAAAAATTGCCGTGATTCAGAAGCGATACAGGAATACAAATCTATAGTCCCATGTTGCATATATCATTAGAGATTTCTCTGCAGGTTTGACTTACTGCCAGTTTTAGTAATCACTACTGAATATAAATATTTTCGGTTTTGTTCAATGCAAATGTATTTGAATTTTGCTTGTAACTTTTTCGGAAGAATTTTTTTCAAAAGTAATGAAATTTCATTTTTCCTTCTCGAAACTAAGAAAACGACTTTTTTTCTAAAAATGTAACAGAAAAATGTCAAATTTCAAAATCCACGGGGTAAGACCCCCATTCCTCCCCTTCCAACGCCCATGGCAACTTTTGGTCAAAAGAAGGAATAGCAAATGGTTTTTCACGAATGAACCTGAAGTTAGATTTTGGTTTTAGATTTTGGCTAAGGTTGGACCTACCACACGTATGCCCGGGACTGTCCCGGTTTAAACGTCTGTCCCGGTGTCCCGCCTCGGTTAGCAAAATGTCCCGGAATTTCACTGCAGTGAAATTTTCAAAATAACTCCAGCCTGATGATCCATTGTTATGAAATAATTCCTTCCTGAAAGGCTTGACTTTGCTTTAACTCGTGGCTTGGGGGGCGGCACTTTTCGACTGTGGGTACTGGCGTAACTGACGGAGGGCAGGGGTGCCCGCCGACCCCCTGGCAAGCTAAATGCAAAAAATGCCCCCCCCCTTTAGAGATTTCATGAACGGCAGAATATGAAAGAGCTTTTACAAGTTTTGGAAATCCGTTGATCTTGACGTTTTAAATACTGAAATAGTGCAGTGTTTAGCATGCTAACAGTCATCAAATGAATCCAAAATCGAAGTTGTTCCAACGGCGTGCAGTACGCAGTACATCATCTTGAATACTGTGTGTGATGTAATAATCGCCTGTAGCTGTGGAACGGCCATTATATTTCTGTTTACTTTGGAGTGTGTGATGCAGTTGTGAATACGTTTATGTTTGAAAACTGTCGTGTACTTTAATTTGAGATTAGACAGAGACCTTGAGATTAGAATACAGAGAGTTGGGTAGCGACACTACAACTTCTTTTCTTGCTTTGCAAAGCCAATTTAACAAAGTTGTTTGAAACTCACTGCTGAAGTTGAACCAGCGGTGTTCATTTCAGCATCTCGGCTGGAGGTGGTAACTTTGTTTTCTGGCCATCCCAGCAACGGGTACGGCAGTTATCGTCTGCGCAGCGCACTTTACACCTTGAAGTATGCGATGAAGTGATACACATCTACAAATTAAAACAGGTTTAAAGCGTTCTGAAAGGTTTAAGCGTTGAAGCCAGTGGTTCCCATAGTATGGGTCGTGGCCCAAACAAAGGTTGCGATTTCGCAGCGGATCAGAAAATAGGTCGCGCCGAGGCGATCAAAACTTAAACCTGAGTACTTGTAATTCTTCAAACTTGTTCGCTTGTCTGTTTGTAGTGTAGCGTAGGTACTTGAGAAAAGAGTAAACTGCTGACACTGAAAACAAACTTAGCAACCAACTGCCAAAAATCATCCATGCAATCAACATTTTTGTCATTAACATACGCTGTTTGAGACTTGGGTCGCAACATGTTCACCGATTCAGATTTCAGTTACGTTCAAAAAAGTTTTGGAACCGCTAGTTAAAGCAGTATGCAATCATTATCAGGAGTCGTCTGATAACCATCCATATCCGGATTCACTATCATTTCTCAACTTTTTCTGAGTATTGCAAACGCTCAATATGGCAATTTGACACGAACGTTATCAATCCAAAAATTTTGGTGTGTATCCCATTTCTCTACTTAGTGATCTTTGTATAGTTGATTATGCAGTACAGATTGCAGTTTTGACAACGAAATTTAAATATGTGCAACATAAATATACGAAATAGGATTAAAAGTGAATTCTGGTGCTCAAAAACGTAAAGAGAAAGAACAACAGCAACTCAAAAGTTCTGCTGCAAAGTTCGGAAAGCTGACAGAATTTTTTGCTGCTTCATCACCCCGACTAACAACAATTTAACTGAAACAGGTCAGTTTGTAATGCTTTACTAGTAATTATCCAAGTTCAAAGACAAGGTTTTTTTGCCTTTGCTGCTGCAGATTTATTGATTTATTTCATCAAAAACTTGATATAATTTAAAGGCCACATGCATTGACCTAGGAAATATCTAACGCCATAGGCACTCAATGAGAAGTTCTTGGTCAGCAATTTTGTGACATGAATTGCGACAATTATGTCCATCCTCGGAGATGTTCAGTTTATTAGCCAACTCAAATACAAAACACATGTAGCAGTAATTGAAAAGTTCACATTTATGACTGATGTACTTAACGCTGTTGCACAATTTCATTAGTATCTTGAAGAAATAGTCAGTATTAGTTCCATTTTCTTGTGATTACTCTTTCATCCCCTCCATGGTGAGGATATGCGGAAGACAAATAGTAATACATAATTAAATTGATTCTATAATTAAGGCTAACCATAAAATCATGATTTAAATTCACTGGAAACAAACGGTTGTCCGTCTCAAGTTAAAAATATCTCGCAAAAACATTTGATGCTTTGGTCAAAACTATTTACATGCTTTTGTGCGCCACTGACCATCTCCATCCGACGTTTTTAGCCATTTACTTCAGAACCTGTTGTTGAAATGTCATCATATTCTTCCCACTACCGTATTTAAATTTGATAATAAGTGAAAGTAGTTATAGCTGGTGCGCTGTTTCAGTGTTTGTCATCCCCTTGTGTTCATAGGAAGGGAGAAATGGGCATTTGCTACCATCTGGAAATTGGGTCTAAGAACGAAAAATTTCTAGAACACCTAAAGTCAGCAGCTTAATTGGCTTAATTCTTGCAATGGCAGTTTCATTTGCCCTTATGACACTCACACTGCACAAGAGCCGGATTCACTGTTCGGGCATCATGCAGTGATGACTGATGAGCTTGCAGTTAACTAAATTCGCTACATTGCCTGCAGACAGGGTTGCCAGATATCTCCTGAGAAAAAAGCCAAACCATGTCTGAAAAAAACCAAACCGGGTAAAAAAAAGCCCAATTGTTAAATAAACATAAAATTTAAAACTTTTTTTAGTTGTAGGACATTTTAGAAGAAGAAAGTTGTAGCATTGCCTCTACACTCTGCAGGAACAATTCCAAATCTTCATCTTCCACATTTTGTCGTGTTTCCACTCGAACCTTTGGCGTTATCGGTTGCCAGATATGCTACAACTTTGTTCGCTTATGGGTTTCCAGATAACTTTTGAGATAATACACCAAGCACGGTTTAAAAAAGCCTAATAACAATTTTCAGCAAGACATTCAAAAAGCCAAAACACCAGTCTGAGGGTATATGCCAACTGCCTCCAAAAAAAGCCAAATATTGAAAAGAAAAGCCAAACAGTTTTTTTTGACGCGAAGTGCTTCTGAAAAAAGCCAAATTTCCCAAATTTGGCGTCAAAAAAACCTGCCTGCAGAGGCAGGTTGCGAAACTTGGGGGAGGATAGTTTCAAAATTAGCCTTTATCGCGTAACAACAACATGGCAACAAAGGTTCAAAATTTACGGCAATAGGCGTTTTGCTGCATGTGACTGTTGAACGCAGACATCTGTGGCAGGTAATGCAGCGAGGCAGCGACTGCTGATAGCAGTAAGTCACGGTGTGAAAAGAAACATACGATGTGAAAACTGAAAAGAAACATTGCTGCCAACGAAGCGCATTTTTGGGACTGTTGCAGTTAACGTGGGTCATTTTTTGTGGTGTAGCAAAGGTAAAGCGTTATGTGGTCGTCTATTTGCATTTGTGTCGTCAGCGGCCTGAAATGGACAACCAAAATGTCGACTTTGCCTACCCTGGAAAAAATTTTGCGGACGACTATGCCTCTGTTATTTGTGTTTACAATCTAACATCTGCTTTGTACTTCGCTATATAACCATTTTTGTGTTATTCGTGTACCCTTTGTTCCAGTCTCTCGGTTAGCGTGTCATTGAATGTGCGATTCACCGCGAACGGGGTATGCTCCAAAACTTACAACCATATATATGTGGCGCGAACAAACGAAGACTTAAGCCCATATATATGTAACGTTTGTGAGTTTTTAGGAACTAATTATTGCATGCCCACACAATGGTTAACGGCCCCCTTCAGACCCCCCCTGGCTCACACCTCTGTTTACGCCACTGACTGTGGGGGGGGCGGCACTTTTCGACTCGCCCCGGGGCGGCACTTTCCCATGTCGGGTCCCTGGCTATATGGAAGATTGAGATGCTTGTGCCCAGTTTCGGTTACAAAATCAAAATTAAGGATACTGTAGATTCAATAATTCTCAAACTTTTTCCTTTCGACGCCTTTGGAAAATTTTGCTGGACCTGCGACGCACCAGCAATAAGAATTTAAAAGCACATATAATAATCAAAGTTTTATTTATTGATGATATAACAAAAAGAAATATGCATCATTGATGCGATGTGTGGGCTTGCTTATTTGTACAAACTTCGTCGAATCTTCGAAGAATTTGTGAAACTACCACCCCCATACCCCTCTCAAGTTATGTTCGTATGTTCGTGGTTGATATTTGGTTTTAATCACGGCCATGGCAGAAAATCCTGATTCGTATAAATACGACACAGTGAGAGGGATAACCATCTGTAGCGCATTTTTTGCCAAAGCTGCGTCTTCGTCATTCAGTGAAATTCCAGTAATGTGTCTGATTTCTTGAATTGAACTTTCTTTTCATAGATTGATCACAGGTGAGGTCAATATAATTTTTTTTCTTGTTCAGTAAAAGACGATGACGATGGAGTAAGTTGGACCGAAGAATCGCGAATCCATTCATAGCTTGATAAATTCTATGGAAAGTACTAAGGAAAGTTTTGACTTGAGCTTAGACAGAGGTTGCAAAAAGATACTTCGCAGATCTGAAGGCAGCTTCATGGATATATTTTCAAGCAAATTAGACAAGAAAGTAAAGCACTGAAAACTTCCTGACACGTTTCCTATATCTTCCTTCTGCGATAGCTTTTCAATGAACGTCGCAATTTTATCTGATATGGTACGTCAAACAAATTATATCCGGCCCTTGTGTAGAAAGTTTATTCAGTTTAGCAAAATTATCACACAAGTAAGCAAATCTGAATAAACATTCGTTCTGAGTTAAGCAATCAGTATTTTGATTATTTTATATCTGGCTACTGTGCTTTCATTTCTCTAAAGTAAAGTTAATTAAAATTGTGCAATGCGTTCATTAGTAAAGAATAACTACAGTTACAATCATGAGATGACAATAAGTTATCTACTGTCAGCATGGCTGTACCTGAACAATAAGTGTTCGTTGATGAAGTGATGAAACTGCGCTTGTCATTAGCTCAATGAATAAAACTGCACGGAGTTTACTTTTGTGCGACGCCATTGAAAAATTAAAACGGTGCGCCCAGGGCGGCGCGACGCACAGTTTGAGACCATTGTTGTAGATTAATGAGTTGTAAACTACTATTTGTACAGATTGTTTTGTGAAATGTTCAATTTTGGATAACATTCTACAAGTTATTGGAATTGAGTCATCGCCTTATTCATACCAGGTCTCCAGCTTAATTAGTTCTAAAACACTCAGATTTTCTTAATTGCTGCTGGTGCTGATGTTATTATTGATGAAGAAGTGTGGCGTCAGGTTTCACAGAATGTGAACTGATGAACATGTATTTGAAAAGCGCGAAGTAATGCTGAGAAAGCCTGGTGTAAGTTATGTTGCTGTGAAACCAGAGCACATAGTTCAGATTTAAATAGCCACTGTGCTTCTAATAAACACCAGAAACACCGGCGTAGTGCTGTACCCCATTAGCCTACCATGCGGCAGCATGGTCACTTGTTAAACTTTGTTTTTCAAAAAAGTTCTGACAGCAGTAATCAATTGTTGTTTCCATTTGCATTTGTAAATAGTTTTATAAATGATGGAGGCTGTGGATACATGTTATAATCTTTACGTAAGGTGCGATGATATGTACACCATTTACAGTCACTGTCTTTACAAATTAGCTTTGCAAAGATTACATGGTTCCTAAATGCGCCAGAGACTAATTTTTTACAGTACACCGAATTGACAAACTGAACTTTTTAGTGGCTTTTAATGTTTTTAGTTAGTTGTCAGACTTGGCTATTTCGGTTGTAGGTTTTTGCTAATTTTGGCTACTTTTGGCTAATTTTTTTGTGAAATTTGGTTATAAAGCTTTTTGAAATCTGGCAACACTGTGTGGTGGTGGGCAAGTGACCATTTTCCAATGCTACCGTTATACTTGGTGAGAGGAATAAGTCAGTCTAGCAAACCTTCTAAATGAATGAGACAGTGCTTAACGCACGTCTGGTCAGAACTCGACCGAAACGTGTTTTTTATCACCTCAGATCTGTTGACTGCGAAAGATCAGATCTGTGGAAAAGTTTTGGTTGGTGATGAAAAGAATGACCGGCTTGATTTTGCTGCTTGTTAGACTTGTCTTCAGGCGTTATGAGTAGTGTTGCCACTGTGTTGTTACGGAAAAGTACTAGATTTCATGATGAAAAACACTAGATCCCAAAAGCAAACTTAAAACACAGTGAAAATGCCCAGAAAATGCGTTGCAATGCCAATCATAGACATTGTGCAACTCACTGTGTAGCAGAGACAAAGAAAACGGGTGATATCGCAGCAACGCTTGTGTTTGTTTGTACAGGTCACTGAAACCTTTAACAGATGACCAAGTGGCTTCACAGCGATTTAACTCAAAACATATTATTTCATCTTGTGTAATTTAAGATCATATTAGGTATAATTTTTAGCAAATTACAATTGCACTGACCAAAAAGTCTCAACTACAGTTATAATTACACATAAATTGTGCAATTAATTACATTCAGCTCACTCTTAAAAAAACAATAGATAGCCATAAAAAAACACCAGAACACCAGATGAAATGAAAAAACACTAGGTTTAGTGGAAAAACACTAGGTGTGGCACCACTGTTTATGTGTATGGCAAGTTTTTGTAACTTTTTTTCAGCTTACAACAGCTTCTGAAATACGCTGAATTTATGTAGTACGATGTTTTCGGCTGGTTGCAGGAATTTTATATTGCAACTTTTTTCTTTTTTACATGCAACTTTTTACTGCAACTGCTACCAAGTAGGCATATTGTGCAAAATGTAATTGTCATTTAAAAATAAACATGCTTTAGAACTATTTCAGTATAGTTATGTTCTCTTTGATAACCGATTGAACTGAATAGTGTCCTAAAATCAATTGTAGAAATGACCCGGTCAAACATCTGTCCAAAACTGTAGGCCAAATTGTTAAATTGCCAAACAACTTCATGCAGTGTGAAGCGAAGTTACAGCCAGCATGCTATGCAAACTACTGGCAAGTGATCGCCATTTCTCGCCAGATAATGTTTGGAAATATTCAGCATTATATGTAAATAAATCGCTTGTATAAATCACTGTCGCTTGAAATACATGTGCATAAATGCAGCTTTTTACTGCAAGTTTTGTTGAATATAATGGCATATTTCTCACAATTTCACTGCGACAAAAACTTACCCTAGTTGTGAGTTTTTAGTAGTATTCGGACAGGAGCGGGTTTGAGACCGAAAAAGTGCGGGGCGGGCGCGGGTTGGGATGATCTGCGGGGCGGGTGAGAAGCCTGCGGGTGCGGGCAAGATTTGTCAAACATGTGCGGGTGCGGGGCGGGTTTAAATTTTGTTGGTGCGTGGCGGGTATGGACAAAAAATTTCAACCCGCGCAGAATTCTAGTCCCTACAGGTCCATACCGGGTCAGAACCGTCGCGAGAAAGTTTTCAATAGAAGGGCTTTGCGTTTGTGCGGGGGGGGCTTGACATTCTAAAAATTGACAAAAACTCCACTGGTTTACAGTGTTTCATGCTTCAATTTGGAGGGCTTGGAGCTTTGTTTGGGGGGGCTAAGCCCACCAAAGCCCCCCCGTGGCGACGGGACTGCACCGGGTACCTAACATTTTCCTAAAAGAAACCTGGTATAATCGAAACGCGAGCGAAAGAAGAAACTGAAGAAAATTATTTATCAAACCATACAGTACGTTGTCGTATAAGTGTTGTATCTTGTGATATTTTAAATCACGTAGCAGGCGAAATTCGAAGGAGCCTAATAAGGCCAGAGCCACCCTTCAGCTGGATGAGTCAACTGACGCGTATAACTGCACGTATTATTTATTGGTTTACTGTCGATGTATACATGGAGTTGAGTAAAAAGATTGAGTCCTTCATGCGCGAAAGTCTGGTGACGACTAGCGAAGTGACTGATGCTCAGGAAAAACGAATTTCTTTCAAGAAATAAACTCGTGGAATTATGTCGGCTCGCTATGCACAGACGGCACTTCTTCTATGCTAAGTGAAGTCAAGTTTTACAACTCTGGTGAATCAGCGGGCATTGCACAATGTTTCTACCCCTTGTGTTCTTCATCGACATACATTGGCGAGTGAAGCCCTTCCAAAATATTTGAGAATTGCTTTGAAACATGTAACTGAACATATTGATTTTATAAGGGCACGGGCTTGTCTTTTCAAAGTGCTTTATAAAAATGAATTGATTTATCTTCAATGTGGAACAATGCTTTATTCCAAATTAATATCTTATAACTGCGATTTTTCCAAATTTTGGTGTGGATTGGGCGAATAGTTTCAAACGCCGTCAAAGCGCGCATTTGAAGTTCTTATACCTTTGCAAATACTTATCTGCGTGAGGTAAGATTCTCTTCAACACTGCTGTAGGAGACGGGGCTGCAGGGAGTGCAAGCGCACCCCCAAAAGTTTCGATCAGGTGAAAATTCGGACAAAATCCAGGGAAATCTGGACAAAATCTCTGAAAACCTTCACAAAATTCCTGAAAATATGTGCAAAACGTAAAAAATATGAGCAAAAATGGCGCCCAACAACGCACAAAAAAACATGCAGAGCTTTTGATTGGAGGTCACTTTTTGCTATGGAGTTTTTTTCGGGCAAGTTTGCGAGAATTCGAGCAAAAATCCAAAAATTTGCCTGCTCCTACACCTATGCTCCTCAGTGGTAACCATAAAACAAAACATCGATCTCGATTGATTCCCTAGGATGACATGAGAGTATCTCTTTCGAGCACTGTTCCCAGAATCTCAAATATTGCGCGTAGAAAACGAGCACAAAAGTCTCATTGAATGACTGACTGGTTGAAATTGTCAGTCATTTTTCAAAAAAAGAAAAATTTAAATATATCTGTGTATTCCTTCCAAACGTTTTGCCTTCTTGATCCAGTCAATCAGTGATATACCGGTTCGAATGAAATTGTTTTTAAAGTTTCAACAAATTCAGTCAACCACTTCTTACCACTTCATTAAAGTATTCAGACGTGCTTGAAAGACTATTTTATTAAAGTTTCATCTCAGAAACTGATAAGTTTCGTACAACCTAAAATTGTTTTCAGTAAGCACAAAAAATCATATATCTGAGTGTAAGTTTGCAACGTTTCCCCGGAGAACCTGCCCCGGACCCTTCCAAGAAAGCATGCCTTAGCACACTAAACATTGTTGGGGGTAAAATCAATTTTTTCATATTGTTAAAGGGTAAATGAGACAAAAAAGGTTAAGAACCACTGCTCTAGCCTGTGAAATATTTTTTTCTTAGTAAGAATAGCCTACACTCTAGTGCAGGGGTCGGCAACTTACGGCTCGCGGGCCGAATCCGGCCCGCCGAGGAAAATCACCGGCCTGCAGCCCCTTTACAAATGTAAGTAACTGTATGGCACGCCTAGTGGTATTATATTTTATGCATCTTCCCTCTGTGCGATTTCTTGTATTGCATACTTCTGAGGAACTACTTACGAGAAACCGCACAGTGCTGTAAATGTGCTGTATGTCGTATTTTGGGTTTTGCTTATGAACTGTGAAAATCAGGAGTTAAATCTGATCGAAATTCCAAAATTCTCAAGTTTTAACAACATCATAAACAACAAAAGGAATGGAATTGTTGGTGGAAAATTAGTACGCCCCGCCACACCTTGCAGAGTTTGTTTTTGGCTTGCGACCAAGGAAAGATTGCCGAGCCCTGCTCTATTGTTTATATCATAAACTCTCTTCTCGCAGTTAACTGTATGTGCAGTTGAGATAGCGTATTCTCGACTACCGGAAAAAGCAAACGAGAACGTTGCGAATCAGCGAAAACATAATTTTTACAAACGATGACGTAATGAATTACGTCATAGGGGTCCTACAATGAAAACTGCTCCGGGGCCCTGTTCCTAAACCTAACCCAAATCCTAACCCGACACACTTACCTAAACACCAAACCTCAAGCCCTAATCATCAGTTTTCTCAGCGTATTTCATATGTAGAATATTGCACTGTGCATGCGCACATGGCGTGAAGTCAGAAATTTCGCTTGACACCGGCACTCGAACTGTTGTGTAACAGCATATTTGGTCCTCGGACAAAAATACTTAGAAGACCCTTGGTCAAGATCAGCGGTTCCCAAACTTTTGAGCGCGACCCTAATGTGGGTTTGCATAACACCTCGTGACCCAAGCCTCAAACAACATACACAAAAACAATGATTGCATGGATTCAGTGCTTTTTAAGCCGTTTTTGAATGTCGAAATGACACCCCAACATTTTGTAATGACACCCTAAATTCTGAAAGCCCAGGTATGGTTTTGCTTTGTATTGAAGTAAAACAACTTGAGATAGCATGTTTCCTGCAAGTGGTTATTGCAACAGACGTCTGCAATGTTATAGGCCCACACAATTTTCTGTCGTAGAAGCTGGAAGCAAAAATTGTAAATATAGTATCTGTGCATTGTCATGCGCACCGCCTCGCTTCGGCCTGTTACTTCCCTACCGCAGATTTGTACAGTATGGTGTGCGAAACTGCGAAAGCACTTTAATGCAATTATGGAAGTGTTTTACTGTTTCACCGTTGCGATCGGCTTGCCTGGCGGTGCATCAGACCAAAATGAAGACAAAAAAGTCGGCAGTTGCAGCGCGCATGCAAAACAAGGTGGTTGTCGAGTGAGGCAACAGTGAGAGCTAGGAGTGAGATTTTGGCCATTTGGGCCGCATTGAAGCAGCTGTCAGAAAATAAAAATGATGCAATACGCGTTGTTTTACTGCGACTTATAAAAACAAATAATTTCAACATGGTGCTTTCCTTTTGTTAACACTGGCACCTCATCTGACAGAACTGAGCAAAGCTTTTGAGGCGGTATGTTTTGATTTTGCACAGGTGGAAGCATCCATAGAACTGTGCATCAATAAGCTCTCTGATGCCGCTGTTAAATCCGAGCTTAAAAGGTAATTGCGAAAAGTTTGATAGTGATATGGGAAGCTTGGAACGCTGGATGATTTGGCTGATTCGTGTGCGTCAAGTGCATAGATGTACGGGAGTGCATATTTTTGGGGATGCAAAAAAATGTTGCCCAAATTTGATCTATCTTGTTTTTCCCAAATAACGTATGAACAGCAAGCCCTAATGTTGAGACTAAAATGTACGATTGTAAACAACTCAAGGTTTCGGCATGACTAATTAGGCCTACCAATTACAGGTACCTGGGTTCAAAGCCGTATAACCTCAACTAGCAATCAATATCCTGCATAGCTACATGTGAACAATGGTAATATTTACTGTGGTGAAAAATGTTTGCTATTGCAATAAAATCCCCTTAGAAATTGCTGTTCGTGCCACCACTCGTGCAAGGTGTTGTTAAGAATCTTCATTTTCAAGTTTTTATATACGTTCTAAACTCATTCTTCCAACACGATCATCCTAATAGCTAAGATCTGTTCTTCTCTAGCATAAATGTGTACAGTGGCGTACGCAGAAAATTTTCATGGGGGGGTTCATTCAGTGGCACATGGTGGCCATTTGTATTTAGTGTGCCTTGTTTGTGACGTCACAATTTGACGTCATATTCGTGTTTCCAAACCAACGTTTTGGCGAAGTTTGTTGACATAATAGGCATTTTCTTCCAAACACACTCCCCTTATTTTATGTATCATTGCACTGAGTATAAACTATCAACGCTCCAAGTTAGTATATCAGAGAAAAATAAACTCAAAGCTACTACACAGCAGTCCGTAACTGCAATAAAATCGGGCTGCGCGTTGAAACAGGGGAGTAAAACACACTCATCAATGCGTCAGAGCAATTTCCAACTGCGAAACGAGGCTGCGCTAATGTCTTGTCGAATACGAGCAGCCGATCATCGAGAGTGTGCGGCTAGACTGTCTAACACACACCCCGGTTTGCAAGATAAAATCTTGCTAAACTAGGCTACATAAGAATTGAGAATGCGCATAAAGCATACGCAAGAAAACTTTCAATTTTTGTTGTGCAGAGGTCTAACAAACTTTTAGTTTTCCTTTTTCCCTGCTGAGACATTATCAAATGGACACTTTTATGTTAACAACTGCTGTTTTTGAGCTCGTCTAATAGTTCTACTATGTGAAAGAAAATGGTAATGTAGCCATTGCGGTGATCAGCCTCAGCAGATAAAATAAAGACAATTGTATCGGATAAAGTGAACTATCGCGGAACACAAACTTAAACATGCGCAGTGGACGAAAGGTCTTCAAAAAGTGGCGGGATGGTTTCTGGACGCAGACGATAACCTAGATTCCCACCAAAACCTAATTATAACTTTTTGGCCCACGTACTATGTTCCTTGAAATTTGCATGCAAATTTCAAGGAAC
>Ga0210059_1007743_pt1 | contig 17029 bp, 8 predicted proteins | sample Ectturendosymbi2_FD_188042 | JGI IMG/M metagenome (GOLD analysis project Ga0210059, IMG submission 188042) | Ecteinascidia turbinata endosymbiont from Florida, USA - Sample 2 (SPAdes) (version 2) | ecosystem: Host-associated > Tunicates > Ascidians > Unclassified | place: Key West, Florida...
ACAAAACCTTTTTAACTGTTCACTGTGTTATGTTCAGCCTTACTTGATTTGATGATTGTAGCTTTTTATTTCTTTATACGTATTTCAATAATGACAGCATAAGCGAAATTTAAACCAGTCGAGTCGCCACGGTAGGCATTGGTGAGCTCAGCCCTTCCGAATTTAAATATGAAACACTACAAATCAGTAAAGATTTTATCAAACTTTCAGAATGTCAAGTCCCCTTGCGAAAATTTAAGCCCCCTATTAAGACTTTCTGGCGACGGTTCTGATTTTTAACTCCACATCTTTTCACGCGATAGTTTAGTTGCATTCGATTCTTACCAGTCAGAAAAGGTAAGAAACACGCGAATAGTGAACAAATGAAAGCTCTAAAAGGTTTTCTATAGGCTTTAGAGGAATCAGCCGATTGGGCTCTGCTTTCTTCTTAGTATATAAAATGCCAAGCGGAAATTGTTAAGTTGAGCAGGAAAAAATCCGTCATTCGAATTAGAATTTACGAGAATATTTAAGCAACCTGACAGAAAACCTGTTAAAAAGTGAAAAATCTGTTTTGCAAAAAATAGAACCTGAGCTATGCGACAGTACCAGCACAGAGCTGAAAACAGGCTAGTCGGTAACAGCAACCAAGCAAAAAAACAACTATCAAACATGCAAATCAGCACAACATAAAAAAGATGTTAGACATTTAGCGAAAAAATAGTCAGAAAAAAATTGACAAATGCGTGGGGTTAGTCAGTGACTTTCGGATTAAGGGCTGCCACGAGCAGGCAGGTTAGAGTAGGCCTAAGCAGCAGCGGGATAAGGTGAAAAAAATTCCAAATTGAGCCGCGTTGTGGCATAAAAATTTGCAAGTTCGTAAATGGCTCGAATGTCATCACGGAGAAAAGATCACACGCCCCGATCACTGAATTACTGCTCTTTCGCAAATCAATGGGTGTTATTCTTCGCGATACCCTTCTTCGCTCACAAAAACTTTGCGCTTACGGGCCGTTTGAAAAATGACAAGTGCGGATGTTTGTGAAGCAGAGCGAATGGCCAAGTGCGAATGTTTGTGAAGCAGAAGTAACTGCCAAGTGCGATCGTTTTTGAAGAAGCCGAACAGGCGGATCCAACAGTTACTTGTTGTTGAAAAAAATATTTGCGCCGGCCAATTTCACCACGAGCCGCCACTGGCCATAAGAGCTAATTTATCTGCTTGATTTGAAACCTGGTGGGAAATGCTACGATACAACATGTGTAGCAAAAAGAACAGCATAAACCAAACAGTCCGAAAACACGCAGGAAAGAGGATATTCTTCAGCGAGCGTCAATCGAAGCAAAGTGCACCATTAGAACGGAATGCAAGTTTTAAACACAATGGGGAATGGTTGCTTGAATCTTCCACTTGCAGAATCTTGCTTTTTCGCTCAGTCCCTACCAGAGTTTCGAGCAAAGAACAGCGTAGCTGCGTAGGAATCAAAATTGCAGTCTGGGAAACAATAGCCAGTATAAAGGTTGCTTGCGAGGAAGGTCGTCGTTGCATGCAGACCTGCTGGTTTCCTCAAACCTACGAACAACGAGGCAGCCTAGTCGTTGTATGGGCACTGTGCAGACTCCTAACTAAATTGCCTGACATTTTAAAGGTTGCCAAGCCGAAGCAAGACCGTAGCTCCCCACCCTTTTTAAAATTCGTTTTCATAGATTGCTTGGTGCACAAATCTTTATTTACAAGAGGCTTCTGATTAGCAACAACAGAAAATACTTAGACGATGGAGCTGCAGAAAACACAACGTGGTCCACATGCTAGCATACAAAAACTCGACTGGTGAAATGATGTCAGGGCACCTTATCTGTGCGCAGTGATGTGCCAGAGTTATTTTTGTCGAGTCAGAGTCATCCAAAAATTTTTCGAGTCAGAGCGAGTCATGACTTGGTCGAGTCGAGTCAGAGACAAGTCACAAGAAGTGTCGAGTCACTTCGAATCATTGGTGTGCCAGCTCGAGTCAATATCAAGTCACATGAAATTTCACATTTTTCCTATGTCTATTTTTGCTATGAAATGGCGCCCAACATGCTATGAAATGGCGCTTGATAAGTTACAAAATGGTGTCCAGTGTTGGTTCAACACGTTTGATTGCAGGTCATTTATATCTACGTTTTTGTGAAAGCAGTTTGCACTTTGGTAAACAATGCACGGAGTTGCTGTAGATTCTTATTGCAAATAAAACAGCCACAAGAATCGAAAACATTGTTTTATTCGACGTTTCGCTTATGCGTAAGCCAGCATCAGGAATAAATGAAATGCGACAGTTTCAAGGAAAAAACAAGGATGCAATTTAGGGCATTCGTACTGCATTGCGTCATAAAGACCCATAGGCGTAGCTAGGGGGGGCCAAAGAGGCCATGCCCCCAAAATGTTTTGAAAGCATAGTCATTTTGTGCTTTGAGAGGCGTTTTTCCAAACAAAATAGTGTTATTCTCCTAAATTCAAACATTTTGTCCCCCCCAATTTTTGGGCTGGCTACGCCACAGTATAGACCATTATGTGTTAAAAAGCAGTAGGGGAATGGATGAACCATCGACGTTGAGATCTGGCTGGTGTTGCTGTATCAGAAGAGACTCGAGTAGGTGAAGTTCCTTCTGACCGACGATGCTTCCCAATATTTCCGGTTGTTTGAAGTTAAAACGGTGCGTTGGATTGGCCAACAGATGTTTGCAAACTTCAGAACGTTGATCAAATTTGTGTTCGTTGGTTCGGGTTATTAAATTTCGGCGAGTCTGACCAATGTAATTTGACCCACACGTGCATGTTAGTTTGTAGAGTTTGCATTTTACTTGTCTCTTTCGCTCTCAGTCATTTCCACAAGTCTAACCCAACCTTGCTGCAAGAAATATACTTCTGTTATCTTGTTATCTTTCACATGCCCAACAAATGAAAATGACCTGAGACGAACATGTACTTGGATTAGAATCTTGCGGCATTCTAGTACTTTGATGGATTTGCATGTTATCAATTTTGCTAAACCAGATATGGATTGGAATTGATGATATTCTTTTGAACTTCTTCGCAACTCTCTGTTCAGTTTTGGGACGGCAGGTTACTGTATTGATAAGAGCTTCTCAATTCAGTTGAGATTGTTTATTGTGTTTGTTTAATGTTGAGCCTTGTCTATGACCAGCGAAATAAGTCTGCTCTTTTGTGTATCATGTCATCAGAATTACAGAATTGGTTGGACCAGGCCTGTACAGCATGCGGCCCGCGGGCTGCATGCGGAGCACATGCGAGATCTTTCGCAATTGCAGAAAATGTTGTGACAACTCGATTTCGGATAATTAATTGTTGATCCAGAATTTCTTTCAAACTACAACAAAATGAAATAGTTTTTGCGGCACGCGGCAAATTTATGTTGGTCAATTTGGCCCTTCGAGCCTTCTGAGGCCTGGGTTGGACATCCATTGATCCAATCCCTTTTCGTGGCTCATCATTGTTGTAACTTACGGATACTTTTAATAACATTTACCACAGTTCATCATTTTTACATGTGTAACCCAGTTCTAACGAGTCTTTTGTGTGCATACTGTTAGTCTTCTGGTTTGATATCATACACACTATCACTGTCTATGCCAGGGGTTCCCAACCTTTGTCTGACCATGTACCCTTTCAGCAATTCGATAGATGAGCATGTACCCTTAAATTATAGATTTAACAAGAAGGATAAAATGTTTTTTAAAAATAATATTCACTGAGATATGTGCAATTCGAAATAAATAATATATAAATATATTTTCCCGTTCAATTGCTATCCTTAAATATACCCCTTTAGATAGGCAAATGTACCCCCAGGGGTACATGTACCCCAGGTTGGCAACCCCTGGTCTATGCGTTTCGATAAGGTAAAGAAATAAAAAATGTAAGCCTCCCTTGATTATTATAAGCCGCATGAAATGATGAAAAAAACTTATAAGCCATGGCTTACAATAAATACGGTACATGTTCGTCTCTGGTCATTTTCATTTATTGGGCATGTGAAAGACAAGGAAGTATATTTCCTGTAGCAAGGTTGGGCTAGACTTGTGGAAATGACTGAGAGCGAAAGAGACAAGCAAAATTCAAACTACTTTCACAAAAAGCTTAGATATAAATAACCTGCATTCAAAATTGTTGAGACAACATTGGACACCATTTTGTAACTTATAGGGCGCCATTTTATAGCATGTTGGACGCCATTTCGTAGCAAAAGAAAAATCTAGGAAAACTGAGAAATTTCATATGACTCAACATTGACTCGAGCTTGCAAACCAATAACTCGAAGTGACTCCACACTTCTTGTGACTCGACTCGACCAAGTCATGAATCGACTCTGACTCGAAGGGCTTGTGACTCTGGCTCGACAAAAACGACTCGGGCACATCACTGCAAATTATAGTGAAAACCCATTTCAGCACATCAATGGCCTAAGTCTTAGTTTCCGAAACGAAAAGACTCTTAAAGTTTTCCGATTATGAAATGACTCAGCGATGATGCAATTTTTGTATTGATATATTTCACTTTGTATTGATGATATAATTCACTTTGTATTGATATAACCGCAATTCGTTCTCGTTATCCTTTTGTTGTCGTAAACGCAAAGACGTTGGAAATACAAAAAATGATCAAATATAATGAGCCTTTGTTTATTACTGTGCAGACGTCTTTTTATATTGGGTGCAAACCGATTGAATGCAAACAGTACAGTAAGTTAATCACTCATTCTGTACAAATTGTTCATTACACAACAGTAAAGGCTGCCTTCTGTTGTCTGATTAAATTTGTAATTGTCTGAGTGCACTTGTGAAGAATTCGTCATGTTTGTGTAATTAGCAGGATCAAGAACACATAATATTCATTTTGCAAGTAATTTTTGTGGCGGCAAATTGCGGGAAGCGTAGTTCTTCATCACATGCTTTGCTTTCCAGTTTAGCGGAAAATCCTGTGAAAAACAAACATTGCGTAAGCAATGGTTAGCAATGTAGAGTGCAATACCTCAAAACGTGGTAAAACAAAAGTACAATACGCAAAACAACAGTGTTCAGATTCCGCCCCACATTTGTAGAATTAGTTGAAACTACACAGGATGAAAATCTTGGATATTTACAAAAATTAATTCGGTGAACATTTACTTCAATGGGCAATAAAATTTATTTTTCTTGATTTTAAAATCGTGGTCATGATAATTAACGTTGCAATTTAAACATAACAATTGACATAAAATACAATTTACAGAATGAAATGCAAAAGCCTAATGATAAAATTAAGGACCACAGGAAACGATGACAGAGACATTTCTCAAACGCTTCTGAAATGCTGTAACTGTTATTAGAGAAATATGAAAGCTTCGAATGTGAAAAACACGCAGTAAGTTTTGCGAATATTGTTTTAAAAAAATTTTATTTAGTTAAATGAGCGCGCACTTAAAAATCTATCTTGTGTTTCACAGAGGTCTACAAAATGGAATCAAAATCTTAAACAAAGACGTTTTGAACGTTACGTGGCAATTGTTTCTTGGTGTAACATTTCTGCACTGAAAGATAATAAAATTCTCGAATGTTGCAAATCAACGTTTCAATCGCATCGGTGCAACTGCATGCATCAGACCAAGCGACTCATATCAAATGAGTGTGGTTTCCGATAGCGAAAATTTATTGTGGGGATTGCTACCACAGCACTCATTGACACGACGCTCAGAATCAGTTTCATTGTATTCGCTTTGTACTCACTCCAGAGTGTCACGATTCGTCTGCGGCGCCGGTCTCTGTTTTCTTGTCCCGGGCAGGTGTCACGCCAATTGCGTAGCCAGCCCAAAAACTTGGGAGGGACCAAAATATTTGGGGGGGGGCAAAATGTTTGATTTTAGGCAAATAACACTATTTTGTTTCAAAAAAAACGCCTATCAAAGCACAAAATGACTATATGTTCTAAAAATTGGGGGGGGCATGGCCCCTTCGGCCCCCCTGGCTACGCCTATGGGTCACGCGGCTATGTACTTTGGTATTGAATGCTGTAATGGTGGCTAGCCTGTGCCAGCAGCGACCACAAGTGAATGTCGGGCACGAGGCTAGAACAGGGGTGTAGCCAGCGCCGGATTAAGGGGGGGGGAAACGGGGGCAATTTCCCCGGGCCCTCCCGCTCCAAGGGCCCCCGTGATGGCATTATCTGTTTCAAATGAAATATTGGTTTGAAAAATTGTCGTGATTCAAAATAGATACAAAAATACAAGTTTATATTCCGATGTAGTGTTGAGTATCATCAATGATTTTTCGGCAAGTTTGACTTTCTGCCAGCTTTAGTAATCACTACTGAATGTAAATATTTTCGACTTTGTTCAATGCAAATACATTTGAATTTTTCGTGTAACTTTTCCTAATGATCGTTCTTTTGGCATGGGTTTATCTACTCGTGCATCACGCCTACTGCACAAATGTAGTGCGAACGATACTATTTGCGTGCTTAAGCAGCAAGGCTAGTTCTGCGGTGGTTGCTGTTTAGTAACAATGATTCCGTAACTTCTTGTGCGGTCTGGAGTCAGCCGCAGCCGAACTGCGACCTTTGTTTCATCATAAAGGGTAACTTAAGGTGGAAACGCACTTTTCTTCCGATGGCCACTATTCTTGCGTTACATCATAAACATATGAAGCTGGTCAAGCCATTTACACCACATGTTGTTGCGTGGTCCGTCAGAAAAGGTTTTTGATCAGTCGATATGTAGAACGAAAGAGCGGAATGCGAGATTGCCGTGTTTAGTTAGCGCGATGTTGCAATCTGTAATGCCATGAGGAGCTAAAAATAGCAAAGTTTCTAAGTAGAAAAAGCGCAAGAATCTGGCAGTGTTACCTAAAACGCCGCGACTGAAACTTTTTTTTTTCAGCAAAGCTTTTAAAATAGCGACGTTAAAACAGTGGCGTTAACCAGAGCACTTGAAAATGTAGGTGAAAATCACGACATAAGTTTCGAAGCAGGGGCGGATCCAGGGGGGGTCGATTGAGGCGATCGCCCCCCTTAAAACCTACGAAAGTAACTTTATTCACCATGATTTTGTACAATTCGAAAAAAGCATTCGCGACATAAGTCCATTTTTCCGTTCATTGTTTTGTCAGAGCAGTGTTCTGAAGTACAGATACTTCGTCTCTCTTACAGTAGTGAACCCGCATTAAACTTGACTACCAAATATTACTGAATGTCTCCCCTAACCTTACCGGCTGGAACCGCCCCTGTTTCGAAGCACCTTTCACACTCAAAGTGGTTGGCCATATTGACATGTTATATTTCTGGTGTTTTCGTTTGTAATCTCTGGTTTCTGCTTATTGTTCGGGTGAATGTTGTTTCTTGCCGGGTCTCTCTCTAGCCTGTGGAAATATTTTTTCTTAGTAAGAATACGCTGTAGTGCTCATATCATAAACTCCCTTCTCACAGCAAACTGTATGTGCAGTTGAGCACCATATTTATTCGACTGTAAGCCACGGCTTATAAAATTTTTTCATCATTTCATGCGGCTTACAATCAAAGGCGGCTTACATTTTTTTTTATCGAAAGGTATAGATGACGGTCAGTCTTTCCTTGGTTACGTTTTGCCGACCAAAATCTTCTTTCGCATTTGATTTTCTTCAGCATCACGTGCACATCCGTCACAGGATTGATTATGATAAACAGAAGGCAGTTGTAGTGCTGTAAGCATCACTACGGGAAACGCACGAGTACGCGAACGTCGCGAATGCAGAGGCTTAGTAACCTATGTTCAAGTGTCGTTTACAATCAATGGCAGCATGCCAGTCCCGTCGCCACGGGGGGGTTTGGTGGGCTTAGCTCCCCCCAACACAACTCCAAGCCCCCCAAAATTGAAACGTGAAACACTATAAATAAGTGGAGTTTTGGTTAATTCTATAATGTCAAGCCCCCTCGCACAAACGAAAAGCCCCCACGCAGAACTGCAAAGCCCCCCTATTGAAAACTTTCTGACGACGGTTCTGCAGCATGCATTAATTTTTAACACCATTTCGTGCGGCTTGCAATCAAAGACGGCTAACAATCAAGTTAATACGGCAGGCACAGAATCGACTACTGGAAAAAGCAAACGAAAACGTTGCTAATCAGCGAAAACATAAATTTTACAAAGATGACGTCACGAAATACGTCATAGGGACCCTCCAAGGAAAATTGCCCCGACTCCCCTACCTTTTAATCCGGCTCTGGGTGTAGTGGTGTGGGAACGCCGTTCCCACGGGTTCCCACACCTTTTTGCACTAGCCACTGGTAACGTAACGTTTTGCACTGCTAGTCAAAAGTCTGCAGTGAAACAGGAAGATCCGGTGTGGATATGCTTGTAGGCGAATTGGCGAGTGCTCACTTTATTCGAACTATTTGGTGCAGTCTTCCTTTTTATTTGGTGTGGGAACGCCGTCCCCACACCTATTTTTTTTAACACAACACCCCTGGGCAAGACAGGCCGCAAGCGCCGTTTTTCAAGTCTTCGGTAAAATCCGAACTCGAGGATAGAACGAATCCTGCCTGGTTTAGTGGCGCATGTTCAACACACTGTGTTCAACCAGCACTGGCTCAACACACTGTACGGTTTACCTGTGACGTAACATTATTGACTGCAAGTATGTGACGTGTAGAATTACAAACGAGTTACACGAATACAATACTCACAGTTCGTCATGGATGTTGATGCGGTAGACTTGATTAGCCCAAGGACCACCTTCGCCATCTTTTTTGCAATCATGGGAACTACCGTACTTCTTGTATGTTTTTTCTGCGTCACGTGATCCGGCGCACCAACCACCATGCTGAAGAGCAATGATGTCATAGCCACGTTTGTAGCCTACTTCTACGCATTTGTGGATCGCATCTTTGCGACGGCTGTATTCGCCATCAAGCACTTTGTCCAATTTCTCCATTGTGGGTATAGCACGCTGTGATCTGTCTTTCCAGCATCCCAAGTTTTCCAACGATACTGCAAGTGTGTTTAATAGATCTTCACTAATTCCGAAGTAGAGTAATAAATGGTGGTTTCCATTCAAACAAACGCTTAACTAAGTTATGTTTCAAATGCACACTTTGAGAGAAAAATCAGGTTGAAAAAAGCATGGCAGGTCTCAAGACCAACGACTCAGGATGGGGTCTGCATGGGCGTCCACAAGGGGGGGCGAAACGGGCATTTCCCCTCTGGAAATTGGGACTAAGAACCAAAATTTTCTATAAAACATGAAGCCAGCCGCTCAGTTCCCATCAATTTATTTAATTCTTGCAATGACAGTTTATTTGCCGATGTGACACTCAGACTGCACAAGAGCCAACTTCACTGTTCTGGTGTCATGCTGTAGTGAGATTGCAGTTCCAGTGATGCCAGGTTATTTTGCAAAAATAAGACATTCCCATGGACAAGCCTGGTTATTAGCGGACAAAGTGGTGAGAGGCTTTTATTTCGCCTTGCTTTGGCTTGGCAACTTCAAGACGTCAGGTTGCTTAGTTGGGAGACTGACCTGTGCTCCTGCAACAACTAGGTTGACCCTTCAACTAGTAGGGTTCTCTGTGGAATCCTACACCGGTACCCCTACAACCTCAATCCCTATACTCTCATGGGGAATTTTCTTTGCGGTATAGAAAGGGTAAGGCGTTTTGTGAACGTCCATTTGCATGGCATCGGCAGTAATCTCAAAAAGGACAAGCAAAATGTCGACGTTGCCTCCCTAGAAGAATTTCTGCGGACTCCCATGGCGTCTTGTATTGCTTTAGCATAGATCTATTGTAGACCGAGATTCACCAGAAAATATTTCAACATCGAGATCGTGTTTCCCCTGCATGAAGGTAGGCCTACGTGGTGAGAGATTTAAAGCTGAAGAGAAGATACGAAAACTTACAAGCAGTATGAACTACACTTTTCATTAGCAAAAACATCGATGTCGAAACGCAGGGCTTTGGTAACAATTTACCTCACCACTACTGCATCCAAGACTCTGACTGACAACGTCTGCTCATCAGTGGCACAGCCAGAATGAGGCCGAAGAGGCCATAGCTCCCCCGAAACAAACTTGCTAAGATTATTACTGGTACTTTGTATCAATTTTCAACTGTTAGAGAGATGTCAGTGACAGACAACGTCATTGACTGGCCCCTTCCGAACAAAACTTTTGGCTGCGCTACTGCTGCTCATTCAGTACCACTGAATACTCGACCTACTCTTGCGTTCATGTCCCAGGGTGGTAATGCGCAGTGTTGGCTCGCTCTTAGCTACGCTAAAGTTCGCTGTTCTACAGCATTTGGTCATTGAGATGATTTTTTTAAAAAGATGTTGCGTTGTTGGCAGTACAAGTTGAATAATTTTGTCTAGTTGTATCGGCTTTCATTACTTGAAATATCTAATGCGTAAGAGTTGACGTTTCGAATGGAACTCACAAGAACAAATGGTTTCACCTTTTTCCTGAGAAAATCAAAAGTGGCAGCTAAAATGTTTGCGTGTCTCTTGCAGCAAACTCAAGGTGTCATGTGAGGCAGTGATACGAAAACAGCAGGTAACAACCGTCTCTATAGTTCGCCGTAAGCAAATTAAAGGAAAGATTCATAAAGACTATGCTTCATACCTTTTCCGGCTTTGACGATCTCGTACACTTGATTTGCCCAAGTGCCACCTTCGCCATCAGCTTTGCAGTGTGTAGTTTGGCCGTACTTCGAGTAGGTGTTGCGAGCATTTGGTGATGTGAAACACTGACCGCCGCACTGAAATATTAAATATTCAGAGTTTCGTTTTTCTGTGCAAGCCAGGACAAAGTGTCATGGTGGTATTTAAAACAGACCTGATCCTACAAACGCAAAGTGCATTTCCGATGTTTTTAAATGTACACCATCTAATGGACTTGTAAGACTGTTTTCAAATGTGTTAAAGTTAGTTATATTCGAAGTCTAAAATGTTTCTTTTTCATTGCATTTGTCAGCATCGAAAATATTTGCATAGCGTCACTCTCAATCTGTGAAACACGTGCATTATTTGAAATTCCCAACTGAGCAAGGCGCTGAACTTTAGACAGTAGAACGTCAACTGAAATTCGTTGTTTGAATTTGTAACTCAATGAAGTGAACTCTCCGCAATTGCATCGATTTAAAATTTCAAAAATGCTCTTTCTAACATTTCTCTGGAAACGTGCCAACCGCGCGTTGAGTCGCACCAGTTAAAAGAAAACCAAACGCTGAATGCGCTAGTTGTTTTAAGTACAGGTGGGAAATTTAATGTTTGTGTAGAATTTTGTGGTGAGATTTTACAGATGCTATTCAAAAAATCTGCCTTTAATACCCTGTTAGAGGCGAGAGACTTCTGTGATTGTTTGAACTGTAGAACTGGCATGCTCTTCAGAGACGTTTTTTAGTGTAACAAGTAGAGTCCCCAAAATTTGAATTATCAAAGAAATTGATATTTATGCTCTAAATCAGGGGTTCCCAACCTTTTTCTTACCATGTACCCCTTCAGCATTCCGACAAATGAGCATTTACCCCTTCAGCATTTCAACAGATAAGTATGTACCCCTTCAGAATTTTGACAGATGAACATGTACTCCTAAAACTCCTTATGACAAAATATTTTCATGATTTTTCACAGATATATTTAACAATATACATATAATGACTTTCGAAAACAATATTAAGTGATATATGTATAAAGATTTGAAAATAAACAACACGTAAATATATTTTTACCTTCAATTGCTAACCTTAAATGTACCCCTTCGGATAGGCAAATGTACCCCCAGGGGTACATGTACCCCAGGTTGGGAACCCTTGCTCTAAATACACAATTAATTTGGCCGACAGGCTTTTGGCAGGTCAAAACTGCTGTTTAGTCGCACGGCAATATCCTTGGTTTTGTTTAAACAACTCGCATTTCAATTTATCCACCGCCTAGACTATATATCAAGACAACACTATTTATGTACAAACACAAAAATCCCAGGCCATGTTTATGAAACAATAGCTGATTTCAAATAAAGTTTGTTTGTAAATAAAAAACTTCTTTACTTGTACTGCAAAGACATCCCACTGACGTATTTTGGCCATCAGTGCACATTTCTGTATTGCGCGAACTCTGGTTTGGTCGTTTCCGTCCAAGTATCCTCCTTTCACGTACGGGATAGCTCGTGAACTGGTATCTTTCCAGCATCCCAAGTTATTGTAAACAACTGCAAAAGCGTTAATCAGCATCAGGCCCGTAACTAGGGGGGCCCAGGAGGGCGAAGCCCCCCTAGAAAAAGTTTCGTCCCCCTGGAAAAATGTGTTGGACATAGTTTAAAAATTTGGGCTCTTTTCAGAAAAGTCTTCGCCCCCCTGTTGTCCCAAGCTGGTTACGGGCCTGATCAGCATTTGAACTGATACATATCTTTGATTCAAAACTTGAATGGCCAAAGAATTCTAAATTTTTGAACAGTTGTCAAACGCGCAACAGAACATCATCATTGCAATGGTACCAGGCAATAAAAATGCTAAAGTTAAATGTTTTTAACCTTTTTTTGCAAACACCAAACTCCCTCTGAATATGATAGTGATATTTTGTAGAAGAAAAGTGGTTTCATTTGAGGTTCTTCAATAAGATATCTAGAACTCGTTCTGATGTAAAAATGCAATCACGGTCAACACTCTGAAATGTAATGCACATTCGCCCTGAAAGCCTCGGTAACGTTTCACGTGAGTCATTTTGTGGAACATATTCAAAAGTGTTAGTCGCTATTCACAAACAAGCAATGTCATGTTTTGTTTGAATGTACTGATCAACCAAACAAGGTTTTCTGCGTTTCATTTTCACATGAAGAAAGATATTGGAAACCCGCAACGCTTGAATATGTAGGATTGAGCAGTAGAAAATCTTACCTGGGTAGTAATATCTGGCTGAAACTGCACTCAACACGGCCAGCCAAATGAAAATGCCGTTGATCATTGTTTTCTAATCCTATTACTATACTTGATGTGAAAGTTAACGGAATCGATGATTTATTCCAACAACTGCATGCAAACAACAGAAAATGCTTTAGAAAGGTTCAGAAAAGGCAAAGCTAGTTAATCTGTGGGAAACAAGACATTGTGGCAATTGAAAATATACGTTTGGAGAAACATTGACAAGAAAGGAATGTGAGAAAACATAATTGTCTAAGCTGCGTCATTGACAAATGTAAGATATAGCTTATTCGTTTCGTTATCTTCACCTTCAAAGGGCCTATTTGAAATACGTGCTTAGGTGTTCCTGCAACACACAGCAGATCACAGTTTTGCGTACTATGTCACCAATAACTTGACAATGTTTTTTTGCAATCATTGGTGAACGAGAAGACAGCTGAATGATCAGTTTGCCATAATTCGTCTTAAACAGTGACTGTAAACGACAAACCAGGCAACAGGTAATGGATAGATGGGAAGTAAATGCAGTAAAATGCCCCTCGTGTTTGTGCACGAATTTTTCTAAAATTGAGCTAACATCGGATAAAAATGTTTTCCTTATCCTACACATTAGGGTAAACGTTTTTAAATAAAGGTTCAAGAATTCAACCGCTGTGGATACTTTGTATATAGCCAGGTAGGTGAACCGCGCCTGTGGTCATGTTTTTTGCAATAATGTGCTCATCAGGCAATATTGCTTTCATCAGATAAATTTCCATCTGATTAAGACTTAATTGCATGATAAGTATTTTATTGAGTAAACACGACAGTCACACAGAATATCCTACAGAAGTTCCCTCTGCTGATTTGAGAACACCTCTGCTGATGAGTGTGAGACACTCTAAAACAAAAACTGCCTACGGAAGAAATGTTGAAATGAAAATAAAATTTGTGCTGAGAAAATACAATAATGCACATTAACCAACGGAAATTGGTATGAGCATAAAAAAAATCTTTTCGAGAGCAAAAAGCGGATCAATCCACAGGGCGGGTTGGAATAGAGTGTACAGCTGGAGGGCAGGAGTGTAATAAATGCAGAAGCACTACATTTCAAATTAGGGAAGAATGAATTAAGAAGCATACAGAAAGATAATTAATCAACAAATATTTTTTCGTGGGAACAAGAGTTTTTTTCTTGTGTTAAAAAAAGATACGATGATGGAGACTTCAAAATATCCGGAATTTGCAACCAAATTTTTGGACCAATAAACATGACCAAGAGTTCGTTTGAATTGTGGAAATATTGCTTTTGATAGATGGAAAGTCTAGCTTGATAAATGGGAGCTGATGTAAGTTTGAGTATTTGTTATAATAGTCAGGACGTTTGCAATTATCAAAACTACAGTAATAACTTTTTACCGATCACGTAACTCAAACCTAACCTATAGTACTGGAGAACGAGAAGCAATCTTCTTTTGCTGAGGTTGGAGTTGCCCAGTGCTACAACTGACATAGCCTATTTCATTCCATAGGAACCCTTTAAGTCCCGCGTGCGCCACTTTTTATGCAAAATTTGAAAAGTTTGCAACTCAATAACCCACCAGGCGATTGGGCTAGAGAGGTGTTCAAACCCTCTACGGATTCAGCAAGTCTCAAACCGCAGACGAAAAAAAAGTTTTTCGTTTTGGATTTGGGTTTTTTCTGGAGATGACGTCACAATTAGGGGTGTTTTGGGGTTTCTTTGGCCAACTTTACCTGGCCCTGGGCCCAAACCCAATCATCCAATACTTTGACTCAAGATTTTTTCGGAAACTAGGCTAAAATCCGCGTCTTTAGAGCCTTGAATGGCTTTCTAGCATATCTGTAGCCAAAATTATGGATAAAAAACCCAAAATTTATGAAAATTTCTGCACTCACAATCCCCAGCTTGAGGTGAAAAACACCCCTTTTCTATATGGCCAACACTCCCCAGCAGATCGAGCTAGAGAGCTGTTAAAATCCCCTCTGAATGGGGAAATACTTGTAGTTTAGACTGAAAAAAAAAAATTTCACCGTGCGATTTCGGCCTTTCTGGCCATGTTTACCAAACCTCAGAATGTTTTGACATGTTTATCAAAACATTCCGTGACGTCAACGTCCCGTGAGAGTTCAAAAATCGAGTCCAATCACTGGCGCGAAACCGCGCGAGATTTAAATCCATTATAGGGTTATAGTACGAGCTTTTAGAGGGTTTGATGGACATTCTAGCGTTTCTAGTTGATAAGTTATGGCAAAAATGGTAGAATATTAATTAGGGAAATCCCCGCTAATCCCCTGGGAGCTTTCTGAAGTTTTTTGAACATTTTTGGCATAACGTTTGAACCAGAAACGCTGGAAACTTGATGAAGGACTCTAAAGACTTGTATTTTAGCCTAGAATAAAAAAATACTGCGAGACAGAATATTGGCGCGTGGGATAGGATGATGACGTCATTAAATTAACCAAAACACATACCCCTATCATGACCCCATTGGCCCAAAAAAAACACCCAAATTAAAAAAAAATTTTTTTTTCAACTACACGACGCCACGAGTGATTACAGGGTTTGAACAGCTCTCTAGCTCAATCTGCTGCCGAGTTATGGCTGACAAAGTTGGGCCTGAAATGGCAAATTATACCTTTTGTGAAACATTTCGATTTTTGTCAAAAACAAAGTTTTTGAACCATATTTCTGCTTCTAGATATGCTAGAAAGTCAATCAAAGGCTCTAAAGACGCGGATTGTGGCCTAGTTTAAAAAAAAACTTGAGCCAAAAATATGGCTCATTGGGTTGGCGCCCAGGGCCAGATTTCGCCAAAAATCCAAAAACATGCCCTCATTGTGGCGTCACCTTCAGAAAACCCAAAATTGAAAAGGAGAAAAAATTTTTGACCAGCAGTTTAAGACTTGCTGAATCCGTAGAGGGTTTGAACAGCTCTCTAGCTCAATCTGCTGGTGATTTATGGTTTTGCAAAGTTTTAAAAATTTTCAAAAAGAGTGGCGCACGCGGGAATTAAAGGGTCCCATCGTTCTGATGCAAAATTAAGAACGCTACAGAACTATTTACTGTAAACCTCGGTTAATCCGGATCTTTGCCAAAACCGGATGAAACGGGTAGTACGAATGATTTTTAACGTTTTTCTTTACAAAAATATTCGTTTTATCCGGATTTTTTAATCCGGATCTTCGCCAATATCGGACAAAATCTGCTCATTTCATATCTCGTAATCCGGATTTTTCTGCACTTCCACGCTCCTGTACTCTTAAGTGCACTGACTGGTCACCAGAAAAGGTTCGGCAGCTTTCAGACGCAACACTAGCGTGCTGACGGTCACCAACAAAGTTCAGAATTATGATAACAACATCCGCAACTGAGCGCAACGTCCGACTAATCATTGTCACGATTATTACGTCACATACGGGCATGGCATGTGATGTTGAACATCTCTCTCAAAGTACGCCGCCGCATCACGGTTTCAGCCTATTGATCAGTGTCGGGTATGCATGTGCAGAGCATTACCTGCGTGTATTGTACTCGGTAAGATGTCTCGATGGCATTAACTCCCAAATAGCGTGACTGCTTATGGACCAGTCGCAGAAATCTCTGCATCATTCCAAAATCCACATTTTTTCGCAGCCAAGTAATCTAAAATTATGAATTTAAGATTGTTCATAACTTCCTGAATATGGCGGTTACTAGTCTGATGTACCATTGTGAATACATCAATAAATTCGTTGTGCTTCTGCGAAAGTCTGTTGTTTGGTTGTAGATGTGTTCAATTTAAGTGATTTTCACCGATATCTCAGTACTTAGATGACGTCAGGCTTAAAACAACCGTATTTGGCGACACTTAAAAGCACTAGTGTTTCTGTATGCTTTCGAGGAATCAGTCGACTGCCATCTGCTTTCTTCTTTTTGCGATGATTCAAACTTGCACATATCTCTATTCAAGTATGTACTTTCCACGATGGGTGTAAGCAAGGAATCGATCAGCAAATTTTTAAGCTTGCACTGCGGAGAAAGCAGGCGAAGTTGAATTTCTGGACGTCAATCATTGCGTAACCATTGAAGATGATTTTGGTTTTGTCACTAAAGACTTCGTAAAACCCACAGCGGAGGGAAGGCAATTCATAAAT
>Ga0210059_1007744_pt1 | contig 17028 bp, 12 predicted proteins | sample Ectturendosymbi2_FD_188042 | JGI IMG/M metagenome (GOLD analysis project Ga0210059, IMG submission 188042) | Ecteinascidia turbinata endosymbiont from Florida, USA - Sample 2 (SPAdes) (version 2) | ecosystem: Host-associated > Tunicates > Ascidians > Unclassified | place: Key West, Florida...
GTCTTGTCAATTACGAGCAGTTGAGAATTGAAGGTGTGCGGCTGGACTGGCTGGCGCAGACCCTGGTTTGCGAGATCGAATTTTACTGAACTACACAAGAATTGAGAATGCGCATAAAATATGGAAGAAAATGTTTGTTTTTTGTGATGTACAGAAGTCTACAGACCCGTAACCAGGGGGGAGCGAAGCCTCCCTTAGAAAAATTTTCTTCCGCACAGGAAAAATGTGTTGACGTATTTTCAAACTATTGGACATAGTTTTAAAAAATTGTCCATCTCTTAGAAACCTCTTTTACCCCCCTGATGTCCCAAGCTGGTTACTGGCCTGGAAGACCAGCAAACGTTTAGTTTTCCTTCTTCCCAGCTAAGACATTATCAAATGCCTGAATGCTTCTATGTTAACAACTGCGGTTTTTGAGCTCGTGCAACAGTTTTATCATGCTACAGAAATTGCTGTAATAGCCAATGCGTTTAGCGCTTGTGCTGATCAGCCTTAGCAGACAAAATAAAGGCAATTGTTTCGGATAAAGTGAACTATCGCTGAGCACAATCTTAAACATGCGTAGTGGACGAAAGATCTGCAAAGTCGTGAGATGGTTTCTGGACGCAGACGATAACGACGATTCCTCCCATATCTGATTATTGCTTTTTGGCCCATTCACAATGTTCCTAGAAATTTGCATGCAAATTCATTCCGTGATATTTGCATTACGTCGACAAATTAACAAGCAAAAAGTATGCGAAAACAATTAATCTCCTTTGCGCAGATAATAAACTTTTCGCAAAATATCAAGCTCAAGTGGGGGGGGGTGGTTAACCTCAACCCCCCTTTGCCCACGGCTTTGCTGAATATCAACTATCAGCCCTCCAAGCTAGCATATCGGAGGTAAATACAATCAACGCTACGACACAGCAGTTCATAAGTGCAAAAATATCAGGCTGCGCATTAAAACAGGGTAGTAAAACACACTCATCACTGCGTCCGAGCAAATTACCACTGCAAAATGATGCTGCGCTGATGTCTTTTCGAATACGAGTAGTGGAGCAGAGAAAGTGTGCGGCTGGACCGGCTGGCGCACATTCCGGTTTGCAAGATCGAATCTTGCAAAACTACACAAGAATTGAGAATGCGCATGAAGTACGCAAGTAAACTTTCAATTTTTTATTATGTATAGAAGTCCAGCAAACTTTTAGTTTTCCTTTTTCCTGCTGAGACATTATCAAATTCCTGAATGCTTGTATGTTAAAAAAAGCTGTTTTTGAGCTCGTGCAACAGTTCCATCATGCTACAGAAATTGCTAATGTAGCCATTGCGCTCAGCGCTTGCACTGATCAGCCTTAGCAGACAAAATAAAGACAATTGTTTCGGATAAAGTGTACTATCGCGAAACACAATCTTAAACATGCGATGGAGGGTTTGCAAAAAGTGGTGAGATGGTTTTTGGACGCAGACGATAGCCCGAATTCCCACCAAAACGTAATTGTTACTTTTTGGCCCATTTACAATGTTCCTTGAAATTTGCATGCAAATTTATTCCATGGTGTTTGCATTAAGTCGACAAATTAACAAGCAAAAAGTATGCGAAAACAGTTAATCTCCTTTGCGCAGGTAATGAATTTTTCGTAAAATATCAAGCTGAAGGGAGGGGGTTAACCCCAACCCCCCCCTTGCGTACGCCCTTGATCCTGGCAAAACAATAAAATCTAGGCTAGGAAATGGCAATCAAGCCCTTTTTGCCGAAAAAACGGAATTTATACAAATGTACCTGTGAACAACTTTGTAGGATGGTTGAGTAAGGAAAAAAATTGTCTATTTTGAAAAAATTATTCATTTTTCTTTATAGTCAACAAACTGGGACGGCCAAGGCCTTTTCAGCATTTCCACAACCAGCTTGGGACAACAAGGGGACGAAGAGTTTTCTGAGGGGGGCCAAAAGCACGATTAGAAATATAATAGTTTCAAGCTATGTCCAACACATTTTTCCAAGGTGTCGAAATCCTCTTTCGCCCCCTTTGTTACGGGCTGGGTGCAGGAGGTACAAGCCCAACCCCACAAGATTTGATTTTTCAAAAAGTTGGGCAAAAAAGGCTTAGATTCCAACTATTTAACGAAGTTATAGCCTAATCCTTTGTCAGTAAGGGATACGTAAAAGTTTATTATGCAACAGAAAACAAAATAAATATCAAATCAACAAAATTTTTCTGGTAACTTCGAGCTTTTGATGGTGGGAGTCTGCATGTTTGGAAAAAGAAGGCATTTCATTGTTGTGCTGTATTGTAATCAAGTAAGGGTTAGGTCACCGACTTCATATATGTAGAGTCCATGCCAGGCAAGTGCAGAAAAGTTATTTTCTGTTTTCAGTACAATGTTTGGATGAACTTTCAGTATAATGTACCAACAGCTACAGAAAGTTTGCAGGGAGATAGTTTGTCGCTTAAAGTTTTTACGGAAAATTTAAGGAAATTTAGGCAATAGATCCGTTGCACCCCAAAAAAGTGCCTGCTCCTACACCTGCGACAAAAAGTAAAAAGAGTTGAAACTACTTTTAAAAATTAAATTTTATCAAGAAACTGCCGCTTCCCAGAAAGTTCTGCGTGGAGCTTCCAGTCCTCCCCAGTGTGAAATTCTAAACATGGATATTGTCCGAACCACGCAAACTGAAAACATCTTGCTCTCGAGTTATCGCCACCAACAAAGCTATTTGGGTAAGAAGCCGTTTTAAATTGTTTCAGTAAGTTAGTTTTGATAAATGAAACAACACTCCCTTTCTAGTGTCAGCGATGACGTGACAGCTAATTGCAGAGTCTGCAATGTTGATGTTGAAAGCATTTAATTTCTCTATCTTTTTACACAAGATTCCATCATCTTCCACGGTGGATTTAGGTTTCAGAAACTGCCTTATCCCAGCCATGTTATAAATGTTTTAAGAAAAATGCCATCTTGCATTCTGATATCACGCATGTCACAGATATAGAAAACTTACATAAAAAATTACTATGTTCGCTTCAACCCCATTCATACAAATTCACATTCAAAATCACTGGAATGTTTCTACAATAAAACGCGCATAACTGACGTATTCAGTCATCAACATATCCTCAAAATGATGTCTCATAACGCTCTGAATTTTGTTTTGTTTACATTCAAACCTGAAACAACTGTACCAGGTGTAAAGTGATTAATTATTTTGGTCACCACAATCACGCTCAATTTGTGTTCCTTTCCTTTGCTAATTCATCAATTAAATGATGTCGATATTTGCATGTGACCGTCACCTGAAGATTTAAAAACCTTGACGTCTCGCTTGCGCCACATTTTTGCGCAGTAACACCAAAATGTGAATGCTGCAAATATGCATATGAACAAGAACTGTTTTCTGACTTCTCGGCTGTAGCTTTTCTGCAGTATTTACAGAAAGACTTCCCCCTTTACCCTCTGCGTCTACAAAAAACATACAAATTACACGAAACCAAGGAAAGCATTGCAACTGAAAAAAGTTTGCTGGAAATTCTCCAAATGCCTTTGTAAAATAATTTTTCACAAAAAAGTTTTATTTTAATTTTAACAAGCTTTCAAAAGTAATTTTATGTGCAAAGAAAATCGACCTCTCTGCATCAATATGAAAATGAACAGACTAAGGAATAGTTTGGAGTCCCCTGGTCCAGTACAATCTTTATTGACTGTTTTTCCGTGGCCATTACAGATTTTTACGAATCTGTATTACGACTCACTTCCCTTCGTAATTGGTATATTGCAAAAAGTAATCTTAAATGCTGTAAATTCGAATAGCACTAATGCAGGGTTGGAATAGTGCTAATTATTTCATATTTCTCACCATTTGGTCCTAAAAATAATGATGGAAACACTCGTCATCACTAAAGGTGTCTTCGCTTAATCTTTCTTCACTACCACATTTGCTTAAACGAAGGATAGGGGTCCTATTTACTATTACGAGCCACACATGTTGAAGATTATTATCGCTGGTGGGCCGCAAAACTATTTAATTTTATCTTATAATGCTACCCTTGTCTTCCTAATGAAAAGAAAGGAAAATACCATGAGGATCGGAAGACACTTGGCTTGACTTACTGTCCAAGTATCTGCTTATCATGAAGTTTCGTCTGACGGGGCATTATTTTCGATCTTGGGTAAAGAAAATTCTAATGTGGGCCATATTGAATGTTCACGAGGCTCGCAGGTTCCACACGCCTGGATTAAACTTTATTTGAGAAGCTGCGTTTCACATCTTATTTATGATTTCAATTTTCAACTGTTAGAAACAAACTTTCTAAGATTTTTATTGGTGAGTTTTGTCAATTTTCAACTGTTAGAAAGACGTCAGTGACTAAAGTCGTGATTGACTGGCCCCTCCAGAACAAAATTCTTGGGTGCGCTACTGCCAAAAACATACGGCTGCGCATTGAAATAGTGGAGAGAAACATATTCAACACTATGACAGGGCAGTTCACAACTGCAAAAACATCAGGCTGCGCGAATGTCTGGTCGAATAGCAGTCGAGCATGCAAAGCATGCGGCTGGGATGGCGGACACCTAGGGTTGACAGTTTGAAACTTGCTAAGCTGCACAAGAATTGAGAATACGCATAAAATATTCAAGAAAACTTTTGTTTTGTATTATGTGGCTGTGATATGTACAACTACTGGGGGAACAGATCAGATACGGGATGATGTGAGCCTTTTGTTCAATCCGCCTGAACTGCCAATCAGGGACGCCGGCACAGGGGTGAATGACGGGGAACTGGTCCCTGCCTTTTGAAAGGGTGAGCAACGGGCCACACGTGCCCTTACATACCAGTATCATAAGTAACTTCATGATTTATCAAGATCGATTTGAAACGAATTTATTGCAGCTATTCGCGCACACAAAATTCAGAATGTATTTTTAAGACAACATTGTTGCTGAACATGTAAATGCGAAGAGAATGACTATTGTAGTGCTCTTTTACACTGGACTCAAACAAACAATTTTTAACTCGTGGTACAGTACATCAGAAATATGGGTGGCCGTAGGGGGAGAACGAGTATTTGCCCCCCTTGGAAATTGGAACTAAGAATTAAAATTTTATAGAAAACCTGACGTCAGCAGCTCAATTCCGTGTAATTGCGTTAATTGTTGCCATGGCAGTTTACTTGCCGGTATGACACTCACACAAGATCCAGGTTCACTGTTCTGGTGTCATACAGTGGTGAGCTTGCAGGTCGATCATTTGTCTGTAGAGGCAGTTTGCGAAACTTGCGAGCGGATTGTTCTACTGTTGGTCTTTATTACGATATTAGGCGTTTTGCCGCATGTGACTGCTGAATGCAGACATCTTGGCAGGTAATGCAGCGAGAGAGTGACTGCTGGTAGCGGTAAGCAGGGACGCCGGAGATCAGGCGCACTGCCCCCTGACCTTTCATAAGGTGGGAAACAGAGCTAAGATTCTTTTTCACAACAGAATCATAGATAATTTCATGGTACATATCAAGATTGAAATTTTCTATAGTTTATTTAATTATTTTTAGGTAAACACTGTTGTTTAACAGTAGCAAGCACAATTGGCAACGAATTTTTGTTTTTATTAAAAGTTTCCATTGCCCTCAACAACCTTTTCACTGCACCCCCTGCCCTACCGCTGTTCCGGCGTCCCTGCTGCCAATTTAATGACGAAGCTCGAAATGATGCACAATTATGCAAGCAGAGATGTGCGGCTGTATTAGGGTACACTCAGGGTTGTCCCATCAAAAACGAAACGAGAAACTAGTGATGCATCAAAAAGTCAGCTATATCAAGCAAGTTCAAATAAGGTTTTAAAATTTGGATCAGAAAAATCAATTAAACCCTTATAATTATCTTTCAATCCTTTTTTGTGATTTTCGCTTGATCGCTTGATCCGGAAAAAGGTCACGTCACTATCAATTTGATTGTGTGTGCGCCGCGGACCTACAGTACAGGTCTCTGGTATTGAAGAATGTGAGAATTACTGGCATTTGGATACGCAAAAACTGCTGTTGACAAAAAAACAAGTTTTGAAAAATTACATCAAAGCAGCATGTGTTAGTAACCATACAATAGGAAAAAGCATCTAGTTACAGAATTTTAATTTCTGTGATTTCACTCTTCGGATGCCCCCCTGCCTTGGATGAGTGTTAGAGAGAAGTGTGAGAAGCTGGTAGAATTCGTTCGCAGATTTTGGTGTAACTTGTGTTCTTCGATTTATGACTTAGCTGTCCCTAACGTTAACATTAAAATGCGCATCAATACCTAGGAATTTGCTCATTTGCTGTACATGCAAGCAGTTTTTTTTTCATGTACAGTAGTTTGAACAAACTTTGGACTCAGTTCATTTGGGTAACTGGCCTTCAGTTAAGTAGATCTACAAAATAGAAAAAACAACACACAGGTATGGTATGATGACGCAAATTTCCAGGTTAACACGTTGATTTAAGTTTCAACTGTGAAAATGTATATCCCAGTTACACCAAGCACAGAATAAGTCAAAACAGTTTGGAAAACGCTTTTTAGATTCGATGAAAGTGAAATTATCAACTGCTGACTGAATCAAGCACCTGATGTGTGCTGGCTCGTTGCCAACATTATACCAGCAACACAGCCGTGCTTAGTAAGCAACGTGGATCCAGACCAGAAGGTAACGGACGCCACAAGTTCTATCCGTGCATTTACCGAATTCCTTACAAATGGAAAAATCTGATTTTGACAAAATACAGATAGGCATGCATATATACTGTATCTTACCACGAAGGACGCATGAGACCTTCTCTTAACACCTGAGACCGACTTATCGAACCACTGGGGATCGATCGAACGCACCACTGTTGTGACTGTGTTAGAAGGCATTTCATCAAGTTAATTCTCAACCTGGGGCAAAACCTGGGAATCATTTGATCTTTGTCAGCGCCATGAATGTAAAGTCTGTAATTTAAAATATCTAACTAAGTCCAAGAGGAATATCATATTTCTTTTTCAGAAGGGCCAACCGATAGTTGAGAATAATGGACAAAAATTGTTTTGGCATAACTGCTGTGGGCATAAATGGTTAGTCCAAAAAAGTGAAATAGAACACTTTATGACAGGATATCCTACCAGATAAATCTTCGTACTCAAATCAAGCGCCTGCGCGTTTAACTTTTCATCTTGTTTCTACACAATCAAGTCAATTTTATTTCTATAACATAACGAACCAACAACACAATCGATGAAATTCAAATAAAGCACCGTAGCTTTGAATCGGCATGGTTGATCATGGTTGATATGGTTCTGTAATCGAATTAGACTTATAGCTTGCTCAGCAATTTGAGGGCAGGAAATGAATTATTCAAAAAGAGTCCACTGAAACTGTGGGACGCTACAAGATTCTGGTAATAAATCATAGAGCCTTCGAAACAAAGTGGTGTGTGTTCTGTAGAGGCGCTGGGTCCATTGCAATGGCATCCTTTGCATTGGCTGCTGAATTTACAAGATGCAGCCCTGCTGAATTTACAAGATAAAGACATTGTCAAAGAGAAAAGGTGAAGGTCGCCTTGTTTCGATTATATACAGCTGTACATGGCAAACTAGTTGACTTCATTGCAATCGCAGTGTCCCTTTAATTTCATATTTCTTGTAACTGTCTTTAAGGGTTTCAAGTTATATGAAACCCACCATTGTCACAGACTTGCCATTGTTTCATTCGTCACCATTACTCGGGTAGTAAAGTGTTTCCATCAGCGGGAGAAACGAGATGCAGACGATTTGTTGCGATGCGGTTCTCCAGTGAAAAATCCAAGTTGACGGTACATTTGATTAAAACCTCCAACTTGCCTTTATCCAGAAAAATATCAATTGAATTTTTGTTTGATAAACGCTTTAGGAACAACTCCAGGACGTTAGGATTGCCACCGAGTGCCAAGACGTCTTTAGGTCCTTGTTGAATTTCAGGCACAACCTGATTCCTGAAAATAAAAGTTGGCATTTTATGTTTGCAAGAGCAAAGTGAGATACTGTCGCCGCCAACGTTTGTTAGATCAACCGATGTTAAATAGGGCGTTTGTTTTCAAACTTCATTGGTTGGTATTTGAACTGAGGTAAAATAATCATATGATCGTTAAACTTTTAAGGGAAATGTAGTATTAGTTTCATCATAATGCAGTTGTACCATGCATACATAACATGACATTGCTTTCACATGCCTGTCAATGGGCGGGCGTTGGAATGATTTTGTGATCAATCGTAAAGCATTCGCCGATAAATCAACTTGCGAAGTTGACCACGCAGCACTTGCTGGTTATCCAAAACTATAAAAAAAGTGCAACTGAATAGTTAATTTCCATTTCTACCTGTAAATATCATACAAGGTTGTGTCAGCGGGCAATCTGTGAAACTTTCACCACTTCTTGTCAGTTTATCCGCTTCGCGAATGACCTGCATTACGTAACTCATTCGATAAGGCCATTGTTCGGTGAGAATGATCTAGCAGACAACGCGACGAGCCCAGCAGACTGTGAAAAGCTCTGCGAAAAAAATTAAGAACGCGACAGTTTACCAAAATTCACAGCAGGGCATGTGGTTTTTAACCTTAGATCGGTCACAACAAATACTTCCTCAAGAATACAACAGTAGGAACGATATTTCCGTCATGTAACTTGCGCAGCGTAAGAGTGTCTATCAGAAGGTGTACGTGCAGACAACCATATGGCTTACCAAACTTATCAAATTATGTTCTAAACTTTATCAATAAACTCTCGCCAAACAACGCCCCATGCAGCTCGTCTAGCGCATAAAACCTCCAACACAACATTCTCCATTTTGATTCCACCGGCAAATAAATTGGGAGTAGTAATACCTATTAATAATACGTTACGCACTGTGTACCAAGAACAAACATCCAAGAGCAAGTATACAAAGTTACATAGTATAGCAATTATTCTCTACGCTTTGCACGAGATTGTAAAAAGACTATAAAATCCTTATATGATAGACAGTAGCCTGAAACTGTTTTGGTACTCTTATACTCCATAAAAAACATTTAAGATTCGCTATCAACTGTGGCAGTGGCTATGAACTGTGTCCTTTTGAAAGTACTTGTAAAATGCTATGCCTGAGTCCTTACAAAGATACTCGCATGATCGCCAATGTTTTTAGATCCAAATCATTTTTACTCAGGAAGAAAAACTTTACAACCTACCGTTTTGCGAAGTCAGGCTATTTTGACATGATGCATTCCTTGCTTCTGTTTGTAGATTTTCAACTTTTTTGATGTAAAGCCGCTTGTTAACCTAAACACAATATAGAATTTGAGAAAGAAGGATTTTATTTTATGTTATCCGAAAATTTTTGAAGTTTTACGATTTCAACTGTACGTACGATTTCAACTGTACGTAAACTTTTAATTGGAGGAAACAAAAACAAACATATTTTTCCATCTTCACAAAGTACTTTTACCGCCAGTGCCACATTGCACGAAGGTTACTGTGCTGTCTGACCCATATCCCAATTAAACAATTTGATCTGAGGACAAGATAGCTGTTTCCATGATTACTAACTTAGAGGAAACCGAGGGGTGCAAGGCTCAATCCACCCAACTTTCAGACCAAGCAATATCACTAAATTCTGTTCCTTTAGGTTCAGATCTAACTCATCATTTTATTAAACCTCAGAAAGCTTTGCGAAGTCATGACCAAATTTTAAAAGATTAGTATAAATTTTTCTGGTTGTGTTGGTAGGTGTTTTGAAGAACTTTTTAAACCAAATACCAACATGTAGAAATATCATTCAGAACTTTTGCCCTTATACCGGAAATATAATCATAACCAGCCTGATTGCGACGGGGCTATAGTAAGGAGGCCGATCGTTTTTACTACCTACAGTAACAAACTGTCCTAGTAAGTATCATTTAACAGGAGGTGCCCGTATAAAACGATATTGTGTAAGGCGCCTATATATTTCAAAAACAGGCCAGTTTCTTTTGATTAAGTTGGTATACAGATAACAATTTATGCAGATTTCATGACTGTAGATAAACGGGAAGAACCAAACGTATTCTCACCAGTGAAAATCTCCTTTAGAGCAAAGCTGACAACAAAAACTACCGCTACACAACTGTTTGTTTCGGAGAAGTAATTCACAAACCTATAAACTCGCTGCACCCAAAGCAAATCACAAGCGTATAACTCGCTGCAGAGCCGGTCCTAGGTGGTTTTCCCCCCAAACCTGGGCTTTGGGGGCCCCAATATATAATATATTGAATTTGACATAAATATTTGTATAAACAAAGACGTCGATTTATTTCAACAAATGTTTACAAAACCAAGTTTCTACAGCATGAACGCAACATATAAATTTAAAGCAGACATAATTTAATATTTTTTGTTTCAAGCTAGGAAAATGATTTTTCCTTGTTTCTAAGGATGCAAATGTTTGTATCAACTCAGACATATGTATTGTTTTAGTTGTTTCACTTTCAATAATCATTGCGAGCCAGATTTGTTAGTCTTTTATCAGTCCTAGTTGATCTGTGAAATGTTTTGATCAACTGCAACATGCTGAAGCTCCGTTCAACAGTATTGTGTACAGCAGTGATCGGCAAACTTTCGTTTTAATGGCCCCAAGCCCCTTTTCAATCGTAATTACAGGCCCCTGCTGATTTTCAAAGGCCCAATTTCAACGCATGTTGTATTCAGTAATCTGTAGCATAACAATGCTATAATAATAAGTCTTTGCTCAACTGTTGTAAAACTTTGAAAACGACACCGACGTTTCAGCCACCTCACAGCAGGCTTTCATCAGGGCGAATGGCGATTCGAACAGGAAAGCAGTAGAATTCACTGAACGCGCGTGATTGGACGACGTAGTGATAACACTGGTAACTACGTTGAAAAGTCACAGTAGATAACGGAGGACAGATAATAGAGTGGAATAAAATAACAGAAGTAAAAAGACAAACTGTGCGTCGAGTCAAAACGAATCAAAAATATGCAATTTCGTATTAAGTCAATCATAGCCAAACGTCTCTGTAGATTTTTGGAAAAAGATCTGAACCCCATTTCGTTAATGACGTCGGGTGTGGAATTAATGAAGAATGATTCAATGAAACGTCTTTTTCTAAAATAATTCTCAAAAGCAATGATCTGAGTTTTCGACCAGTTCATTCGATGTTTCCAAACTTGCATGGTTAGCAAGCGCATTTTTTTCAGGATGAAAATGTTTTATGAAGTTAATATGTTCTTTCTTGCATGTGTTGAATGACCTTTTTGTTTCGCCAAAGTACTGATGGTCGCAGTCACCACACGGTGGACAATATACGGCGCCCTGACGATCAAAAGGGTGCATAGGATCTTTCCCATTTCGTAGCTTGTCGCCAATTTTTAGCATCGGTTTAAAAAACGCTTTGATTTTGTGATCACTTAGGCATCTTTGCAGCTTTTCCGATAACCCACGATAATATGGTAGCATCACTGAAAATCGGTTCTCTACTATTTTCTTGGTGTTGGTCGAATTTTGTGATCGAGCCGTCAATGCGGGGGATAACAATTGTTCTTGAGGGCTAATTCAATGCGATTCATCTCTTCTTGGTAGTTGGTTTCATTTGAAGTCAGAGGTTTTGCTCTGCATAGCAATGTTTTAATAATTGCTTTTTTGTGTTGTAGAAGACGGTCTGATCGAAAGTTCGGGTATCGGTCTGTTCTGTGTGTGTGTTGGTTTTCTGTAATCAGTATAGTCCAAACAACCCCACGGGTTAGTTTCACATCCAGGAAAGCCAGAACTCCATCATTTTCTGTATCTTGTGTAGGTTGAACAGTAGGTTCAATGCTAGTTAAAAAAATTGAAAAATTGCTGCAAATGCTTTCGTTTCATAACAACAAACGCATCGTCTACATAACAAACGTGTCGTCTACATAACGTTTCCAGACTTTTAAGTGGGTGGTGGAATTCCGTCATTGCTTTATTCTCAATGTTTTTCATGACTAAATTCGCCAAAATGGGTGACACCTGTGAACCCTTAGGTGTTCCGAATATTGGTTTGAAGTACTCACCCTGGAATGTAAAATGTGATGCCTGCATGGAAAGATCCAGTCCCTCGTAAACGTCTGGTATAGACCAATTTGTACGTTCTTGAATGTCATCACATTCTGTCAATCTTTTCTTGGCTCTTTCTACTGCTAGAGTTGTTGGGACGTTTGTAAACAATTATATCGCGTCAAAAGGCACCACAATTTTATCGTCTTCCAATCGTAACCACTTATTGGATTCAACGAAGTCGCTTGAATTACGCACATTAAATTCCGTGTTGCCTGCCAGCTTACCAAGACAAGTGTTGACAACAAAGCTATCCACAATCCATTTCGCAATGTTTGGCTTATATAACAGAAAGCTCTGAGATGCGCAGACTACCATATTTTGTGATCCAGACCTAGTCCTGAATTTTATGACTCAGTCCAGGTCCAATAATTTTCCACAAAGTGTAAGTAATTTAAAATCTAGGTCCAAATAAAAACCAAATGATTAACCAAATACAGTTTTTAATGACTAAAATTGCGCTATTCTTTTCCAATAACTCAGTCAAAATACGGTCTTAATCCTGAGACTACAGTCCGCGTCCAATCCAAAATCAACAAAATTCGTCATATTCCCGATCCAGTCCTGTCCAAGTTTAGTCCACTGCTCATCTCTGTAAGCTATGGGTCACGAGAAGATCAATTTCTTTGACGTATTAGATAAATATGAATGTTGATAGGGAAATATGTGTGAGATCAGTTCTTGGTGAGTTCAGTTTGGTGTATCTATATGCCTCAACAAAGGTCGTCAGTCAGTTTGGGAGGCCCTTTTTATCAGGGACCCCGGCCGGGGGATACGGGGCCTCCTCCGGCTCTGACTCGCGGCACCTGCCATTGGTTACTCCTCACACTATTGATTTTTACGATAACGTATAACGAAAAATCCAACGAGGTTCGAAGCAATATTTTGGTTGACCTTTGAAAAGCAGCGAAAATGCAAAACACAAATTGGTTGATAAAAGTTATTTTTGCTTTTGGTCAACCACTAACGCACAATAAATCCACATTTTGAAAAGATCGAGTAATTAAACGAGATTGCTGCGTCGATATTGAAAAGTCTCAAAGTCTCAACAATCTATCCAACCCAGCTCTTAACACTGATATTGAACTGAAACTACATTCAGAGTTTTTACAAACCCAGTTTGCAGAACTCGCAACCATGTTTACCTGACATCTATCACAAGGGGAGCGTTCTGTACAGCACCATTTGCTGTATTATGCTAGGAGCATCAATTATAACGTTTCTGTGTGCTATTGCCCGGAGTATCTTGAATTATGCTTCAGTAATTCAAAGATGAATTTAAGTTAACATCAACATTTTTGTCCATGGTCTGGATCTTTCGCTTCGGATGTAAACATACCTTTAGTTTCGGAAGAACAAAGTTTCCGTTAATCCCTCACCTCTTTCCGCATGCATGCCATGAAAAAAGCGGTTAAAGAGATAATATTGAAAACTCTCTTGACATTGCTCGGAATCAGAAGAAGGTATTTTGACGCTCTGGATTGCAGAAAGTTTCTGCCAAAGCAAGGAAAAACTGGGTGATGAAAAAAGTAACCCGCTGTTGTTTTTATCATTTTCATATCTATATTTCTCAACGGTGTACTAAAGCGGTGGTTCCCAAACCCGGCCGCCGATCTATTGGTACCGGGCCGCGAAATTACGAAATGCATACTGGTGGTAACGACCTTAACACCAGCCAGTCGCTTGTGAGTTTTAGCGGAAACGCAAACATGCAGCAGGATAGCTGATGGTTAAACTGGTAACTTCATTTCATCTGTTGAAAAATGATAGCCATCATAGAGTACACCCAGGCCGCGGTAGTAATGTTGTCAAGCGTTGACCTGTCCACGGTTACAAAAAGTTCGGGACCACTGGATTAAAGAACTAAATTTCTCAAGTTTGAAAATGCATAACATCGAATATCAAACGAAGCTTGCAATGTGATAACAGGTTTAAAACTACCTGCACTCAGCGAGAAACTCATCTTGCGAAAGAACACGGTCTTGGTGAAATGACGCAGTTGTCTCTGCTTGAGAATACGTAGCAATTACTGTAAGAGACATGAAATGCTGTCAGCAAGCAACACACCTTGAGATCAGCATTCTTGGCGTGTTAGAGACATGTATCACAATTGAAAATAAGTTCAGTTATTCTCGTTTCAAAACGTTTCCGAATTTAGCTGTAGTTGAATCCTTAAAATTAGACAGTCAAAAACAGTCCAAATAAAAAACAGCGCCACACTGCACAAAAATTCGCAGAAAAGTCGCCTCACCGAATGTGTTAAAGTTTCTGCCACTAGCTTCCCTTCCAGTGTCATACTTGTGGATATGTAAGTGTTGTGGCGTAATAGTTTTGCAATACTTTGATAATAATGCATCATAGAGGTTGTTTGTGTCATTCGTTTTATAACTACAGTACATGTTGCTATATAACAGCAGCTATGTACAAAAGAGGGAGAGATTAGTGCGAAATGATGAGTATTGCTGCACAATCTGAAATTGTTGTTATTTAAGGAGCTTTGATTAGCTGCAATTTGTGGTGTACTAAAACGAAGATATTTTCAAGTGACGTCATAACTTCAAATCTGATAACTAGCAGACAGGACGTAACCTGAAAAGCCAAACGTGTCTGCGGAGTGTCGTGACAGGTGATGATTGTGACTGTCTGGAATGCGTCCCGAACTTTGTTTACTCAGAAATGGTAACCCTAAGCTTAATGGCACAGGCTACATGATGCAAAAAGCACTGGGAGAGCAGCAACGACACACAACAAAGAAGGAAAACATTTTAAAAAGATCATGAAAGTCGAAAGATCATAGTTTTGAATTAAACTGACTGCCCGACAAGACTTTGGTTCGGTTTTGCAATCCATTTTGTGTCTTCCTTTAAAGTAAATATAAAAATACTTTTCATACCGAACACCTTGCGGTTTCCTTTGTGGTGACTTCATATATTTACTGAATAAAGGTTGCATCAATTTGATGGGCAACACATGCTGGTTGGGCTACTGCAAGTTCCAAAGAGTTAAGTGCATCGGGGGCGCAAAAAGCTGGTTGATTACTGTAGTATGAATTTAATATCTAGGCGCAAAAATTGTTAAGCGTTTCATTTAAACTTAGTTCTGAAACCTGCAAATAAAAACAAATATTTTCCTGTGGAATTCTCGCTAAAACCTACGCGATTTTGCAACTTTATCCCAAACTATAGAAAATTGTCGCTGCAATCCTTTCAAATTCTAGTGCACAAAAAATCCAGAAGTATTTTGTGTACAGCAAATAATTGCAAAATACAGTTTGCTTTTCCTAGTTGCGGAATTGTACTTCCGTTAAAATGCTAAAATCTAATACTAAATCAGCATATATGCAAAATAATATATTAGGCCATGATCATTAGTTGCAAGGTAATCTCCGAAGTGATATCGAAGCAACGTCGCAGCAGCTTTAAAAAATGTTTACCTCTTTGTATGGACACATTTTCGGTTTCTTGAATTAGTGCATCGATGTATTGCTTGCTTCTCACAACCTTAATGGCAATACATGGAATTTAGTTCATGGTATCTGATATTTATTAATTATATTATGAAGTTTATGATACGGCACTGCACCGAAAAACGGCATCAGCGTTTTTGAGCTTCTACTTTAAATGCACGTTTATGATCAAAACAAGAATTGTTTCTCTCCTCTTTAACAAAGAAGGTCAATGTCACTGCGGAGATAATACATAATTATCAACGCTTATAAAAGTTTAGCTATGAAGTAGGGTTGATGTGTTATAGACCTAGCTACAGTGTGAGTACAAAGACGCGGAGACACTGTGTTACTTCTGGCAAGGAGACAGAGATGTTGAAAATTTTTTTGAGGTAGGTGTAAGCTTCAACGTTGATTGTTCCTGTTGTGAGATTTCCAGTTTGATCAAAGCATTGCGTGATCGCACGTGGATCAAGTGCGACCAAACAAACATATGGTGACGAAGTGCTGCTCATAAGAGTCTCAAGAGCTCCCAACGTGCGTTTTGTCTGAAACGATGTTGAAATAAAGGTTGCAATGGCAGCAGTAAAACTTTCGGGAATCTGAGCTCCTTAGAATTACTTATAAATTAGATAACAATTTTGAAAAGTATTGTTGTGCGACTGGTGACAAATAAAACTAATGGTTGCATTTGCATGTTTATGCTGGATATCACGGAATAGTTACTGGCGGTACAAGGAATAATCATGATGAAAATACTTTGAAACTATGTAATTCGCCGGGGCTTAGAAACGAATTGACATATGCAGAATGTTTTTTATGTGTAACTGCACACTTGCGACATTGCAGTCATTCAGTGTTGCTAGAAATATCTAAACAAGCAATTTTAAATCGACTACACGAAAACAGATGTATTTCTCAAAATGGTTGGCTACACTGATACTTCGTTTCTTTCAAACAGCGAAATCGGCACAAAATTCCCCAGCGATTTGCATAAGACCTAGGAGTACAAACGAAAACACCCGCAAGATTAACGTACCAGCTGCAGAGGAATCCTATCTAGATCATCAATCTGAAGGACAATCTTGTAACGAATGAGGTGCGACATTTCAGCATATTTGAGCAATTGGTTTATTACCTTGACCTGCAAAAGCATGAACTGTGAGTTGTCAGTTTTTCTGACAAAGCAGTGAAAACTAGAACAAGCGAAACATTTTGTTGTCATGAACGAAACCAAGTCAATGGCTCATGTATTACGCAATGTTAGTTAAAAATTCTTGCTTGAAAACTGCGAAGGACCATTTAACAGATGGATGCAGAAGCAGCTGACTAGTGTGGTCACAGACAGCTCGTTTTGAGTGCTTTATCTCGACGATGCGCAATGGTTTCTAAACGCATTTGTGTGAAACGCAAAGCGACGTGGCTACTAATGTTAGTTTGAGCAAACATGTTGTGACAAAGGTATACAACGTACAACCATAGGCGTACGAGACGGGGGGTCGGGGGGG
>Ga0210059_1007746_pt1 | contig 17026 bp, 12 predicted proteins | sample Ectturendosymbi2_FD_188042 | JGI IMG/M metagenome (GOLD analysis project Ga0210059, IMG submission 188042) | Ecteinascidia turbinata endosymbiont from Florida, USA - Sample 2 (SPAdes) (version 2) | ecosystem: Host-associated > Tunicates > Ascidians > Unclassified | place: Key West, Florida...
CTTCAATGTCTTGTACTACGTTCTGTATTGTCTGTTTTTATCAACCTGCGTTCTGCAGAGTGTGTGTGTTCATACTATGGACTTCGTGTCTGCTAACAAACAAATAAATTAAATTAAATTAAATGCTCGGGCGAACGGGTTGTTGGCGATCTTCAACTGCGATACCTGGAAAATGAGAAAACTGATAAAATGTCTAAATCAATGTTCTTGCTTCGCAGGTGTCTTTCTCACAAAAACAGAAACTTTAAACTTTATATTTTCTGTCCAGGACCGTCGCCAGAATGGCGCAGCAGGGGGGTCCAAAAATCACAAGTAGAGGCACATTTCAAAATACAGTGTTGGATGTATGCAGCAACTGCCACGAAAAATATCTCTTGCAATATGTAAACTTTTATCACATGTAACTCGACCAAGAAAATTATATACACATATAAACGCCGAACCTGCTGAACACTGTCATTTGATGTTTTGCAACTTGGGCAAGGCAATAGACTAGAAATAGCATATTTTGCCAACCGTTGAAACTCGTTAAAACTACTATTTCCTTGTAAATTGTCCTCGCTTTTCACCTTTGCCTCTCGTCTCCTCGATCTTTCATGTCGCACGAGCTACAGCATATCACACAGTTCACTATACAGCAGAATAATGCAAGTAGACGATACACGTGGCAATTGAAACACAAAAGCAGAAAGAATGTCATCCTATGAAATGAGCCTCCCTGTTTAGAACAAACTTCGTCAAAGAATGGTTTTGACTCATTTCTGGAATCAACATAGCTCTGTTATCTATTACGCTGATGCGATGCCTCTAGGCTAATCCAATTGTAAGATACCATATCCCACTGTTACTAGGGAAAATCGAAAAGGGCTAGGCCGAAAACGACGATACTGACGCTTTAAAACAGAAGTTCCCAACCTGGGGTACATGTACTCCTAGGTGTGCAGTTGCCGATCTGAAGGGGTACATTTGAGGTTAGCAATATAAGAGAAAACTTGTTACTTTATATTTAATTCAAAATATGTATACATAGGCCTATATCAAAATTATATGCAGGGCCGGATTTACCTATAGGCTATATAGGCTTAAGCCTAGGGCCTCAAGATCGAAGGGGGCCTGCAACAAACTGTGGTACGCATAGAGTCAATGGCCGGTACATGATCATTCAGATTAAACTTCGTCAAAATTTATGTCTTAATTATTATTCACGAAATTTAGTTTTAATCAACTTTCGTGGTGATAACGCCAGAGTCTTTCAACGAGTTTCCATGAACCTCAATATGACGGTTGGTCAAGCCGCATGCCAATATACTCAAAGCATGCTCGCTGCGTCCTGCGTTTCCTGAATCGTACCGATTGTTACGTGTGACTCTATCAAAAGAACTTGTGACTGCTCTTGTTTGAAATGCACCTGATCAGTGGCATAATTGACGGATGGCAGGGGTGCCAACCCCCCCCCCGGGCGCCTACCCACTTTGTATTTTGGTATTTACTATTCTTTTGGTTTCAGTAGATTGTTATTTTTTTGCGTTTTTCGGAGTGTTTTCCGGTGATGATTTCGGGTTTTTGTATAGCCATTCAATACCGGATTTGCTATTGTTTCTCAGCTATTTTCTGAGTGTTGGCCAGTGGGCTCCCTTCAGTTAAGTTTCCCTCTGGTTCAAACCTCTATTTACGTCACTGCACCTGATCGAAGCTTAAGGTTGTACTGCAGATAAGAGCTATGTGCAGGGCTATCAGCAGTATCCTACAATAAAATCATAGTTGTTTCTTAGGTGGCTGAGCAATACAGGAGTTTTGTCAGCGTTTGTATCGCGTAAAGCTCGATTGGTATTTATAGATGTGGTTTTTTTCCATTTGAATTTTCTTCAGTAGGCTACTTGCGCAAGTGTGTGCTGCTCCCATGCTAAGCAAATCAAAGAATATCTTGATGAGCTTGAATAACTAGCAAAAGCCACTTTGGCAACTGGCAACAGCAGAACTCTAGCCCAACGAGACAGGGAAACAGGAAAAAAATGACAAAAGCGCTATTTGGGTCGGATGCCTTAGATTAGTGGTTCTTAGTTTATCCAACCACGCGGAGGCTTATTTGTTAGCTTGGTGGTCACTAACTGCTCAGGCAAAAGGTCCTTTTCAAGATTGAAGAGAATCAAAAATGAATTAAAAGGTCGCAATGTTCCAGAATAGGTTGCACCGAATGCCAATATATCTCAATGGCAATCTGCTTTCTGAATGACTGAATAGAAATGCTAATAAAGCTGCTGTATTGCTCAACATCAGAAAAAGCAAATGTGTTTTTATTGTAGGATAACGCTAGCCTTACACATATGTCTTATCCGCAGTAAAACCTTTAAGCTTTGATCAGGTGCGCATCGAACCTTTAGCCTAATTCACACCTAGTGATCGACACGATTCAACAAACGCAGGACGCAATCAAAGTGCTTTGAGTATGTCGGCACTATACGACACTAAACACTATACAGTGCTTTGAGTATGTCGACACTATACAGTCGACACTATACGACACTATACACTATACAGTGCTTTGAGTATGTCGACACTATACTTGACCAACGGTCATGTTGAGATTCACGAAAATTCGTTGGAAGTCCCTGGCGTTATTGACACAAAATCTATTTAAATGAATAAAAACTAAATAAATAAATTGTTGACGAATGTTTATTTATCAAACTGATCATATACAGTAAGGGTAATTGACTCTATGCGTACCACAGTTTGCTGGAGGGCCCCTTGGATCTTGAGGCCCTAGGCTTAAGCCTACATAGCCTGTTGGTAAATCCGGTCCAGAGGGAACACACCCTACGCGTGACTACTCAAAAACTAATTTCACAGGACTCTGTGTTTCGTACAACTTTACTGTACGTCATGAAACAAAAACAAGACGCTCTCTTGGTTTACCATAAGCGAAAATTTTGTTTACACAAAGCATTCAACACCCTCATGGTAGGCAATTCTGGCGACTAAAACAGTGGAATTTTTCGCTTTTGTTTACTTGAAAAACGAACACAATGTCGCAAACTAGAGTCATTCAACAAGCTATTGCTTACTGACTATCTACAACTGCGCATAGCAATTCTAAAAGATCTGCCCGCAGTTGCAAAAAACTGACAAACTACGAGCAACTTGCCCTAAGTAAGACAAAAAAGCAAACCCAAGTTGCTTCAGGGCTTCATTAGCCGTGTGCACTTTGTTGTTGCCATGGAAAACACATCGAATCCACGGTGCCAACTGATTCACAAGTAATGACAAAAAATAAAACATTCCTGCTGAACCACAGCCTAGCATGTGCCAGCTATGCTATTTATTTAGCCATACATACATGCAACATGAACATCGCTACGCCACTGCAGTAGAGCATGCGGTGGGATATTATCTCGCTGGTTCAAAGTGTAAACTTAATTTGTGCCAAAAAAGTCTATTGCTCTAATAGGCCTAAATACTTTTTCTTTGCGTCAACAGCAGAATCACGAGCAACATTTTTAAAACTTGTTTTCGACAGAGTGAGCAAGTTTGGATGGATGAAAAATTAGTTACAATTTTGCGTTTTGAAATTCAAAGTAGTGCTTTCGTTTTTTTAAATCTCTAAATTTATCACCACTTAATTCTAAATCTTTGGAGAATTATTACTCAATTACTTGTGGTGTGAGGAGAAAAGTAATTAGGAAAGGTGTATGTAACGTTACAAAAATGGCAAAACTTTGTTAGCCAAAATACACGAAACATGTGGCGAATAAATTGAAGGTCAGTGCAGATGTCCAGCGTTAAAATAAAGAGAATGTAGTGAAACAGGTAAGTGGTAGATAGTAAAAAAACTTTAAAAATTTGTTATTTCATTGGCAAATCATGTAAACGACGAAACACCTTGTCAAAAAATTGAATGACGGAAAGCAACCTTTCCTGTGGAGTTACCACTTTACTGTGCTGTTTTGGCCAGTGCTGCTGGGGCTGTATACACTCGCCTACATCGACTGTGCTTGTTTTAAAATAAAAAGTAATGATTCGCTTCTTCTCCACTTTCTCAAATAACAAAGGCCTACTTCAATAGTAGGTAGGAGACCAGAACACGGGAGATTCACCAGGGCATCACCTCCTGTCCTTACACAGAAGGGTTGGTTTTGTTTTGTAACGAACAAAACAATTAAAATTTTTCTGAGTCAAAATAAATTTATTGAAGCATAGCAACGGCAAACACCTCTAATATTCAATTGGCTCACCAACATTTTTCGAGTGAAAATGCGTAGAACCTCTAAACCAGTGGTTTTCAACCTTTTTCATGCAGCGACCCATTTTGCAACCCAATTTAATCTAACGACCCCTTCGAAAATTTCCAGTCAGACATATGAAATGCAGTTGTATTTGTACAATAGAAAATCACAATGACTATAAAATAATGTACGATATCTCTGTGCTGAACCAAGACTCATTTGTAAATTCATGCACATGGCAGCATCAGTGAGAGAGACTCGTGCCGCACACAAATCACTTCACAGCACAACTCATTGAATACTAGAATAAAAACTCCCTTAGCTACCGCAATCAGATATCTAATTTACAAACACATCACATTCTTACGTCACAAAGTTATTCGTGCGTTGCCAAACGCAACAGTATTCTGTATTGTGGCGGTCATAATCACACTTAAAACAATTTTGAATGAAAAAGTAGGCTATCATTTTTGCCTGGTGATCCTATTATTTTGGCTACGACAAAAAGTAGTTCCATAAGAAATATAAAATAGAGAAGTAAATATGAATATTTTTGTTAGAAGCTTTCACGACCCCTAGAAAAAAGGCAATCGAACCCCAGGTTGAAAACCACTGTTCTAAACGCTGCCAACATTTTCAATGTCCATGCATTTCTTCATGGAATTTGTAAATAAGGCCACAGGTTTGAGGTTGTAAATTCCTAAGAGGAAAGTGAAAATGAACGTTTGCGGTATTTGGCCGCTTGCACAAATTTCGGATGATTTTTATTATCTTGATGTTTGACAATGTTCCAGATATTTTGTTGCTGCATTATTCAAGGAGTTAGCTTTAATTACCATCATAGAAATGTGAGGACTCGAGTCTCGGTCTCGAACTTCCAGGTCTCGGTCTCGGCTTTTATGACAAAGTCTCGGTCTCGTCTCGAAATTTGAGCCAGGTCTCGGTCTCGGAGGTTACGGTCTCGACTACATCACTGTCAATTGCGTTAATAAGCAAACTGAAGCTTTTCCACACAGTCCCGTAGCCACGGGGGGTCTTTGATGGTCTTGGCCCTTCCGAAACAAAGCTCCAATCCCCTCGAATTTTAATATGAAGCACTATAAAACATTGATGTTTGTTAAATTTCAGAATGTCAAGCACCACTGCACAAATGTAGCCTTTAAAAGACTTTTCTGGTGACGGTTCTGTTGTCACACCAAGCGTTTCATTAGCCATTTCTTTGGTAACAATGGTTAGATTTTTTGATGCCATCAGTGAGTTCAAATTCATAATTTCATTTGTTAATCCTACCCATTATTGCACTAACCAAACCTAACTACATATCAATCCTAATCTACAAACCAAAACAAAACAGCATTCGAAACAACACACTGGCTTGAAATATGTCATTTATATTGAAATGACTGACTAAAAATTCAGTCTAACAAGTCAGTGTGACAAAACAACAATTATCATGTTTAAGAAAGAAAAAAGCTATCTGGCCTGGTATCATCCAACAACCAGCCAATGCACTTGCAGTCTCACGTAGAATACGGCGTGAAGACTGCGAGGCCTGGTGTAGACTACAGTTCACATTAAAAGAGCTAGAGTGCTCTAGCTAGTCAAGACTACAGATCACAGTTGGCCTACACTAGCTACCGTTAGTCCAGGTATAGGTACGCAGCAAACAACGTCCTGAATATATAGGCTACTGAAAGAGACCTATCCTGCCACATCAGGAACAGACTCATGCTGACAAGCTTGGCCTGTCGGTGTCCAATTAGCAGATTAAGAGAGGGAATGGGATTACATTACGGTGTAGAGATTACACCATAAATAGACAGACTCGGAGTCATGGCACGGAAGGCTGAAAAGATGCTCCTGAAGCTAATGAATGAATGATTGTGCAATGCGCAACTTTTTCCAAAAGTCTGAATCCTCGAAACATCGGTAAAACCGTTTCGGATATCCAGATCCGTATCCGGTTCCCGTTTGAAAGCAGTTTTTGGATATCCGCATCCGGTTCCAAACTCACTATCCTGCCGGATATCCAACCGGCAAACCGGATAGTGATCATCTCTGCAGCACAGACTCTTGCTACTGCCGAAATGGAAAAGTGACTACGGATCCGGGTCCGGCTTTTCACAAATTTTTGACTTCGGGTCCGTATCCGGGTCTTAAAGAAAAACGCAGAATCCCGCCGGAGTCGACTCCGGTAATCCGGATCCGGTTCCACCTCTGCGGGCCGCTCGTTCAACCTCAGCGGCCCGCCCAAAATCCGGGCCATTAGCGGCCCGTGCCATCTCTACCATGGTAATGTCAAAATATAAAGTCTTAGCTAGTGTTATTTCGAAAAATGCTATTTTCTTTTTTTATCTGAACTCAAAAAATTCGGAGTCCGCACACCCCTGCTAAGCAGATCTCAATCCGAGTCCATTTTTTATTACATAACAAAATGCTCTTATTATGTAACACGTTTTGCTGAGTCACGTTTCAGGCTTCCAGCTTTGAAGTGATACCAGGGATGGCAAACGGTTCAATCAATTTGGATATATCCTGAAGTTTCATGACAGAAGGAGGCATCACCACTTATGTTTGAATAGCGAAGTCGTTTTTTACACAGCTTTGGCAAGCGTACCGCATTATCACCAAGGACGACGGTCAGCGTTAATCATGGTAAGTTCTCAAACGCCATGACAACGTTATTATTCACTCGGAGGTTATTATTGTGGTGCTGTGGAAATGCACCAAGACGTAATTTGATTCAGAGGCAAGCGATTTCTGCTGGAAGTTATTATGTAAATATTTCTAAAGTGAGTGTTTGCCCTTTGAGTGTGTACTGTGAACTGCACAAAACATTTTTGTACAAGTAAACTCTTTTAAGTTGTCACTGTATGTCAGCTTGCTGTGTTATCTAGTAATTGTCATTGTGCATCTGCATGAGCTAAAAATAGAGTGATTAGCCCGAAATGATTAGGCTACAAATTAGTCTTTTGGTCAAGGCAGGCGTACACTTAAATAAGCAAAGACAGAGGTTGGGTGATGAAGGCTAGTGTAATGTATAGAAATCTTCTTTATTCTGCTGTTAGCTGTTACGTTAGCCTAATGTCTGCAGCAAAAGTTGTACACTAGCTGGGTCTAATCTAATGAAGTACAAGTAGATTATATATGAGGTATTATTGAAAAGTAATAGTAGTCTACATTCTAAGAAAATGAAAATTTGCAAGCCGGCCAGTAGCTAACATAGATTATAGGTCTATATACTGTGCAGACTATACTGTACCTGGTTGTTGCTACAGTCTGCACTCCATAGTGACAGTGTTGCAACGGTTATTACAAAATATTTTGCAATGTAAGTTAGACCAGTGTAATCCTAGGTATTTTATGTAGTATAAGTAAATAAATTTAAAGATTTTGCCTGTATTGTCTCATATTAAAAAGCGATTATGCATTTTTACCTTTTTATTATTTGTTTAATTAAATCCATGCTCATGGTCCATATTATATAAGGGTTAGTCAATGGACACAAGGATACAAAAACAAAAAATGGTTAGACCAGCATTTCTCAAATGGGCCCTCGGCACCACTTGGGAACTACGGAGCGGCTTTTACTTGGTAGCTTTGCTGTAATATTGCATAACCCAAGTGTCACAATATGTTAGGTATTTGCCAGTTAAACTTAGAAGGGGGATACAGCTCATGAAAGTTTGAGAACCACTGAGTTAGATGCAACATGATAAGGTAGGTGTTCTGTGCTTAACTACAATGATCAGAGATAAGAAAACAGATAGTAAAGGACAACAGGCAATTGAAGTGAGAAGAAAAGGATAACACTAAGTAATTGGAGGGCCGGGTGGGCTGGAGGGCTGTGTTTCCAAATGAAAAACGCGAACTTTTAATGGGCTGGCAGGCTGCACAGAAGACAGAAGGGGCAGCCCTCTGGCCCACCCTTTTCTGCAGTCCAGCTTACTGTGCAACCCACCTTAATATGCAGCCCACTGGCCCGTCCTGTAGTGCAGCCTGCCGGCCCCCCTACTGTGCAGCTCGCCAGCCCACGGAAAATTCATGTTTTTCATTTGGCAACATGGCCCTCTAGCCCGCTGGCCCTCCAATAGTGTTATCCGAAGAAAAAGCTAAATTTAGATGCACATGATTGAACAAAGGAAACAAATAATATGTTTCTTTTCGATGCTTCAAATGTCCTAACAAAATAGCTTGATGTGGGGGATTAACTTGATACGGGTGAACAGGTTACAGTAAACACAGTCACAGTGCATTAAATTCAATTGTAGCTTTATTAATGTTGTATGCTTTTAGTGACAGTGGTTGTAGGTCCGAGGAGACAATGATAAAGGCTCAAGAAATCTAGTAGCTGTGGTCCTTGTACACTCTAAGACCAGACATCGTGCAATTGATGACATTTGTTTTTCATCGACTTGCATAAGCTCAAACGGAGAGCAAACAGAAAGGCTTGAGATGTTTCGAAAAATGAAAAATAAAGACACTGGCTCTCACATGCTTATATGTATTCATTGACTCTCACCCATGACTCTCAAGCATGTTGCGTGAGTTGAAGTTTGTGTCTTAAAAAGGCACATTGCGCCACCATGAAATGTGCATTCGATAACTGCAATCCATACTTAAACTACGCTGCAGGTCGAAACAAGGTCCGCTACATGCTGACACAGCAAACTTTCAACTTGCCCGATTATGAAATTGTTGAAAATATAAGTTTTTGTTTTTGATGATTAATGTTTGAAAAAATCATACAAAGAGTCCTTTCAAACAAACATTTGACTTCTTGAAGCAAGCAATTAAAGGAACTAGAATGTTGTATTTAAATAATGCTATCATCAACAAATCTTAATTCATTTTAAAGGTTTTCTAGAATTTGATCAAAACCATGAAATGCTTTTATGAATTAAGTACACCATCTGATTTTTTAGCATGTTTACTTTATAACCTGATGTCTTCATTTCTTCCCACCGCCAGATCCCTGTTTGACGATGAGTGAATGCAGTAATAGCTGGTGCTCTCTTTTAATATTTCTCCTTTCTCAGTCCTAACTGTGTTTAAACGTTTGTAATGTGTTATGACAAGGATTGCAGAGTCAGAGTCGCAAGGTGTTGGAGGTTTTTGGGTGGAATCAAATTTCTAGTAACAAGGAGTCTGATGTTTGTCCAATTGGATCATTTTTTACATCACATTCCTAAGTTGAGAATTCCTGTGGTACAATTTCTTTTGAAACATTTGTTTAAACAGAGAATTCTTGCTTTGTATCACGGTTTCTATTGATTGCTAATTGCTAAAAAGTTATTGACCCAACCAAACTTCGTTCATGTTATGTTGTGGAGTCGGAAATTTTGGAAAGGTTGGAGTCAAAGTCAGAAATTTTGAAAAGGTCGGAGTTGGAGTTGGACATTTTACCTCCAACTCTACTGCCCTGCTTATGACTAATCATTTTTGTGTTATTGTGTTATTCAATTACCATTACGATATGGCCATGGGCCTGAATCAAACATGCAAATAAACAAATATAATATGAAATGAAGCAAGAAGTGAGAGATTTTTAAAATTCTGGATTACAAAAACATAGTCTAATCATTAGTTTTTAGCTAAACGCAAGTTTTGAAAATTACATAACCAGTGGTGAGTCCTCAAACCTGTGAGGAAAAGGCTTAAGAACATCTTGATCAGGGTTTGATTTTCTCAGTTGTTAAAAACTGTTTTGTGGTATGTTTATTCCAGAACACACTAATCAGCTTCATTTAAAATAAAAACTGTTGATCAGGTTATTTTGTGGAATTTTTAGACAATACAATAAGTAATTTTCTATCAGATCTTAATTGATGGTTCATATTGTTTAATGACGATCCATGATCACTTTAGATGTAGACAAATTAACTTGAGGTTGAAATCTTTTGGATAGTCAGCACAGTTGTCAAATGAGTGATGGGTCGCAACTAGTATCTATGGAGGTAAATATGTGTTGTTCAGAACCACTAACAGCTAGGCATGGCAAAAAGTGTAAATCTAGCTGAATTGAAAATCTGTCCAGTTGTTACTGCGCAACTATTTCAGATTCAAGCAGACAATATTTTTGCAGCTGTTCATATTGCAATGCTGAGAATTTAACTGTTGACAGACTAAATGTGGCACAACTATGTTAAATAGGCCTGAGTTTGCTGGTAATGATGGAGAAAGCTATTTGGTGCAACATCCCTACAAAAAATACATGGCTGCAGTTAAAAGAAAAGAGTAAGAAAATGGAACAATCAATTGCAACATGCTCAAATTGTGTAGAGTCTTTGAAAACAAAAATCATATAAAGAAAGACACGTGTGTCTATATAGATGTATATATATATATACAAATTTCTATATATAACAAAGTAAAACAAAAGCTACACTATGTAATTCAAATACGTGTTAGCTAACTTTAGTGTTAAGAATGCATCTGTAACCCTATGGTTCTGTCTTCAATGCAGTTGCAAAAAGTGTCTGTAACCCTGTGATTCCGCCAGCTTCAATGCCTTGTACTACATTCTGTTTTTATCGACCTGCGTTCTGCAGAGTATGTGTGTTCATACTATGGACTTCGTGTCTGCTCACAAACAAATAGATTAATTAAAATAACTGAAGGTAAATTGAACAAAACTTTTATTTCAAGTATGTATCAAATTAGTAGCCCTACGCATTAGTAGCTCGCAGTTTCCAAAAGGTTGGTGACCCCTGTTTTAGATGTAGTCAAAACCAATTCAGTAAGCATGTTTTTATATTCCTACAGAGGTTTTGGGTGAGTTTTGTTTTGAGATAGTAATAGGTCTAATCTACTTTAGGATAGTCTTGCTATTTTCATAGCATGCAAGCTTGGTTGAGAAAGATTGGGATGGATACTTGCTTTTTTAAGACTCAGTGGCACATTGGGCTATATTTTACAATTCTAGTGGTTAATTTTTGACACATTGGTTATTTCATGTAGCTTTGTGAATATGACTAGCAAAAACTTGGATCAGTCTTCTTTTGGTCATGATTTTGCTTTAATTTGATCTAGTAAGGATTACACCAAGAAAATTTGCCAAGAAAAAATTGCTTTTTCCACTTTAAATTAAATCATTCATGCTTGGAGGTTATGTAGTATTAAATGTAGTGCAGTCAGACCTTGTTTGCCCGAACTCTGATTAACCAGAATCCCCACTATCTGACATAAAACTGCTGGAGGGGATTTCTCCCAATACATTTCATCCCTTTAATCCAGAAACTGCGCTTTCTGACTCCAACACGGAAATTAGGAAAGGATATGTTAAATCAATAGAAAAAAATGCTAAACTGGATTACACCAAATTTTATTTAGTTGTTTATTAAACCATAATGGAAGTGTGAAAGTCAGTTTTCTATGTGCCTTGAAGGTTACACTTGCTGAACTTGCAAGATACACTTAGATCTCTTGTACAGTTCTTCTTCACGTTTAATCTCATTCTGAATGCATACTAGCTTACATATATGGATCTGCTAATAAACTTTTTGCCATAACCAAATGTATTTTGTTCTAAAAAGCATACTGTGCTTCACATTCTGTTTGAAAGCAAAGGATGAGGATAACTTCTGCATTTGCAAAATAGGGCATGTCCTCTGAATTGCATCCACAGAGACTGATTCAATGTTGTGAAAGGATCCATTTTAATAGATGGTGTAGTTTTGTTTTGTTCATTTATAGCTGTTAGTTGACTTTTTACTTTCGTTCAGAAAGACTGAAATTATTAAGTTTCAAAACTTTAACTTGAGTTTGTCACTCCTAAAGCAGTAAATTGGTAAAAACTACCCTACAAAAGTTTACATCTCTGACAGTATTTACTAAGTTCATCTGTTTCATCCCTTTGTGTAGTGTACACTTGGTGCCTATAAAAAGAGCTGTATCCTCTTCCAACTTCAGAAATCATGACTTTATGTGAAGGTGATTTTTTTTCTGGAAAATGATAAACTAGTTGACTCTGCCAAACTTCAGTTGATCACTTTTCATGTAAACCTTACTGTTGCTAAGCAATAAGAGCTGATCTGGAAAACAAGGTTTTACTCTCGCAAGGCGTCTAACAAAGACTTATTTTAAACTTTTGCCCTTTTTGTTTCGAAGGGAAATCTTGTTTCAGCTGCTTTCCAGACAAATTATGAAGAAGCGGCGTGGGCTTTAGCCGAGCAGCAACCTGAGGTAAGATAAATATAGCAAAAACCTTTCGAAATTGAACAGCAATAATTGCATGCATTGTTTTTTTACCGAAACGTGTGTTTTTGAATTTTAAGAGCAAACGTCAATTTATTCTTATGCTGAATTACGGGAATGACCGATTCATTAACTTCCGCATGGGGAGGCCAGGTGCTCTTGGTTTGAGCTGGGATTAAAGTAGGTTGAAACACCAATACTGATACCGGGAAAGGAAACAACAGTTCTCTTACGTGGTATGAACTTTGATTTGTCACAGTGCATTGTGATGTAACTCATAGTTAATGATTTAATTAATTATCGAACAAAATATAAGGTAGTTCGTTGAAGAATGCACTGATTATTGGATCCGTTGTATATGTTACTTAGTTTAACCTTGTTAGGTAAAACATGTTTATAACCACAGCAATGTGATTCCGGAGTACAATCTATTCTTAGCTGTTAGCACGGTTGCGCGCTCCACTTTAACTTTGGTTATCTTTGGTGGGTTGAAGATAGTAGCTTGTTGCGCTCATTGGGTGTTTTTATGGCATCCCATGTCTTGAACGGTTGGGATTGCTGAAATGTGCAGCTTTTTAAAGACTGACATTTAAGAATTGCTGGGCAGTATGGAATGCAAGTTTTAGTAAGACCGTGGAGATGCATTGGTTTTTACAGCCGCCTATTCCTGGCCTTGTGAAAGTATCAAATCAAACGGTATTGTATCGCTAATGAGGTAGCTTGATACTTTTAAATGCAAAATTGTTTCTTGACATTTACTTCGCCATCAATTGCCAGCTTATCAAACAAAAATATGCTCGAGTCTGTAAAAACATACTCAATTAACAAGCAAGTAAGTCTGTTTTACACTACAACCATTGCGAGCAAAATTGCTAGTTTGAAACGAATCGAAAGCCTAGGCTGCTTTCGTGAATGCATTTAATCTCAAGCCCAAGGTTTTCTGTCGTTTTGCTCATTTCTGATGTGTGTGTTTTGTCTCTAAAGAGTTAACTGGTAAGATCATTCCATCTGGAAGTGGTGTTCCACTGGTTGCTTGCATTTTTCCTTTTACCTTGATTTCAGTTCTTGTACTTACGTCATGAGGCTGGGCAGTTTGCTGAAATTAGTATCCGTTTCTCTAAGTATGTTAATTTGCTAACGAAAACCTCGCTGACACGAACCCTAACGCCTGGCGATATTAAGCATGTCAAAACCTAAGATTTGCCCACGAGGTAGTCAAAGTCACTTACTTACTTACGGTATGTGGCAGGAAAAGAGAACAGTGAGTAAAAACAGTGTGCCGTACTTAGAAATTGATTTCAGCATGGTCGTTGGAGCGATTAAAGCATATTTAGAATTGGGCAATAATTAAACGCGATAACATCTGACGTCTGATGAAAACTACGGCAGTGTTGATCCAAGTTGCTTGAGCCCGATGTGTTTCTTTCCGAACTGCTGCACTTCGCTCAAAACTACCCCTTGAGTGATTGTTGACAATTGCTCAATTTCCTAATCGTGATCGTTCAATATCACGCCTGTTGTGGGAAGCATTTGAAAAGCGTCACCCTCCTCGTTGCCAGTTGTTGATGTTGTGGATTGTATTGTGCTGCAAAGCTACAAAGCTTTTGCGGCGCCAGGCAATTTCCTGAAGCAGAGCGATTTTGGGTAACAGTTGCGTAACCCGGCTGTGCTTGCACAAGATGCCATCGCCGAAAACCTTTGCTGCGGCATGAGGAAACGTTGATTGCTTCCAGTTGGTTTCGCCAGCAATATAATCGAATTGTTCTGTGCTGGTAAACTGTCCGGAAAAACGGTTTTGAGTTATGGTTTGCCTTCGACAGTGATATTTTTGCAACCCGTCTGAGATTGGGATTTGTATGTTTGACATTTCTAGAAGGTCACTCTGTCACTACCGTGGTTTCATCTCGGTTCTTTCATCGTTATTTCTGGTTAACTCCCCGGGCGAAAGTGAGAGTGAGGAAAAGTGTGGCGTTTTCGTTTGCCATCTTACTAAAATGGATCTTGCGCAAGTTTCAGTAACTTAGTGGTGCGATTCCCACGCAAATCGTATTTTCTGTTTCTTTTTCTGCGTTCATCATAGCACTGCATTAGGTTTCGCCGTCGGTGGATCTGTAATATTTCATTCCGGTTGTTGCGAACTTCCTGAGTCAGATTTATTTGCGTTTTCAGGCTGTTCTTACTTTCATGTCAGTCAAAACCTATATAGCCGCTGTGTATTGAAACGGCGATGCGGTAATATGTCCGAGCTTCGTGCGTCGGTTCAAGCGAAATAAGAGTGCTGGTTGGCAGCACAATAACAGGGTGTGGTAAGCGGCCGACAGCAGTGAGCTGATGTGGGCAGGGTTTTTTAAGTTTCAACCTTTGGTGACCGTTGGCGCATTTTCAGAGAACGTAACCAGTTTATCTACAGTATGTACCGAGATGGTCGTAAAGCAAGTTTAGTGCATTTTGGTGGTGATTGTGCAGAGAGGGCCTACTGTGTTTAGAGAGGCCGCTGGATAAATTTAAGAGATCCTTTCGGTCCCTCAAAACATTTAAAAAAACACTGGGTGTGGTGTAAATAGTGAAAACACGTGAAAAAGGTGTAATTCCTTTATAGTTCGCCAGAAAAATGTGAAAACTAATTCTAAAGTTAGGACATTTATATCGAGCTTGTGAAATTTCCCGAGCCCCATTGCTTGCATGGGTACATCCTTAGCGTGGTGGTAAAGTGATGCCCTTTATGTGGGGGGAGCGTGACAACCCACGATCGCCTCTGATGACAGACTATTCTAGAATTTTTAAACTTTGCGGCAACAAATCCTGAGGAGCTTCATCTTGTGCTGAGTTTAAATGCAGGAGTGTTGACCCCAAATAAATCGTCTTCTTATTAGTGTGTTCCCGTAAATACGGTCCAGCGCTAGTCATCCTGAACCAAACTCCAATAAATGTTGTGCACACCCTGAAAAGTGCATTTTGTTTTTCAGGATAAATCGTATGAGGTGCGTCAGTACAAACCGGCTTACTGGGTAGCAATGAAGGTGAAGGGTACGTCCTACAAAGACACTGGAAGTCAAGCTTTTCGAAATCTGTTCAATTACATCACCGGACAAAATCAAAACAGTACGTACTCGAACGCACGCGCAATGCTCTAATTTACTTGCTGTGTTCATGCAGAGCCCGTTGTTTGAAAGAAGTTGTGTATTGAATTCAGTGTACAGTAAACCTCAGTTAATCCGGATTCGATTTGACCGACGATTTTATCCGGTTTAGGCGAAGCTCCGGATTGACCGGAGACGGCCGTTTCTAGCTTGACGTCATCTAAATACTGAGATATCGGTGAAAATCACTTAAATTGAACACATTTATGACCCAACAGCAGACTTTCGCTGAATCAAAACGAGTTCATTGATGTATTTACAATGGTATATCAGACTAGTAATCGCCATATCAAGGCAGTTTTGAACAATAAGTTCATAATTTTAGATTACTTGGCTGCGAAGAAATCTGGGATTTTGGACTGACGCAGATATTTCTGCGACTGGTCCGTAAGCAGTCATTCTATTTGGAAAGTAATGCCCTTCAGACATCTTACCGAGTGCAATACACTCAGGGATAAGGCTCTACACACGCACGCTCAACACTGACCAATAGACTGAAACCGTGGTGCGGCGCGCGTTGAGCGTTATGTTCAACGCGATATGCTATGCCCGTGTGTGACGCAATAATAAAGGCCTGCAATAATCATCTTTACGATTAGTCGAATGTTGCACACAGTTGCGGCCGTTGTTATAATTCTAAACGTTCGTTGGTGATCGTAACAATTTTTGTGTTGCGTCTGAAAGCTTCCGAATTTTTCAAGAAACCAGTCAGTGCACTTAATAAAAACACAACAGCGTGGAAATGCAGTAAAATCCGAATTACGAGATGTGAAAAGAGCAGATTTTGTCCGGTATTGGCGAACATCCGGATAAACCGACGATTTTTATAAAGAAAAACGTTAGAAATCATTCGTACCACAGGTTTATCGGGTTTTGGCGAAGATCCGGATTAACCGAGGTTTACTGTATTTTGAAACTAAAACAGTCCAACATTCTTCAAATGAGTCTTTCAGTCCTGGCCAAGTTATAATCGTGTGTCCTTAGTCTCGACTTTGCGATTAACGAACTTTGTGCACATAACGTTTTATTAGTCGTTGCCTTCATTAAAATACTTCCCATTATACTCTAACGCAGTGGTTCTCAAAGTGGGCGGAATCGCCCTCTTGGGGGCGATTTTGATGTGCAAGGGGGCGAAAAAAAGAAAGGGGCGATAGGGGAGCGAAACAACACAAAGGAGGCGAAAATGCTCCACCACTAATCGATCATTGAATTAACTTCAGTAGCCTACTAACTGTGACTTATTAGTTTCTTGCAAATTTTACTTTACCATGATAATTGTTGCAGGTTGTTGATAGGCTACAGCGTAGATTATTTCAGGGCTGCGGAGCCGTCGTAAAAATGACGCAGCTCCAGCACCGGAGCTCTTGGTTTTCATGAGTGTGGCTCCGGCACCGGAGCTCTTGGTTTTCATGAGTGTGGCTCCGGCACCGGAGCTCTTGGTTTTCATGAGTGTGGCTCCGGAGCTCT
>Ga0210059_1007747_pt1 | contig 17026 bp, 9 predicted proteins | sample Ectturendosymbi2_FD_188042 | JGI IMG/M metagenome (GOLD analysis project Ga0210059, IMG submission 188042) | Ecteinascidia turbinata endosymbiont from Florida, USA - Sample 2 (SPAdes) (version 2) | ecosystem: Host-associated > Tunicates > Ascidians > Unclassified | place: Key West, Florida...
AAGTTATGATCTCAAACAAACAAATTAATTAATTATCTAGATAGCTAATTAGTCAAATATTTTTATTACTTTAGATCACAACTTTTGAACCCAAAACCCCAGCAAGTCATCCAAAGTATCAAAAGATTTGGATTGTAGCCTAGTTTCCAATACAAACTTCAGCAAAATACTACTATCTAACAGTTTGAGCCCAGGGCCACACGAAGTTGGCCAAGGTGGCCTAAAAGTCCTCCACTTATGACGTCACTCACAAAAAAACCGCACCCCGTAACCAAAAAATTTTTTTTCAATGCTGACTCGCAGACTTGCTGAGTCTTAAGGATTTAAACAGTTCTGTAGTGCAATCGGCAGAGGAACTATGGTGTTGGTAAGGCAAGCGAAAACTGCTGGTTTTAAGCCAATTTCCCGGTATGATATATTCAATTTCTCGGTATGATATATACTCAGGGTGTTAAGATTCAGCACATTTGAAGCTTATCTGGCTTATCACAATCACCTGGCAAGTTACAGAGTTGCTAAGGCACGCTGATAACTGGGAATTTTGTCCAACAATACTAGTAGTGAAGGTTTTAATCATCTTATTTAAATCTGTAATGATTAAATTTTACTTCAGTCAAATCATCATGATCTTTCTCTGTCTTGTTAATTACCACGAAATTCAACATGTTAAGGTTATAGGCATCTTGTTTTTGAGAAAGATTGTTTCAGATGGATAAAACCATATTCATTTCGTAATTATTCTGTTTTGTTTAAGGCCAAGACAAGTATAACATTGTAGCGCAAAACAAAGCAGATATAAGATTGCAGTACATTGCAGGATACATTTAGCATTTTTTGTTGTGTTTTTCTCTAATAAGAGCTTCAAAATAACAGGCTCTCAGTGCAAAAACCACCATACAAGGAAGATTAACAGGGTCAACGGCAAACAAAGTTGATGGCTCCATAAATAATTTGAATGCAAAAGTATCAAATGGATAGCTTGTGAGATTGACAGCTCTCATGTGCACACAAAAGTTTACAGAAGACATGCAAAACAAATCAATGTGTGCTGGGAAAGTAACCAATTACCAGCAAGACAGAACTGCAATTATCACACCATGGAATTCATGCAAAGATAGCACCAGGAACCTTTAAGTGAGTGAAACACAATCTTAACATTTTCATCTGTCTCAGAGGTATAAACTAGATTTGAACAAAAAACATTGATAGATGGGTGTTGTTTTTTTTTCTCACTGAGACGTTTCTATCATTGTTTTGCAGAGAGATTTTGGTCACTGAAATATTTCAGTCATTTTTCTCAAAGTTGTATTAAAACTCGGCATATCATTGTTTTTAGCCTATATTTTCAGACATTCTGACCGAAATGACGTAATTTTTTCAGTCATTTCAAAATCATTTCGGTCTAAATGACTGAAAAAAAGCAGGTTGGATGTGTTATGCTCAGTTTTTTTGCAATAAATCAGCCCAGATTAGTGCAACAACCAACAATATCACCAACGAAGTTCCAAGCAGGCATAAGTTTTCAGCAAGATAGGTTGTTTCCATCATAACTATAGGGCATGCTATTACCTGTCTTATTGGCCTGACATAATATAGTGCAGTTCAAAAAATTTTCAGATGTGAAAAACGTTTGTTCTGGGACAGGGTGGGTGCTTCTGCAGACATGTTTTTTGTTATAACTCTTTTGCATCTGGTAATGTTTGAGGATTTCGTGCCGAAAAACGGATCGCATGTGGCTTTGCACGAGTGTAATTCTGGCAGCGAAAGTGGTAGAGAGCTGTTCAAAGCTCAAAAGACTCGACAAGTCTTCTAGTCTGCATTCAAAAAAATTTTTTGTTGGGGATGCAGATTTTTTTGAGTGATGTCATAAGTGAAGTAGTTTTTGGGACATTTTGGCTCATGTTACCTGGCCTAAGGCTTAACCACTAGGTCGATTATTTCGCTGAAGTTCTCATTGGAAACTAGGCTCGAGTCTGAGTCTTTTGAGTCTTTGATCAACTTTCTAGCATTTCTGGTTTAAACATTATGATCTGAGATAAACAAATTAATCAATTAACTAATTAGTCAAATATTTTTATTACTTCAGATCAGCGCTATTCAACCAGTGTGCACGGTGCATCCTTAGGTGCACCAAAATATGCGTGGGGTGCACCACTAAGAAAGGGTTCTCCACTAAGAAAGGGTTCACAAAGGTGCATCACAAACTTGTCACGCTAAACAGATAATTTTTACAAAAACTTTCTGTTAGCAAAAATGAACCATTAACCAACCAATGACTTTCAGGATTTAGCTGAGACTTTGCAGATTCTAAAGTGTGGTGCATAAGCAACACACCACATCAACCTAATTGTGGTATCTAGATGATTATTTGTGATTCATAAGCAACAGACAATGAGCCATTATCAATTGAGTTATCTAGCTGAGTTACTGAGTTAGGGTACTTGCTTATTTAGGCCAGGGTACTTACAGGCATGAGCGCAATTAGGTGGGGTCAAGGGGGAAGTTTCATTGAATAGGGTGCATGAGGTTAAGTGTTTAAGTAAATAGGGTGCATGAGTTCGTCTAAACATCTTTGAGGGTGCACTGCAACGAAAAAGGTTGAAGAGCACTGCTTTAGATCATAACTTTTGAACCCGAAACCCCAGCAGGTCATCCAAAGTATCAAAAGACTGGGATTGTAGCCAAGTTTCCAATAAAAACTTCGGCGAAATACTACCATCTAGCGGTTTGGGTCTAGAGCCAGGTGAAGTGGGCCAAGGTGGCCTAAAAATCATCTACTTAAGACATCACTCACAAAAAATCCGCACCTCCAACCAAAAAATTTTTTTCAAGTGCAGACTCAGCAGTCTTTGAACAACTCTCTAACGCTTTTGGTGTCAGAGTTACGCTTGTGCAAAGCCACGTGTGATCCATTTTTTTAGGCGCGAAATCGTCGAAACCACCTAGAGGCCAAAGTGTTAAAAAAGTTATGTTGTCTCACACCATTGTCAGGGTTCCTGCGTAGTCTGGAAAAGCATGGAAAAAGCTTAGTCATTTTCCACTCTGGAAAAAAAATTTGTTTCGTCTGTTACTATGTAAAAAGAAAAGAAATTTCCAGATTAAATCTTTTGACATCTAATTTCATAATACTTTATTCAAAATTTACATAACTTTGCTTATATCGTATGTTGACTTAAGTAGGTTGAATTTGAAAAATGTTGTGTGGGAAAAGTCTAGAAAGTGTCTGGAAAAGGCCTTGAAAAAGTCGGGAAATTTGTATTCAAAATTGCGTGGGAACCCTGCACTGTTGTCCACGAAAAGAATGGTAAGGGATGTCATCAAACTGCACAATACTTGCGTTTTGTTAATGATATGTGTGAGCAAATTACGGGCAGTCATAGCAGATCACCCGTGATAATACTGCTGGGATGACAAGTACATGCAACATGCAGATTGCCTATCAAACCGCAAACCTTCAGTTGAAGCAATACAGTGTCTCAGGCAAGCTAGCTTTCACTTTACAAACTTGTAAATTGTCGTGCACTTGCCAGCTCAAAATCTAAGAGTTAGCCATCAGTCCAGCAGAACTTGTTTGCAGTTGCAGTCCAAATATATGTACAATCACCAAACTAAAAAATGTAGTGAAAACATTTCAGGAGTGCTCACCAACAATTTTGTATTGGTTGCAAGCTAGTTGTGTGCATGCGAAGTTGCACATTCCTTAAGAAAAGACAGAAACAATATTTGACAAGAGGCTTTATTCTGACTAAAAGTTAAGATACTAACAGCTTGCTAGGTGCTAGTAAAAATGTGCAGTAACAAACTGATCAAGGATTGTAAAATGCCAGATATTTAGCAACCCAATTTGTTAAACTATGTCCAACTGAAATTCTTTACTCAATACAGAGTCAAAAATTATGTGACTATCAAAATGAAGGCCACACATTGAATAATTTACTTTGAATGCAGCACACGAAAGTTTAGTCTAAAATACTGTTCTGAAAGCATTCAAATCCTAATTGCAGTGATAACGGCTATTTGGCACCTTTAATCACTTTGCAAGTGTGATGTCTTGTGCACGTTTAGGGCCAATGGAACAAGGATAGACATAAGAAAACCAGAAATAAATTTTGCAGCAAGTTGTTAGTGAACACATGGAAATCTCATAGTACAGACGTAATGAAACTGGCACTAGGACCAGATCAAAAAAGTCAAATTTAAGATTATCAAAATAAGGACAGGTTGTCAAATTGTACGTATACTATAGCAAAAACCTAAAGTGGACCACACAAAATCTTTGACTGGGCCGGATGCAGCCCGTGAGCCATGGGTTGTACATAGAAGGTCCTGTAGCTTGGAATTGTTGACTATATTATGCTTTAGTTTGGTGTTTATCAATCTGAAATCTGCTGGTGCCTGGGCACCTGCAAAGGGTCCATAAGCTGTAGCCTTTTAAATAATAACACTGGTTAACAGCACATTGGTATCGGTTAATACTTTCTCTACCAGCCTATGTGTCATTACATCAGTGGTGACGTCAGCCCTCTGGCTCCTCAGGCTTACCCCAAGTCTTTGGTTACAATTTCTATTGTAGAACATGAGCTTGCCTACTGTGAATATTAGTGCTACCTCCCACTTTGCTGATTAACGTCAAAACTTGGGCTCTTTTCATTGGGCCTTGTTAGTGCTCATATATTTTTGTAGTAGACAATTAAAAACACAAGATTTTCTGTTACTTTCGAGGAATCAGCAGACTGGGTTCTGCTTTCATATTTTTTCGTAATAGGCATTCTCTCGAATACATTCTATCATGCTTTACACAGGCTCATATATCTGAGCCAGAGAATGATGGAAATTTCAATGAAACAAGCCTGCATTACATGCTTGTTATTTATGGGACAGGTGCCGGGCTGTCTACCAATAAGGATCTGGCATCTCTTGGATATAAGCTGTAATTCTTTCCTCTTGAAATAAGATAGGTTTACAAACAAAATTATGGAGCGAAATGGTGGATTTAACAATTGAAGCCGTTGTTTGAACTTAAATTTACAAGATGTTTTGTAAAACTGGCATAAACATGGTAAACTGCAAAAAACAGGCATCTGGTATCCAACCTGTCTTCAAGCACCTGGTACAGAAAGTGCAAGGATAATAATAATTGGATTACTGTAAGAGACAAGAATTCGACAATGATGTGAGTTTTTATGCTATTGAATTTTTTTGAAAAAACAAAAAAAAACAACAACAAAACTTGGTGGTTTGCCAAAAAAATTAGTGTGCTAAGTGATTTGCAAGTAAGAAAAATTTGCAAACACTTCACCAATGCCCCAACAGCAAAGTTAAAATGTTTCATTTAAAATGGCATCTAGATTGTGTAGCTATCAGTGCAATTTAATTACACTTCCTTCATCTTCTGATTTTTGCAACAAAGCACAACAGATGTTTGATACAGAAATTGGAAATAATGTTTTTCCCAATCATTTTTTGGATGTAATGAAGCTCTGGATTGATTTTAATACTAAAATTTAGCATTTTATGGAGAGCCTTATTGACAATGCTGTTTTTAAAGTAGTTTTTTTGGAGCGGTATGTTTTAACAAAAGGAATTAGTATGTATAGTTTGCTATATATAGCTTGACTTCCCAGAAAAGTATGACCAACTTAGACAAAAGCATGGTGGTGGATTTAGTGTGTTGTTATTTCAACACATGCTAAACTTTGTACTCGTTTTATCAGAACTCCAAGGTTAAGATAATTTCTCCTAACGATTAAACAACTTTCTTACTGTACATTATTTAACACTTTCACACCCGGGTTAATTTAAGCGGTTTGCTTGAAAACAGCCGGATCACACATGGCTTTGTGTGGGAATTTCTCTGGTCCGGTAAGCGCCACAGACAGAGTCAAAAGCTCAAAATACTTGGCAAGTCTTGTAGTTTGCACTCGAAAAAAATTTTTTGGTTGGGGGATGCGGAGTTTTTGTGAGTGATGTTATAAGTGGACTTTTAAGTCACCTTGGCCCACTTAACTTGTCCCTGGGCTCAAACTGTTAGATGGTAATATTTTGCTAAAGTTTTTATTGGAAACTAGGCTACAATCTGAGTCTTTTGATACTTCGGATGACCTGCTAAGGTTTCGGGTTGAAAAGTTATGATCTAAAATAATAAAAATATTTGACTAATTAGTTAATTGATTAATTTGTTTATCTTAGATCATAGCGTTTGAACCAGAAATGCTAAAAAGTCGATCAAAGGCTCAAAAGACTCGGACTTGAGCCTAGTTTTCAATGGAAACTTCAATGAAATGCTTTGGCCTAGCGATTGGGCCCTAGGCCAGGTAACATGAGCCAAAATGTCCTAAAAACTACTTCACTTTCCACAACACCCAACCAAAAAATTTTTTTTGAGTGTAGACTAGATGACTGGCCGATCCATTTGAGCCCTTTAACAGCTCTCTAACACAATCAGCTGAGGAGCTATGGCGTTGGTAAGACAACCGACAGCTGCTGTTTCTAGGCCGATTTCAAAGTATGATTATATCGTACCCCGGCTCTCAAAGTGTTAACACTTTGTTAATTTACCACCTGAACTTCAGAAAGTTTCAAACAAAACACAACATAAAATATCACATTAATGTTGTGCTATAAATATGCAGTATGTTGTGGTTTCGTTATGAACTGTGAAAATTGTGAGTTAACACTTTGACTGCTGGTGTATGACTATATCGTACCTGGAAATTAGGGAAAAACCAGGGATATTTCGGTTGACTTACCAGCTGCATAGCTCCTCAGCCGATTGCGCTAGAGAGCTGTTCAAACCTTCAAAAGACTTGGCAAGTACTTGAGTTGCAATGAAAAAAAAATTTTTTTTGGTTTTGGGTTTCAGGTTTTTTGTGAGTGACGTCATAAGTGAGGTAGGTGTTTGGCCATTTTGGCTCATGTTAGTTGAATAAGGGCCTTGCCGCTAGATGGAAGTATTCGGCTCAAGTTTGCATTGGAAACTAGGCTAGAATCCATGAGTCTTTTATGACCTTGATCGACTTTCTGGTGTTTCTGGTTAAAAAATTATGGCCTAAAATACACAAAACAATTACGTACCTAATTATGGGATTACTTAGTTTTGTTGTTTTTAGTACATAACTATTAAATGTGAAACCCCAGCAAATGATCCAAAGTATCAAAAGACTTGGATTTTAGCCTAGACTCTAATAAAAACCTGAGCGAAATACTACCATCTAACAATTTAAGCCCAGGGCCAGATGATGTGGGCCGAAAAGGCTTTAAGCATCTGAACTTATGAAATCACTCATAAAAAATCCAAAACCCAAAACCAAAAAAGTATTTTCATTGCCAATTTGAAGACTTGCTGAATCTTTTGAGGGTTTGAATAGCTCTCTCGTGCGTTTGGCTCCAGAGATATTCCAATGCAAAGACATATGGAAACTGCTGGTTTTAGCCTCAAAACAGGCCAGAAGTGAAGGTGTTAATCTTATTAAAATTCTGTAAATTCGTAAGTTTTAACAACATCGTAAACAGTGAAGGTAACGGAATTATTCGTGGAAAATTAGTACAGCCTGCCAATACTTTGCAGAGTTTGTTTTTGACCCCTGATCTAAAATCTGTTGCTATTTAACACTTTCGATCCTGGGTGGTTAACCTGCGGCGATGTCCATGGTTCCTGGTGCTTTTGGCAGCAAATTCAAATGCTGTCTGCCTCTGCAGAAAGCAGATACTGCTCGGCCTTTTCCAAGTTTAGGCTAAAATGGTAAACCTAGCTAATGTTTTGTTGCTTTTGAACTAATCAATTGCCAACATATCAAATCAATTTCAAAACATTTTAGGCTATACCACTGCAACAAGCCTGGGCCTACCAGTGCCACTTTTTTACAAAAGTTTCACTGTTTTTGAGACAATAAAAGTAGCTTTACACTTGCATCAAACAATCAAACTATACCAACATGCCTAAACATGCTTACGGAAACGTTTCTGATACATTCCTACATGGTTTTCTTGTATTTGACAGCATATCAAAGCACTTACAATGCCCAAAGTTACATTCATTGCTGCCGGGCCCTGGTCCCACCTGGATGGAGCGACTCAAAAGGGGAATGCATTTAAACAGCCTCTGAGCCACAAAGAGTTTGGACTCTCATTCAAAAACCAAAAGTTACATAAACTCAGGCTAGGACCACATTTTTAGACAACACATCACTGCGAATTTTGGATGAAAACGTAAAGGTACGTCCCCAAGCACCCTTAATTTGCTAAAGCGTATATATATGTCGGCTGGGAACATGTTAACAAATTCCAACAACGTATATATACGTCGGTCGTTAGCGAATGTGTTAAGAAACTTCATTAGTTATAATGTGTGGTGTGATAAAATGAAGGCATTATCAAATGGGGCTTAATTGTGACTGTCAGGAATGCATCCTGCAATTTGCTTAAGTCAGAAATGCTAACCCTGCATTACTAAAAAATCATGGCGTAGTTGTGGATCAGATCAAAAATTGGTTTGTTAACTGGGAATGTTGCAACATTTGAAACCTCTCAGGTATAACCAAGAAACATTGAAGATGACACAGTTTAGTGAAATAGCCTGGGTGCCCATCTCCTTCAGTCATATATCACTCATGAATGTCACCCCAAGGTACTTAAACTTCTCAACTTGTTACTTTTTACTAACAGGGTACACTGACCTAGATTTATAGAGACATAAATTCCTTTGTTTTCTTGAGTGCAAACTTTAATTTCAGCTTGATCCTGCACAGCTGCAACTGACTAAAGTGCAGAGGCTTGGTTCACAGGATACAAGGATCACCAAATTCTCTGCAAAGAGCTATTGGTTCATCCTGTTGCATACAAAGAAACAGTTGGCAACCTGGCTCTGGCTGTCTGTATAGTTCACAGAGACAATTGAATGACTGCTCAACACATGCCCCAACATCTAGTGCAGCCTAGTAGTGGACTACAAGAACTCACTCAAATGATGACGAATACAGACTACAATGAGAGGTCACTGTAGACACACACCCTTGCTGGATTCCTTCACTCACAGCAAACAATTTTGCCTTAATGCTGTTAGCATGAACATTGCCTTAGACTAGTATTACCCTGTCCTAATGGCTAGAAGCAGGTTGTCATCACTGCTGTGCTCCTGAACTTCTAAGTTTTTCTTTAGGGCATCAATCATGTTTCTTTGAGGTAAGCAAAGCAATCACAGCCACTTTGCGTATTTCAAACTGCAGCTCAACTATTACATCAGTGTGCTAATATAAATCAGCTGACATAATGATACCGATGTGTCATGTATCGTATTGTCAACATTCCACATATGTACTGGCATAATTTTTCATGAAAGCCACTATGCTGTTGTTTTACACAGTGTTTGGAAGCCTAAGTTGTTGCTGCATATCTGATTCATTAAATCTGAACTTCCTGTTAACTTACAATTAGTATATTTTGATTAGTAAATCATTAATTTTCAAAAATACTAACACTGTATATATTTCTTCTGTTGTGAGATATTCTCATTTTTGTGAGTTGTTTTTAATTGTAGTTTGGGTAATGCAAAAAACATCAGCGTTGGTTGAAATGCTGATGATTTTCATAGGCAAAAATATATCCCCTGTAAGATCTTTAATGTCTGATTCTGTGCTGGGAAAAGATTCCTTTTGATAGACAGCATTGGTTGAAACATGTAAAATAATCTCATTACTTGAGTGCCATTCTATACATGTCCAGTAATTCTGTTATCAGTACTTAAATGGTTTGTGAAATGCAATGTCTGCAAAAAATTGAGCTGTCAAACAGGTTGGCCAGGCACAACAGATTACGCAGTAAGTGGTAGTTCTAGAAAAGTAATTGCAAGTAATGACGTGGGTCAAGCAACTTAAGTTAGGTGCTGGGCCAAAATATCTACCGTATTTTACGGACCATAAGGCGCAATTTAAATCCTTTTTTTTTCCTCATAAATTGATCGTGCGCCTTATAAGCCGGTGCCCCTAATGTATGGATCAAGTAGTGCTTTATTGCCTACACTCAAAACCAGTACTGACACTATTAACGTATTTTCCGGCTAATAAGCCGATTTTCTGGACCTACTTTTGCGACCTAATTTTCTGGGGTCGGCTTATTGGGTGGATATAGCTTTCATCTACAACCTAGCCTAAACAAAAGCAGCACTAGGCTATAACCGATTACCGCCCCACCACCAGAAGTAAATTTCATAAGAACAAGTTGCCATAACAATAGCTAAGGTGCACATGTTCGCATTACGTATCCGATGATTGCGCAATAATGCGCGGTAGTTCTCATACAATTACAAACAATGCGCTTTTGACTTGCATAAGTTGCGTTCTTGCAAACACTTCTTTCTTTAGTCGTGCTTAACAAACGGACAACAGCAATTATGATGCAACAATGAACACTGACCACCACGCTGCTATCCGACCGAATGACAAATCATCGTTTCAATGTATTTGTGAAATGTTGGAGTAGTGCTTCCGTAGCTTGAGTGCCACATCCACAAACGCTGGTTTCACGTTTGCAACAGCTTGGATTGTGAGATCACAATTATCAACATGCCTTGTCGAAAATGTCGACTAAGTTAACCCACGAACACGATATTTTAGGTTGCGTACAGTATAAACCCGCGCTTATAGCCTAATACATGAAGTTAAGAAAAGTAGAATCATTTTAAGATCCTTAAAATACGTTGCGCCTTATAGCCCGGTGCGCCTTATGTATGGACAAAAAACTAATCAAAGCAATTTATTGACAGTGCGCCTTATACTCGGGTGCGCCTTATGGTCCATAAAATACGGTAGTCAAATACTAACAAGCAACCAACATAATGATCAGAACTACCACATTTACTTAATTCTTAGCCACCCTTGATTGTAAGCCACATGGAATATGTTAAGAAATTAATATAAGCCACCCTTGATTGTAAGTTGCACTTCAGATAAGTTACCTAAGTCTCTGAGATAAATTTGCGTACTAGTAGATTTTGCATTCAATTAGCAACCCTGATAATGATGCTTACATCACTACAACTGCCTTCTGTTCAACATACTCCTTCCTGTGACAGATGAGCACATGATGCTGATAAAAATAAAATAAAATACAAGAGAGTTTGGTAGACAAAATGTAGCCAAGGAAAAACTGAACATCATCTATATACCTATGGATAAGGTAAGGAAATAAAAATTGTAAAAAAATACATTATAAGCTGCAGTTTACAACTGAATGAATACGGTATAATTGTCTATACTCAGTTAATATGGGTTGACCTAGGGATGGCATAGAAAATAGGATTAGATTACGAATAACTGAATTACTAAAAATATGAGTACAAAGAAGCAAACCACTATGCAAGAAATTGGCTGTCTTCAACATTAGAATGAGTTGAACTTTCTGAAATCTTTCTTGTTTCAACTTCATTTGCTTTTGGTTAACTGATGGACATGCTGGCTTATAGTATTGAATCATTAAAAATGTTTTTTTTTGTGAAAGAGTAATGTTTTAAACACTTTAAAATTGAAAAAATTAGCAAACTTATTATTTTGCCAATATCAAGTTGCAAATGTCAATTCTAGTACGCATTAAAGTGGTGCAGGGGTATATATAGCATGTGCCATTGAAGCTAGTAGCCTGGGCTCAATTTTTGTTTGGGTCACACCAAAAACTTGAAAATAGTATTTGCAGCCTAACTATCCTTGTGCTTGGCACTAATGAATGGGTACACTACAAGGGAAAGCTTCGCGCATGGTGCTGCTATTGGCCTGCCACCAGTGCAGCATTCACTTCAAAAGTGACCATATGGCCAACAGCAAAGAGTAAGTAGATTTGGGTGCTCACAGACCATGTGTTATCCTCAAAGAGTACAAAACAAGTATAATCTAAGATTCTATTTGAATAAGAGCTGATGATGTCTACTTCGTAGGTGAAATATATACTATGTAAGATGTTAGTGTCTGATTCTTTGTGGAAAAAGGATTTTTTTGCCTATGTTTTGTTACTGCTTCTGTTGTGGTGAACACACCAAAAAAAATCGAACACTTTTGATACTGGTTGTTTTGCTAAGAAAAATTATACCAGTACTGGGAAGGTTTCACAATTTTTCCTTGTTAGTGGTCACCTGTAACATGTTGCAATTGAAGTGCAAACCAGCAAGACCAATAACAGAAAAGAACTTTTATTTCCACACTTCAAGATTTTTTTTCTTCTTCTCTACAGTCATCTACAAATTTTTTAAACTTTCTCAAGCCAGCATCATCATTCATTGGGTTGTTCATGGCTTGCAAAACACTCATTTTTAAAAATAGATCATCTAACTTCCTACTGAGCCTTGCACAACCTTGTTGGAAAAGAACACTGCCTCTGAGCAATCTTTCATCCACAGAAAACCTGCAATCTCTTGCCAATAATCCAGTTTTTTTTTCTTCATAGTCTATGTGTGCTGATCTACACACTTTCAAGAGGAAAAGATTATGGGTAGAACCCATCAGAAAGTTTTTCAGTCAGAAATGTCAATCTACGTAACCTGGCGTCAGGTGCTACCTTCATTCATTCCATAGATCTATGCAATGCTGTATCGAATGTGGTACTTTTTTCTAAGGCAGTTTGCTCTTTTTGTGAGTTTCTTGTCAGGTTTAAGATTCCAACTGCTAAGCTTAAAAGCTATTGACTGTTGCTATTTTAGATAGCCCTTGCCTAGTGTAAAAAATCACCTATTCTTAACACACAGAACTTCAGGCATAATGACCTGAAATTGATATTCTATGTTTTGTTCAAACGCGTAGTTATTATTAGAAAGAGATAGATGAACAGTGACTGGATTTCTTGAAATTCTTGTCTTATACGTGTGAGGTCGACATCAAACCTGGGATTTAAAAATGTTTCAAAAAAGTACTGAGAGGTTACGGGTGATAGTTTGTAATAATTTTGCATTCAAGTGATAGGTGTATATATATTCCATGCAATGACTGAGCTCATAATTAAAAGTTAACTGCAATTGCTTGAATCATGTAATAAAATAAAGTATTGTTGCTGTTTTCATATACCAGTACCACAGAATTGTTTTTGTTTTTTAGTGTTGAACTAAGCCTAACCGCTTCAATTGGGTTTGATGTGCTATTTCTGATTCACTCATGTCTGCATTACATTGGATTTTCTTAATGCAAATGGTTTATTTATACATTATACATGGTGTACTTATTATCCTACAGTTCCTTTCATTCACGAAACTCAAATCTTGACTTTTTGCAGAAATTAAATATAAGTATACAGATATCTATTCGGGTAAATAAAGCAAATTGTTATTGAAATTGAAAACAGTATTGTGTAATTGCAATCTGTTGCTGTGTTACATACTGCAAGCAATGAGGAACAACTTCATTAAAGTCAACTTTTTGTATAATGAATAATTGTAGCCAACTGTTAGAGTAAGTTTCCTTTTGTTTTTCTGTTGGTTGTTTTTAATAGAAAAGTGATGTGTGGCTGATCCTACAGCTTATGTTTTTGTGGAACAATGCCCAGGGGTCTAGAGTAGCAATGTCCATGCCCAGGAGTCTAGAGCAGCTATGTCAAACCCAAATGGCTTACTGAGTCAAAAATTATGCCACTATCTTGACCAGGGCTGCAGACTGAATGACATATTAATGAGGGCTGCACATTGAATGGGTTACTTTGATCTTAGCAAACTAAATTTTGCTTAAGCTGATATACTGAAAGCATTCAAATCCTTACTGCAATGGTGACAGACATGATAAAGTGGCACTGAATTGTCAAATTCAAGATTATCAAAATAAGGACAGGTTGTCAGTATATGGGATACTTTTACTGCAGCGAAAGCCTAAACTGGGCCGCACAAAACAAGCGACTGGGCCACATGCGGCCCGTGGACCACAGGGTGGGCATAGCTGATCTAGAGTAACATCTCACTATGATGTGCTCCAGACAATGGTATGTGGAGCAAAGTTGTGATTTTCTGTTGTTACTGCTATTCTACTGGCTTAATCAGTAGAACTGTACAAGTAAAATAGCATCGTGGAGTTGGCAGATTGCATGTAAGGCAGCAGGATTAACAAAATTGTCTGCTTGCTTTGAAACCTGGTGACAAACGCTACGCAGCAACATGAGCAGCAAAAAGAACAGTAAATTATAAGTTTTTCATTTTGCATTAAGCTTCTACCTATTGAAATGTTCAGATGTGGTTAGCAAATATTTTGTTTTCAGACAAGCAGAAAACTTGAAAAAGGAACTGAACAACGGTCGCAATGGGTTGAGCAGTGATGGATCAGGGACAGGAGAGTGGATATCTAATAGAACATCACTTCAAGATGTCTACCGGCAACTTTTAATAACAAACCTTGAATATGCACTTGATAAAAAAATAGAACAAGATTTGTAAGTTCTAACCACATAATTTCCTGGTGTTTTGTTTATCGAAGGTGCCCAGAAAAAATAGAGGGCAACAAAAGTTTACTGAAAATGTTTCTGTTTTTTGTAAGTCAAAATGGAATGTGACAATCTTACAACGTAAGCAATATTAACCAATTAATTGTAAACAAATGTACGACAAGTTAATTTTTTAATGTAAACAAAATTGTGTTAAACTTTGTATAAAAAGTGACAAACTTGTTAACAGAATAGTTATGATGATGTCATATTCCCTAAATTTGAATTTCTTTCACCTGCTTTTCATTAGAAAAGTGATATTGGTGTGGTAGGACAAATTTTAATTGCGATGTCATATCGACATCATTACAAGCACTGCTTGAAAAGAATTGAATGTTGACCATATGTTTCGCCATCTGGGTATGTGACTTCTCAAACTATTAAGGACAGTTCTGATAAAAGATGCTGGCCATTTAACTGTCGTTAAAGTTAATGGTGTTGTTATGTGCTATACTCACTTGCAGGTGGAATTTTGTGTTTAAGAACCACATCACTGCTTTGCAGCAACAGGTGAAAGACAAATCAGTGAGTTGTTTGATCAACGAAGTTGTTTCTATGATAATATTTGCGGAGTTATAGCAATGGCAACACAATTATGAAAATCACTAAAAACTGATTTTTAAACAAGTTTAATGGATTAAGTGTGAGTTAATGATTAGTCACTATACCTTTGCAAATAGTGCACAATTATAAGGAGAGTTCCAAGTAGATTAATTCTGCATTGTTATAACATCATAAGATTTTTAGAACCAATTCCATGCTTATATTTAAACAGAATGTTAAGTAGCTGTCCCTAGCAAAAACGATTGAGTTTGTTTAGGTTAATTTGAAAGTTGTTTTTTTTGCAGAATAATTTTCGTTTTGAAGCCCAAAGTCACTTAACTGCGTTTCTTGATGCTGCAAGTGGCTTTTACGCACATTTACTTGATGAATTGTGCACAACATTTCAAGTCAGCATCCCCTGTCGAGTAAAATCTTCCAAGCTTGTGTTTCTGAAAGGTAGGCCCTGTGGTTTTTTTAGTACTACTGTATTCAGAAGAAGATATGGTGCAACTTCAGTTTGATGGATCGTACAGAGCAAACTAATAAAATTGAGTTTTGTAAAGTCGGTCATTTGACAGCAAATGTTTGGCACCATTCAGAATGCATGTTTCGCTAAGATATTTTATACTTTATGAAATTGATGGTTACCTCATGAATGCACTTGACTCCAGCATAGTTTAGATGGTGTGGGTATGCAACCTGCTTAGTGTTTTCACGGCAGTGTTAAAAGAGACGTTCTAATCAGAAAGCTAATTTTTATTTCAACTATGTGCTTCAGTAACTAGCACGTACGCTGTCAGATTGTAAAAACTTATCTTTTTGTACAGAAAGGTGTGTGTCCTGCTCACATTTGTCAAAATGCCCTGTGTGTTGTTTTGAGATGAAACCGCTGAAGGATGAAACCCAGAAGCAGAAAGCGTTAAAATTTGGGTACCACGAGGCAGATTGTAAAATCCCTGACGCTTTCTTGTCATTGGCCTAGTAGAGCAATTTTTTTCCGCTAAAAGTACTTTCCAAATTCTTTTACTGACAAATTCAGAAAATGCCAGGTTTTGCAAAGCTTTTCATCCGGTCATGCGTTCAAGTTAGGAGCGAAACTGTGAAAGCTGCCAAATGTAAAGGGCGTCGGTGCGAAAAAGAACGATGATGAGATCACTGTTGTGTTTTATCTACAATGCCATTGTGATGTCATCAAAAGTTCGCATTGATTGAATAAGATGTTATCAGATAGTATTCAAATACTATTGCCAATCGGAAAAAATACAGCACTTCGTGGTAGGTCTTCTGTTCGAAGTTTTTTATATGCCGATCGAAAATCGGTTAGATTCGTTTTGTCTTCAGTTTCTTATGTTGTGAAACGAAGCAACAATCGGACGCGCCTCTGTTTTGTTCCCACTCTGTTGTGAAGATGGTAACGCGATACTGGTTGTGTGACAACGCTCAGATTTCGAGCGACCGATTAATGGAAATACGCGATATTCGTCGCAGATGCAAGTTCCGTTAAACAAAGCACCATCACCCGGCCCGAACGACCGTCCTGCCAGTACATGTGCCAGCACTGCCTGGTTCATCTCGGTGACATCGCACGATACCGAAACCAAAACGGACAGGTTGTTCATTTGTGACCGGACAAACGTGGTTGTTTATTTATTATGGCACAAACGTGATTTAGTAAAATAGCACAATGTAATACATTGCTAGCGCTTTTTACGTTGACGCGCCATCTATCGTTTTGCGTTTGTGAACTATTTGATTGAAATGTTTTTTCTGTTGTTTTTTTTTTCTTTTTGTTTCCTACAGACGTACTTACAGACCTAATGTAACAAATGGCCTTGAACTATGGCGTGCTTATAACCCCATCCGCTGTTTGCTTGTTTGAAAAGTGTACATGTGACTTGAAAAGGAAAACTGTCGCTATTGTGGCATGAGTCGACTGCTAACCCTGCCAGCAGCAACCTACCTTCTTCCTGACACTATCCGCTTGTGTGCCAGGCTGAATCATACTACAGGCACGCCGCCCAGCTTGTACCAAGCAACGGACAGC
>Ga0210059_1007749_pt1 | contig 17024 bp, 9 predicted proteins | sample Ectturendosymbi2_FD_188042 | JGI IMG/M metagenome (GOLD analysis project Ga0210059, IMG submission 188042) | Ecteinascidia turbinata endosymbiont from Florida, USA - Sample 2 (SPAdes) (version 2) | ecosystem: Host-associated > Tunicates > Ascidians > Unclassified | place: Key West, Florida...
ATCTCGAAAATTCATAACCGCTTGGTTTGATAACGAATGTGTTGCTACGCCTGTGGTACTGCCAAAGAACATTTTGCAATGCACCTGATCTCGACTTACAGTACAATGGTGAAAAACTAAGAAATAAACATCAATATTCTGATCGCTAAGGGGGGTGCTTGAGCCCCTTCAGCACCCCCCCTGGCTGCGCCTTTGGATGAGACACGCACACTAGTCCAACTTTATGCAGCTTGTAACCATCCATCCTATGCAGGGAATTGGGCAAACTTGAGAGATAAAGCTTTTCTTCTCACTGGTGAAATGTTGGTGTTGTGTGTTCGGAGACCCGTGTAAAAAGATTCAACAATGCGTAAGAGACTTAAGCTGTGTGAAGCATTAGATCACAGTATGTTTGTACAGGCACGCCGGTGTTCGTTTTGTCGCGCACTCGTCACACTAAGTGATCTGCCGCTTTTACAGTGTATGTTTTTTTTAATACGTCGAACGGCGGGTCGACTGCTAGGAACAAGACAACAATTTAAAGAGTTGATGTGCTTGAATCAAAGCCAGCGCTTTGTGTTATGCTTATTGCAAAACGGAGGGAAAGCATTCAAAAAACGTAACTAGCATTCAGGGATGTAACCACTAACCAGGATTATTGTTTGCTTTAGGGAGGGGTAAAAATTTGCAAACAAAAACGTTGGTAGACCAGTATGAAGATTATATTATACATTCTTCAATATTCTATTCGTAATTGCGTTAAATTACTTTTGATAGTTTTGTTGCTAAAATCTAATTTCAGTCAGTTGGCTACTTCTGAGCAACCACATTTGACTGGGCTTGGTTTCGAGTAAGCGCGACCTTGGTTTCGAGTAAGCGCGACCAAACCCAAAACTTGATTAATGACAAGTTTCCGCATGAACGAATGTTACTGGTTTCTCAGAATGAATCGTGACTAGTCAGATTTGAATCCAGATTCAATGCACAGTGCAGACAGTCTCAGAAATGGCTTAAGACTTGATTGTTGTATTAGATGAACAGTGCTTATTGAAAGGTATTTGTGAAGTGTATTGGATGTATATCTGAATTATAACAGTGTCGAGAAAATATTAGCATTTTAGTACAAGTTGAGATTATTGTATGTGAGCGTTGTAACATGTCGAGAAGCGTCCAAGCATCGTGGAATATCATGAATTTGGCGAATACCGATATTGTTTTGCTATTTGTTTTTGATTAATAAAATGTGAAATAAACAACATTATTATCCGGTGGTTTAATAGATGTGAGAGAGAACTTCAGGAGAACATGATTAGAACTTAGTGATACGGGTTTGTTAAACAGGATTTTTATATGCGATAACGATCCCTGATTCAGTAATGAGAACCCACGCATAAGTTTAGTTATCTACTGAATCTGAAGCATGTCCATGCCACCCACCAGGTCGCATGACATGTAACACTTCCTCGCCTGAGGGTCTGGCCATTCTGTGCACCTCAAGAAGCATTAACTGTCTATTCGGCTTTCGTGCATTCTTGTGGACGTGAGCGTTCGTTTAACTTTTGAAAGGAAGAGTTCCGTTTCGGATGTGATCACAGGCAAAGTAGCCAAGGAGACGGGACTTAATTTGTCTATCGAAAAGAATCCTTTCCCAGCAAAGAATCGGACAATAAGATCTTACAGAGGATATATTTCGCCTACGAAGTAGGCATCATCAGCTCTGCGAAGTGCATAAAGCAGGCTTCCCACTCGGTATTAAAAGTATTGAATTGTGAATTCGGTTTTCAAGACCTTGAAAAAGTATTGAATTTGGCCAAATTGTGCATATAGTATTGAAAAAGTGTGGAAATTCTAAAGTCAGGCGTTTGTTCATTCAAATTTTGTTCTTTACCGCTGATGACAGTTCTGCAGATGTTTTTGCATTGTGTTCCACGAGTAAAATTTTCGAAAAATGAAGCTAAAGGATGGTATTGAAGTCTTTTAATTTAGCATTGAAAAGGTCTTGAAAAAGTGTGAAAAATGGTGTTTGATAATGTGTGGGGACACTGATGAAGTGTAAAATAGAACTAAGTAAAATCCACTAACAGTAAAGATACCAGTGCATGTCTTCAACGCAGAAAGTGTTGTTTTTGGTCGTTTCCCAGCTTCAATCTGCAGCCATTGTAAGCAGGAATAAACATTAGCACTAAAGGACCTATCCTTTGTGTTCCTCTAAAAAAGAAAGCTAGTGCACGCTGCAAGTAAGCGACAATACACTGCAACAGGTCGAGAAGTTAAAGTGGGGCGGAAGGCAAAACAGGAAGATTGATGCACGAATTGGCAAAGTAAACGCAGTTCTGCTTGAGCTTTATCGCTTTGTGTTGGCAAAACGAGAGCTTTCAAACACCGCAAAGCTGCCAGTGTGGAAAATCAGTCTTTGTTCCGATCCACACCTATGGTCACGAATTTTAGGTAATGACTGAAAGAGTGTTACCCCTTGAGCGTTACCACCCTCTACCCCTGAGTGTTGTAGTTGCAAATAGGGGGGTATTGTCCCCTCCTTTTGTACATCCTTGCCTGCATTGGGTGAAGATTGCGTGTTGCAGTGCGTAAACTTGCGTATGGTTTCTCCACACAGAAGCGGAAATACCGTTGCTGTAAATTTAACTCGCCACGAAGCTCGACAACCGTCAGCAACCATCTTCAACTGATTCACTGGTAACGTTAAGACCACGGACGTCGGAAGGTTTTTGTCCAGGAAGGACCCAATTGTGGGTTTTCCAGGAGTAGCCGAAATGATTTTTTGCAGGGGGGCCAAAAATAGCAAAATTTCATTTTAACCACCTGAAATTAAGAAAACCTTTTGTTCTACAAATTCGATGAGAAAAAGTCACATTTGAAGATCCAGGGAGTCCTTGGCCTCCCATGCCCCCCCCTTCCGACGCCTATAGTCAAGACCACTTGTCTAAATAACTGTTTTTACCTGCTCGTCCCTAGTTTGTACAGTGCGGAGACAGCATGAGGTCGTTGTTTGCACAAACCAACACTTGTTCTCTTTCTGGATGACACTGCATGTGCTGTAGTTTATGACTGTCACAACGTGCCCTCTATTTGCAACATCGCGTTTTGCAGACAGTGCACTAGATAAGCAGAGAAAGGTTAGAGCTTGTCCTTTGTACAAGTAAACGCTATTTCGGGAAAGTGTGACAGTGGTTTTGGCAAATGTTTACCTTGAACTCGTGTTTTTGAGTTACTATGGAGAAGTATGTCGAGTGTAGTGGCTGGCTACCAGTTCTTTCACGTTTTACCAAGAAGTGGTGAAGTAAGTACGGTCGTGATAAACTTGCGTAAGACTAGAGTGAATGAGTCTAGGTCTGCTTGTATAGCCGTAATAGCTCTGGCGAAAATGTAAACGATTAAGGGAAGTGCGTCCACATAGGGAAGAAGTCATCAACATACGAGTTCAAACCGAAATGGTGTGTCGACTTGATTTTCATCTAAGTGCATGATTTTCATCCATTCCTTAGCGTTATTTCGTCCATGTTTCTTTCAACAATGCTCAGTCGTCTCTCAGGTAAAACGTTCCATAAAAGCACAGTTACAGTGGGAACTCTAGCTTTGATCCTTTGCTTTAGCTGAAGTATTTTTAAGAATAGAAACATGCGTTGCGATGCATTTTGTTAAAGCCGTCAGACCAGTGTGCTCGTATGCTTCAATCCTGAAGACGAAGACCTTCAAAATTACAGTACCACCGAATTTGTGTTTGCAACACTTTGCCCCAGTACTGGACCGCTGCTGTAATAATCATACCATTACAAAACTGTAAAGCTCTTACCACTCGGATACTTCGTCGAAAAATGTAAAGATAGAAATGTGCCACTTGCAGGAAATAAAGTGTCACCTAATGACAGTCCGCGAAATCGTTAAAGAGGCGGTTTCAAACCTGTAGCAATGACAGCAGCATCACTGAACTATAACAAGTTAATGAACTATAACAACAAGCAACAACTTACCACGAAACAATAATTTATGATACTCATGCAAACGTGAAAACAGCACAGCTTTTGCAGCTTGTATTTATTTTCCGCGTAGAGAAGACGGCAATGCAAACTCAAGATTGTGTTAAAAGCAGCTCACATTGCGATATTTTTATAGGTAGCTCCTTCAGTTCCAGAAATTGTGAAACTTTTTCATTGCTCCCCGCTGCAGAGCTACTAGAATTTCGACTGCTGGTATGCTGTGCGACATGGAGGAAGAGCGCCAAAAGGTATGCTCGTTGTCTGGTACTTGTCTATGGGGTCCCCAAGCTTTTTGGAACATGGACTCCCATTTGTGAATCTGTTTCTCCTCGGACCCCAATCTCAAGTTGCTGCAATTTTTCTGCCCAAACAGCGCGTGAGGATAAACCAAGAAAAATAAATGAGCTTTGCAAAGCGCATACGTTTCTGGCTAGCGACAAGTATGTGGCCACAGACCTGGAAGCCAGAATTATTGTAAACCAGGGGCAGGCAATCAATTTGGTTCGGGGACCACTTTGAAAAAGCCGCGTTTAGCGGTGGGACATACATTCTAATGGAAAAAACTAGAAGCAATTCTCGGTTCAGGTTAACCTCCGCACTAACGTTTGATGTCAAAAGTTGGAGGAAATTTCAGACTTGAAGAGATTTTTCCTGAATGCTTCCTGAAAGCCAAAAGTGGCAGTCTGCGGTAATTCAGCGTGGTCCAACTACTTTTGATCTACGTGCTACTCAGGGCCGGATTTAACTTATGCGCGGCCCTAGGCTCATCCACTTGTGAGGCCCCTCTCCCGTTGTTGTGAGGAAAAAAATGAGCGTTAATCACTTAGCGAAAATACGAAAATGACGCTCTGAAGGTACGGTCATTAAACATTCGAAATCATTACTGGATTGCCCACGATCACTGCGTTTGTTGCTGCCTTCAACACAAAAGCGTTAAATTGCACGGAATTGTCGAAATCCTACTTGGCTGGCGGGAACACGGTTATTAACTGCCACAGGCAAACCAACGGAGATCGCCACAATTGAAATATTTGACAAAACACATGGTCTACGTGTTTTACAAGAATCATATCTGTTTTTTTCTTACCTGTGTTCAAAGAAAAAAACAATCACACTGCACCTATGTAGTATCTGTGGCGGCATAAAGCCTTTAAAGCACAACATGAGCACCACGTTGCAGCTCGCTTACCACGGCTGTAGAAATCTCACACACACGAGCAAATCACGTCACGTAAAATGCACCCAAATGGTTGTAAGTGTTAGGTTCACGATTCGCGTGTTTCTTACTTTTTCAGACTGTTAAGAATCGAACGCAACTAAACTTTCACGTGAAAAGATGTGAGGTTTAAAAACCAGAACCGTCGCCAGAAAGTCTTGAATAGGGTGCTTTAAATTTGCGCAAGGGCAAAACTGTCGCCAGAGCGTCTTCAATTGGGGGGCTTAAACGTTTGTGCAGGGGGACTTGAACGCAAAAACTCTATTTGTTTATAGTATTTGGGGGGGCTAAGCCCACGAAAGCCCTCCCGTGGCGACGGGACTGCGCAAGGGTCTTGACATTCTGAAAATTAGATAAAATCTTTACTCATTTGTAGTGTTTCACATTAAAATTTGGAAGGGCTGAGCTCACCAATGCCCACCGTGGCGAGTGGACTGGTTTAAATTTCACTTATACTGTCATTGAAATACGTATAAAGAAATACAAAGCTACAATCATCGAATCAAGTAAGGCTGTACATAGCACAGTAAACAGTTAAAAAGGTTTTGTCCTGCCTTCTTCATAACAAAATTATCTAATAATTCATTGCAGTTTTTTTGCCTAAGTTTGTCACTTTTAATGTACCGAACTCTTAGTGTGGACAACCTCTCCTGGAACATTGCGGCCATTTAATTCATTTTTAATTCTTTTGAATCTTGAAAAGGACCATTTGCCTGAGAAGTTAGTGACCATCAAGCTAAGAAATAAGGCTTCGCGTGGTTGCATAAAGCCATAAACTAAGAACTGCACTAATCTAAGGCATCAGTCCCAAACGCCCTTTTGTCATTATTTTGCTGTTTCCCTGTCTCGTTGGGGAAGAGTTCTGCAGTTGCCAGTAAAGTGGCTTTTGCTTGCTATTCAGGCTCATCAAGATTTTCTTTGATTTGCTTAACATGGGAGCAGTACAAACTTGCGCAAGTACTCAATAGCAATCCGATTTCTGAATAACTTACTGAAGAAAATTGAAATTGATAAAATCACATCTAAAAATACCAATCGAGCTATGTGCGATACAAACGCTGACAAAACTACTGTATTGCTCAGTCACCTAAGAAACAACTATGCTTTTATTGTAGGATACTGCTGCTAGCCCTACACATAGCTCTTATCTGCAGTACTACCTTGCTTTGATCAGGTACATTGACGTAACTAGAGGTTTGAGTCATGGGGAAACTTAGCTGAAGGGACCCACTGGCTAAAACTCAGAAAATAGTTGAGAAACAATAGCAAATCCGGTATTGAATGGCTATACAAAAACCCGAAATCACCGGAAAACACACTCCGAAAAAAGCAAAAAAACAAACCATAGTGAAACCAATCAACCAACCAATACTGAAACCAAAAGAATGGAAATACCAAAATACAACCTAGGTAGGGGCCCGGTTTTTACATTTAGCTTGGCAGGGGGGGCGGTTCGCACCCTGCCACCCGTCAGTTATGCCACTGATCAGGTGCATTTTAAACATGAACAGCTACAAGTTATTTTGATAGAGTCACACGTAACAATCGGTACAATTCAGCAAAGGCAGGACGCTGCCTATGGGGCGCCGTTTGTAAAATATTATATTATATCTGACAGATTTAGCACAAAAACTGCTATCTCTGGCAGAGATAACATCTCTGCACGCAGAGATATTATACACAATAGCAATTTAGTACAAATTTCTATCAGTGGGGTGCCTGTCGTCGAGGCGTCTGTGACACTATTGCTCCTTTATCAAAACCAGTGTTAGTGGTGCAAGTCGGAGAATATCATCCCGTGTTTTGTCTGCCACTCGATTTCTGTTTTCAGATTTGACTTGCTTCATCGTAGAAAATGTCCTCTCACACATGTATGCGTTTCGAAACATCGAGTGCATTTTTAGTGCAAAATCTTTCAGCTTGAGAAATCAATCCTTGCTGACTAATTTCCAGAAGCTCTCTAAAGACTCTAACACCGTTAGTATTGTACATTTTTATTGAAAGATATTATGCTTGTTCCAGCTAAAATTGCCTATTGGCAAGGATAAATTAGCTCTAGGGCCACTTTCAGTAGGCCGCGTTTAGCGGATAGATAGACCGATTTATTTGGCGGTACTGAGTTCATTCCGCCAGATGTACTCTTCAAGACAACGAACGCCGGGGCACTGAAAAATCAGTGGTTACCCAGACAGGTGCCTCAGCGCAGGGTTAGGGGAGTGCGGTACATTCTAAGTTGATCGTAACATAAATAAATAAAAACATGGTACACAGAAAAGGAATTATTCATTGTTTTTTTGCAAATGCACTTTATCCAGCCAGCGCAAGCATTTACGTGAGTCAAACGCAACCTCACTCGCTTTCCAAGAAATTTCAAATTTGAAGATTTTTCCTGAATGCTTCCGTGGGCCATTGAAAACGCTGTGGCGGGCCACATGCGGGCCTGGCCACGCTGGTCTAATTCATTGTTTCCACTAAAAGGATTTTCTCGAAAAAACTGCATTAGTTACAGACAACAGCGAACTGTCAGTCAAATGCCATAAATTATTTCTAAATGTAGATACAGTATTGTCTATATTTATCTGCAAAATCCAATATTTATCTGCAAAATGTGGATACAGTATTGCCTGTGGGGTCGAATCGAAACATTTCTTCCTCAAGACGCAGCTGCAAGTATTTTACAAACGTAAAGATTCGCGACCACCAGGTTCCCATAGCCATTTGCACATCTACGAAAACCTGCAACGCCCAGATCTTTACTTTTTTCAAATGGGGATTTATGTGAAGATTATTGGTGCATCATCGACACCGTGTCGCGGAAAGGTTGATAAATATTGCTACTGCAGCAACAAATTTTGCACGATTTCGAAAATTCCAAGTTGCCAAACTTGTGTGAAACAAGTGCCTGCTGAGCGACTAGCATTGAGCAAGCCCGGCATATACATGTTCAGATGTTTAGTTGGGCATGCTGGCTGCTGCTTCACCTTTTTTCGCGATTTTCTTTGCGCAGAAGCCTTTCCTTCCGTCACTGTTCACGAAACGCGGCAGACCGGCGGAAGTCTTGGATGAATTCGTCAGCTTGAGCCGCAAACAGTCCGCCCTTGCTGTTGAAAATGTTAAAAACGAGCTAGGAGTGCCCTACGGGAGCGAGAAAGAACAGAAAATTGACTTCTTTTATCCTGATGAGTATTGTGAAGGTCAGCTGTGCTCGGCTGTCCGTGCATATCCTTCTTTTCGTGCAAGCTCAGAAGAAAAAGCGCTAAAAGTGACGGTCACAAATAACTATGATTTTTTTGTAACAATATTTGTTCCAGAAGCCTCAAGCTGGACTCGTGAAAAGTATTTGAATAGAGTTGTTTCGGTTGCATTCTATTTTCTGTGCTGCGTTTTTACGCTAGCCTGTTGCTGACTTGGTGTTCTTTTCAAACTAATTTGCGAGAGCAGTCTCATTTGTTTATGGCCAATGAGTGCTGGTGGTGTTTTTGTGTCTGAGCCTTGACTTTTTGTGACGTGGTACACAATTTAGTAAAACGCTCGATTAAGGCAACAACCAGACCATTCTTTGTGTGTTTCAGAAACAAGGATTATCGTCTTTTTTCACGGGGGCTACTGGTATGAAGGAAGGTACGTTATTTACAGTTTTCTGTTGTTGCAGTTGATGTGCTATGAAACCAATTTAGGTTAAACCCCTCTGCTTGACTATGCAAAGACGATGAGAGATTCAAGCAGTGTTGTTGACCTTAAGAACATGGTTTGATCTTTGTTTTTTAGTTTTGTGAAAATTTACAAGTACGCGCTTGTACAGCATTACTAACACTTTTTCCGTTCATGTAAGAGCTTCAATATTTCTGGTGTGCACCAATGTATTAAAGTAAAACTGTTCATTGCTTTTGCAATTTCCAGCACCGATTTGTACCTTTACCCAGCGTTTTCGATTACAAAAAGCGGAAAAATCTTCATTGTCGTTGGCAAAGTCCTGGCACCTCAAGGTGGGTATCGTTCTCAAAAAGCAATTTGACCCTTTAGCCGTAGCAGAGATGACATTTTTATCAACGCTTGTATAACCAACGTGTGATGCAGACGTCTGCAACTAGTATTTATCAACCCAGCACTTAAAAACTAGAAAAAAAGTTTAACAATATTTGCTTGCTACCGCCTGTTTTCGCGTATTGTGAGCTGTGATGGGCTGGGTGGATATGTTCGTATTGAATGCTGCAACGGTCGCGAGTTATTGGCAATGTTGCGGCCAGTGGCCCAACTATATGGACAAGTACGTTCGGACTGGAACCAACGCACTGCAATAGACTGCTCGTTAAGCCATCCTGGTCACAGCACCGATTTGTTGACGTGTCTCGCTTGCTTCGTTTTTTCAAGTGCAGCAACTAGAAACAGCTAAACTTTCATTCAGACTTTCTTTGCGCTTATGCAATACCACTTAAGCCAAATCTGTTCATAATACCTGTACTGGTATACAGAACGAAATATTTATTGAAATGACAATACTCAAACCACCAGTTTATCAAATTCATTGACACTCATGGCATGTTAACAAGCTGGTATATAAATATAAACTTGACAGCTTTTTTGGTGCGAAGTCTACTGTTAAAATCGACTCTCTTTCAAAACAGACTTATTAATCATTAATCACAGATAATCACAGACCACGTTGATAACAGACTCGTGTACAACATACATGTTCAAGAACGTGGTCTGTTATGAGCAGGTCTGTTTTGAACGGACACCGTTAAAATTAATTATTGTAACGCAGCTTGCACTAGTTCAACTTCTGTAAAAGTATAACTTTCATGCACGAAACGGTAAACACCTACAATATATCTGCTATTATGAGCAAAAATATGTTTTTTAACTACTGTACTATGTCAACAGCCTACATATTTGATGGAATTTACACGCAACTTTTACTTTATGCCAGTTTGTACTTCCAAATTTGTAGTATTCCAGCAATTTCGACTTCTGAGTCGGCAAGGGTTAGTGATTTCAGTCAACATACCATTTTTGCAGTTAGTTGACATAGAATCTGACAATCTGCGATCTCACAGAAGCTATGATTTATAAAACTTTAATTGATTGCTTTTAACTTGTGTCATCTTAAGAACTTCCTGTCATCTATACTAATATATGTGAAAACCTATTAGAATGCTAATTGAATGCGTCATAGAAATCACACAAAGTTTCAAAACTGCATATGATTTTTGCTTGATTTTTTTGATTTTATTGCGTGATTCAAATCATTGATGTAAATCAAATGATTAAATTTAACTCAATCAACCCAACCATGGTCTATTGCGTATTTTTTCTATCTATTTTTGCTCAGATTGTTATTCACGGTTATTTCTGGCATAGCTTTCGTTCAGTTTGGATTAATTTTTTTCTTTCATCATCTACAGGGGTTGAACAGCCAAGCAGATTGCAGTTTGCTTTCGCGATGCGTTTTCTAACACAACTCGCGGCGAGCGTAAATTGAATCAAATGAGTGTCACTGTCACCACTGCAGCTACGTTTCATGCCTGATGACGCTCTGCTGATCGGCCGACCGGAACCGTGACGTAGCTTAAAAGTTTCTCGCAGAGCGCTTCTTGTGCCTAACTTAGAATATTAACGGAAGATCAGATTCGCGTTGGGAGGTAAGGTGGCAACTTTCTAACGTCTGCAGTTGTGACTGCGCACCGTTGCAGCAGTGGGCGTCGGAAGTTTTTTTCCAGTGGGGGAAATACTGTTTTTTTCCAGGGGGTGTAGCCAAAAGTGGCGAAATGTCAAGTAACCCTCTCGAAACTGAGAAAACAAACTTTTTTGCTAAAAATTTAATAGGAAAATGTCAAATTTCAAACTCCAGGGGGACCTTTGCCCTCCTGTACCCCGTTCTGACGCCCGTGGTTGAGACTTGACTTTACGCTTTGTTTGTGCAGCAAGCGTCAGCGGAATAGTGGAGCAGTGCGCTGAAGCGGTGAAATTGATCTGCCGGCGCTTCCCTCGGACGCGGGGAATCACCTTGTCCGGTCACTCGAGCGGCGGTCAGGAGTGTGCGATGATGCTGTCGCGTGATTGGTCGAGAAGCTGTCCGGACGTAGATCGATATTTTGGAGAAAAACTTGAAAGAGTGGTTCTGCTGTGTGGTATATTTGAACTGACACATCTCATCGGCACCGAAATTGATGATGCTCTGAAATTAACAAGGTACTCTAATGCGTTTTTCAGTGCTTCAGACATATTTTGCAGCACGTACTTGCCTGCTATGCAGCGATTAAGTAGATCTTGAGCACGTTTTCTTGATAAATAACATGTCAGGCTTGGGTGAATCCTTGGCGAAGATTTTTTTCAGATTGATAAATTGGTGGAAGTTGTGTTTTTACCTTCAAATGTTTATGTTTCGCAAGATTGTGACCTCGATTCCCAATTGAGGTTTGTTGAGCGGTTTACTTTTGCAGTTTGTTTATTGCGGTTACATCAAAGACACTGCGATGGCAGGCGTGTGGCTTTAGTAAACCACTGCTGTTGAAAGTTGGGGTCTCACCGTGAAAAATCGACGAGGTTATAAAAAACAGCAGACATTGTATTTTAAGCAACGTCCCTTCAAGGAGAATGCTTTCATCCAAAAAGAAACAGCAGCGAAAAGTTCCCCCGATTACTTTAACTAAAGAACTAAACAGATGAAAAAGAACTTTTTGATATTTTGCTTTCCAAAGAAATTGCGCTCAGTTCAGTTGTTAGAAGAGCACTGGTTAAATCTCTCGATCCTACTTTGGCGATTTGATCCCGGCATGCTGCTACTAGCAGTTTTGAAGGAAAATTTTGTGTTTCGATTGAACCGTGTACTGTGCGAAATTGACCTCAAGCGTGATGGAGCAGGGACGAGGCGAAACAGAACTCGCCATTGGAATGTGTCGACCGCCTCGCACAAAACGTTGAGCGTTTCGGATGCAAAGTTGTGCTAGTTACTGTGGAGAACGATGCTCTCACTATCAACAAGTGGAACAAAACATTTATGGAGGTAAATTGTTCACTTCATTTTTGCCAAATTCACGCTTGTCCAATGATAATGTGCCGTGATAGGTTTTGTGTCACAGCGGCGACGATTGTGATCAGCATTTCATTTTTGGTTGATCGCGAGGTTGCGATTGAGGATAACATGCGGGGATGATGATCCTGCCAGAATTGTTCTGTTGCGCGACTGTTAAACTGTCCCGGGATTTGTTCAAGCGCTTGTGTCTTTTGCAAGACTGCTTCGCTTTAAAGCCACCAGCACCGCGCCTCTGTTGCCTCATGCGAACAAACCTGTATCAGACTTGACCCTGACTGGCTTGCTCATGCTGCCTTATACCGCTGAAGCGTGGAAAAGTGGACAGCGGCTCGCTTTTTCGTTAAGTGCCCGATCTCTTCGATGGGAAATCGTTCATTACAAGCAAAATATTCGAATGCTAGGATTGCGTCTAAAGTTTCAGAATTTCCACAGGCGCTGCTGTCAAAAGGTGTTCATGCCGATCACGTTTTTTTCCCTGAACTGGACCATTTCAACTTGATGACAAATATGATCGACTCAGATTTTTCTGGAAGCAAAGTATGCAGCATGCACATTGTTTTCAACGATACTTTGAAAGAACTCGGTTTTAGTGTGGACATTATCGCTTTTGCAGTTGCTCATTGGCTGATCGTCGAAGCACGATTCCTCGCTCGGCTTCTGGAGATGCTGCAGTGGAAGACGGCCTGTGACTGATGTGATTGAAAGAGGCAGCACATAGATTAGACATGCACATTTGAAAACTGGCAAATGTCCAATCACTTGCAAGAAACCTTTCCTTGGTTGCAGCAAACCGAAAACTTGTTTCAAATACTCGTGTTGCGCATATTAATCTTCATTGAAGATTTTGGTTGACTAGCATTCAGTCGTGGGCTTTTTTCCGATATGCTGTTGAACTTTGTTGCTAAATACCTTTCCGATTTTCAATATTGGCGTTGGCACAGGCCCGTACCCAGGTTCTAAGGTTTGTGCAGGGCCGAATTTACCACTGGGCAAACCGGGCAAATGCCCGGGGCCTCGCGCTTGAATATCAAAACATTCTTTTACTGTTTTTTCATGTTTTCAGGCTGTTCACCACTCGTCAAAATTGTAGAGCTTTTTGATTACTGCGTTTAATATATATAGGTCAAGGAAATTAACAACTTTTGCATTTACCGTTTTTGAGTGATTTTAAAAGAATTAAACCAAACAGCACCACGCTTTATGGCCCAAGAATTAGATCGAAATCAGTGCATCTATGGGCTTCCGCAGAATTTTTCCAGGGGAGGAGTAACGTCATAAATTTGTTATCCTTTTCAGGTTGCTGACGATGCAAAGCAAATGGACGTTAACAAAACGCATTACACTTTGTACCCCATTAGCCTGTGTTGGTTGAACCTCAATTTTCAATATTTTGTCTGAAACATTAGTGTCGGAGACGGGGGTACTGGGGGTGCAAGCGCACCCCCAAAATTTTTAATTTGTCGAAAATTCTGGCACAATCCCAGAAATTTCGGGCAAAATCCTTGAAAATCTGGGCAAAAATGGCGCCCAACATTTGCAGGAAAACAAATGAAGACCTTTTTTAAGGTCAAACCAAGAAAACGTCTTAATGACCTTGTGGGAGAACACTTTTAGGAAAAAGTCGCACAACTTTTCAGGTAAGTTTGGGAAAATTCGGGCAAAAATCCTTCGAACCCCTAAAACTTGCTTGCTCCTACCTACACCATTGGTCTGAAATGTTTTCTACATTTTGGCTCAAAAATCAGAAATGCTTTTTCTTTTCATAGACTGCCTAATATCCATTTTTTCGATCACTTTCTACAAATAAGTCATAATTTAAAAATAATCAACGTCCAGAACAACATGAGCGGTGCAAAAACAAGAAAGTTAGACACTCTCGCAAAACTGGTTCAAGCAATGAGAAGTAGAACTATATGTTGACAAGACTATCAGACAACTTACTAAAGTTAGAACATCACGCACGCAGGCTTAAAAAGCCGAGCAGATGAATTACGAAAACTAGCCACAGCAAATATAGCTTTGCACTTAGTGCTCGCTAAGAAGTCGGAACTAAACCCTATCGATAAAGACGTATCCAACAAGTCTGCACAGACGTATTCTATTAAGCTACGTATTTTATACTGTGTGAAAATAAGCCTGCATAAGGGTGTTTTGATTAAGCTATTCACACGGACACGTTGATCACAGTCTCACATTATCCATAGGTTTTTCAAACTTGTGGAAGCCCTGCTACAGATTTACGCATGCTTCTTTTCACACAGTATAAAACTATACATGGCTTATCGCTATGAGCAGTGTCATTGTCTCGCTGCGATACCTGCAACGATGTCTGTGTTCAGCAATCACATGCAGGCAGGGACGGATCCAGGGGGGACGATCGCCCCCACTAAAACCTACGAAAGTAACTTTATACACCATGATTTTGTACAATTTGGAAATTAGCATTCGCGATTTTAAGCCATTTTGCCGTCTTTTGTTTTGTCACAGCAATGATGTGAAATATACTTAATCTCTCTTACAATAGCTGAACCCGTAATGAGACTTGACTACCCACTACCAAATATTACTGAAATCTCCCCCCCTGAACTTGCTGGCTGGATCCGACTCTACATGCAGGGCTCTCATTCAGTGATTTCACATAAAGGCAGTTTGCACACCACAAAAACCCATATTCGTACAATAAAAACCCTGAAAGCTTGGTTTACCAACAAAAACATATGCGCGTGCCTATTCGAATTGAAACGATAATCGAATACAGATTTAATTAGGCAGTTCTCCCAGATTTTCTTCTGCAGCGCAAACATTAACATTTGGACGATCTTTTTGTTGCTCAAGACGTTTTTCATAACGCTGATGACTTCGTTGTTGATATCTCTCACTAATTGTATGAGGAATACTATTGAAATCTTTCCTTTGGCATTGCGTTGAATGTGCGATCTACCATGAACGGGATGTGCGCGAAGATAACATCCATGTATATGGGTGTTACAGTCAGGTTTGACTGCAACACAGGTTTGGCAGCACAAGAAGAAGAGCAAAGTGACTGTGATTCAGACGAACACAGCATAACTGACCTTGGATATAATGTAATAGAGACTGATGAAAAGATGGGAGAAAATTCATTTAACTATGTGTATGATGATTAACTAACAATACTAACAAGTGTATTAAGCGTTACTAATAGTCATAATAACATTGCAAAGGCAAAACAAATTACAAATTGGTAAAAATCATTGAAGCAAAACGGACTCAAGAAAGCATCTCTTGAAAATTTTCAAGACTCAGGCAACAGGAAACAATACAAGGCAATTAAAGTCAACCATGAAATTCTCTCAGAGCTCAGAGTGTGCAAGTAGCAACAACAATGGAGGAATATCTAAACTATCTGCATGAATGTAATGTAAGACGAATGACTTTCAAACAAGCTTTCAGTGCATTGGGAATGGTTAATAAAAATAAGCCATTAAAACAATTAAATGATGAAGAAACATTTAGTGCATTGGTAAACTGGGCAATACATAAATTGCCAAAGTTGCATTCCATGGTGTTAAGAATAACACATGGAGCCGTATACCAGACAGTTCTACTAAAAAGCCAAAAGAATCTAAGAGTGGGAAAACTGGTGAGAGTAACAGGACCAGGAGGAACTGCTTATGATTGGCCAGAAAGTACTCGATACGAATCTTTGGACGTGTCCATAATTGAAGACAGCATTCATCGAGCTAATGTGATCAATGTTGAACGAGGACATGACTTGAGTGTTATAGAAAGAACACAACAAGCTCAAGAACAAGCTGATGAATTAATAATGGAAGAGTTCACAGGAACAACAAATAGGTGAACATGTTGAAGAAGAAATACAACCAGAAGAAGAATTAACCAATGGTGTACCCTGGACTACACCAAAAATTACAATGAGACAAACAGAGCCTAACTGTTGGGAAGTAGTCTTGACTGAAGAAGAGAGGGAGTTGATTGATGAATTTTTGGAAACATAAGTGCCTTTGCAATGTCATAAGTAACAAACTAACAGAATGGCAAAACCTGCCAGTCACCATATAATCCTAAAGTCATTGCATAGTCTTGCTGACTGTCAATCATTGTGTGGCTACCTTTCTGCCATAAGCATTTTGGTTACCTTTCTGCCATAAGCATTTTGGCTACCTTTCTGCCATAAGCATTTTGGTTACCTTTCTGCCATAAGCATTTTGGCTACCTTTCTGCCATAATGAAACGAACCAAGAAAGTCTTGCTTAAATACCCTGGGTTTTGGGCGTTGGCTTGTTCAGTGGTAGCTCGAACTTGACTTGCAAAGGACATACAACAGCCGGCGGGGGTCTTGTAGAGCTTAAAAGTTAAATAGCAAACAGCTTCTAGTAAGCAATGTATTCTGAATTGACAGTAAGTTTTTGACCTGCAAAATTGTAAGTACTTTGATTCTTGGTTTGTTTCATTAATACTCTGTCATAATTTGTCGTTGTAAATCATTTTTATAACAGAGTTCTGTCATAAATTTTCTTATTCTGGACTTGTAATAATTTTCAGAAAATACTAAAAATAGGGACAAAGTCCTGGCCAAATTTTTTATGATTTTATACTTAGAATAATTTGGGAATATTAAGGGGATTCATGTGTGTTTGTGTTTGTTCACCGTTGGTCATAAGAGTTCATGCTCATGTTTATGCTCATGCGACAGTGAAATAAATCATTGTTATGTGTTAATTGGGTGTGTGGCCCTGCCATTAACAGCTAGGGTTGATGGCATTGGCTTCAGCTCATAGTTGTGTTGAAGTCTCTA
>Ga0210059_1007750_pt1 | contig 17020 bp, 9 predicted proteins | sample Ectturendosymbi2_FD_188042 | JGI IMG/M metagenome (GOLD analysis project Ga0210059, IMG submission 188042) | Ecteinascidia turbinata endosymbiont from Florida, USA - Sample 2 (SPAdes) (version 2) | ecosystem: Host-associated > Tunicates > Ascidians > Unclassified | place: Key West, Florida...
CTTTGAACACTATAATCGCATTTTACTCTGTGATTGAGTGATTGAACTTTGCAGTGTCCGTTTGATCGATGGCGTGTCAAGCCACAATGCTTTCGCATTTTACCTAGACTAGTCCAATTCAGGAATTAGCGCCCTACTTCGTAGTAGTGCTGTAACAAGTGTTACGTGTTAGCTAACAATAGTGTTAAGAATGTGTCTGTAACCCTATGGTTCTGTCTTCAGTGCAGTTGCAAAAAGTGTCTGTAACCCTGTGATTCCGCCGGCTTCAATGCCTTGTACTACATTCTGTTTTGTCTGTTTTTATCAACCTGCGTTCTGCAGAGTGTGTGTGTTCATACTATGGACTTTGTGTCTGCTCATAAACAAATAAATTAAATTAAATTAAATATACAGGAGGAAAAGCATGGTGGTCTCTTAAAACTGGATCTCAAGCTCCTGGGTCTCACTGGTTTTCGAACACATGTCAAAAAACCTTGATCTTGATGAAAAAATTTTGATCCACATTACCTTGACAAATGCTCTGTACTTTGTATATGTTCTGTGTGTTTGGATGCTCTGTGCCTATTTTGTGCTTGTAGTTGTTGCCTGGATTTTGATTGAAACATCTGCTTATCATCAATTATATTTTTTCATGTATCGTTGCTATTTTTCTGAAGTTACATCAGTGTTTTGTCTATCGCCACTGTAGCAGCTGAGAAAACATAGTACTGGCTCATGGTAAGCTGACCTGATGACCTACAGATCCTTTCATTGGCCATGTAAATAAAGATGAACTATCGGTCTCTTGACAGCCTTCACAAGTCACAGGCTATAGATTTTTGTTTTTTCCTTCAGGACGATAAGCATATCAGGTTTCATTCAAACTCTTCGAGTAAGATTACTTATTAGGCAAAGTTATCTTTGACGGCAGGCTCGCACCAGGCAAGTGGCCCCCAAAATTTTTAAAAACATGTTTGGTTACTAGGTACAACAACAAGTTACAATCATTTCCATCCCCCGAGAATATCAGCTGGTTGTGGCCCTGTTTGAAGGAGGCTATTTTAAACAGACTAAAATCCTTGGGAAGAAATGTGGAATTTTTGTGCTACGCATTTATTGTTGCAGCTTGTGGCTGAGTAAAATAATACAGTACGATTTTACCATGCTCTGAAGACCTATAAATCAGAAACCAGTTATTCCAATCGCATTAGAAACTTGCTTCAAAATGTATATTGATAAGTTATGTTGTTTTGTAAATTTGTTGATCAGGATGTCAGAGGGGTCAAGTTATCTTTTCAATAGCCTGTTTCTGCCCCAATGTGATTTCAGGCACAGAAGCACCTTCAATGGAAAAGGGTCCCATGAGACATGCAGGTGTTCGTTCGCCCATTTTGACTGATCCCATCTACAACAGTGGGCAATACTCAAATCGAAGTGCTCGACCAGTTCCCCGAGTCCGCCCTGAAGCAGAAGAAGTTGCTGAAAAAGCAAAAGGTTGCATGGGCATGTTGTTTTCCAACTATGGAAAGCCTGATCCATGTAAGTAACGTCGTATTTTGATTCGGCCTAGCCTGGATGAAATGCATGTGATTTTATTGTATTGATCGCGATCCCAGATCTTACGACTTTATCGTACGTGCCTTGAACACCCGTGTGATGTAGTATTTTTGCCAGCACGCATGAAAATGTCACCAAAACTTTTGCCACTTTTGCTTTTGCATTTACTTTCACTTGGATCTGCGCCCTTATTGGAAAAAATTTACGCAACAACCAACAATTTGAATGAAATCAAACGCAACAACCAATGATTTAAATCAGCGTGGTCCAACTACTTCTGACCTACGGGACATTTTGCAAAAACGCGACAACTCGCGGGCCACTTCCAATAAAATGATGTAGCTTATAAAACAACGGATTCAGAACAGTTAAAACCAAAGAAGGGAAGACAAGTGAGTGCGTCATTGAAAGTGAGTGGTTCATTGAAACAATAGCAAATAGCAATTTATTACAAACCTGTATCAGTGGGATGCCTGTGGCTGAGGCTTCTCTGACACTATCGTACAGTGTTTCGCTTCCCATTCGATTTCCGTTTTTAGATTTGATTGCTTCATCATAGAAAATGTACTCACACATTTTGCTGACTAACTTCCAGAAACTCTCTGCTAATACCGTTATTATTTCACACTTTTATTAAAAGAACTTATGCCTGTTCCAACTAAAATTACCTATTGCCGGGATGGGCATTTAATTTGGCTCGCGGGCCACTTTGATATGGCCGCATTTAGCGGATAGACAGATAGATTTATTTGTTGGTACTGAGTTTATTGCACCAGATGTACTCTTCAAGACTACGAACGCCGGGGCACCGAAAAAACACAGGTTATCTAGTCAGGTGCCCCAGCGAAGGGTTAGCGGCGGGCCGTACCTTCTAATTTGATTGTAAAATAAATAAATAAAACAAATTAGTACACAGAAAAGTTAGTATTCATTGTTCTTGTGCAAATGCACTTTATCCAGCGCAAGCAATTCAGTGATACAAACGTCACTTTACACGTTTTTCAACAAAGTTCAGATTTGAAGATTTTTCCTGAATGCGTCCGCCGGTCACTGAAAACGCTGTGGTGGGCCACATGCGGCCCGCGGGCCTGAAGTTGGATCACACTGATTTAAATGGTCGCATTGTATCGGTTTCCCAGAAACATTTATATCTGTCACCTCACATCCCTCAAGCTTGGACAAGGCCTGTCGTGTTCGAAGATGTTCAGCGCACATTGAAAAAGCAGATATGTCATGTCGACACGCATGCACGAGACACGAGGCAACTGTCGTCGACTGATCCCGCGAGTTTCACACGCGAGTTAGTTTTGGCGAGCACATGCGGGCAATCAAGAAATTGCGAAACACAAGCACTAACTAGTCGGTGTGCACGTTCATGCGAAACACTACTCTCTGACAGGGCTGCCAGGTCTTAATGGACTAAAAATGCTAAATCGCTTATCAAAATGTGTGGAATAGCTTCAAAAAATGCCAAACAAACCGAAACAGGCCGATGGCTGTCGGCTTGGATTTCCCGAATGAGTCATGGCAAAATGCAGTGTCGCTACTGGAACCAAGCCTACAATTATTGCATATAAATAAATAGATGATTGTTAATATCCAAACATACCAAGCCCTCTTATTGAAAATGCTTATTAAAAATACATACAAATGTTTGAAACAATAAAATAAAGGTTATGGAAATACAAATATGCACCATGCCATAATTTTTAATTACTTTCGATCTGGTACACAAACGTTTGATACTGTATGTTAGATATATCACAATTCCACAAAATATCTGTAACAAAATGCAGTCACAGAGAACCCACATAAACAATATCAGGCTTTCCAGGTTCACATGGACTAAATACGCCAAATCACTAGGCAAAATACACCATATAGCTTTAATATATGCCAAACAGGCTGAAAAAACATCTAAAAGTTCTCAAAGCAGACAGGTTTTCAAAAAATGCCAAACAACATTTTTTTCTGCCAACACCACTGGAAAAAGCCAAAAACATGCCCAAGTCTGACGTATAATGCCAAACAGCATCTTCCAATGCCAAACCACTTTACTTAAAATAAGGAGAAATTTCTAGAATGTGGCATTAAAAACGCCAACCTGGCAATGCTGCTCCCGTAATGTTAATCTTTCGTTTGCGTCTGTAATCAGCTGTTCCGCCATTTACCGAATTAGAACTTTCCTTTTAGTGTTGGTGAACTGGATTACCTTAGTAGGTTTTCGCTAATCGTTTGTGATCTTTCTATCGTAATACTTTCACATGAGGTCTATGATGTACAGTACTCGCATATTATGGTGCTTTCACCAGCACAGCCGTTGCGACAATTGGCAGCCAAACCACGGCTATGCTTCTGCACTGGTGAGACTGGTGAAAACAGTCCGTTTTGACGAGAAGTAGGGAAATTCATTATTTGATTCTGCATTGTTGTGTGTTATTTGAAAATCTATCGAGATATTCTCATATGTAAATGAATTATTTTACTTACTGTATGATTACCATGTTGCGTGAAAGCAGTGATCATTCTTATCATTTTCATTTACCCAGTTAAGTTGTTTTGCAGATTCGTACCGTGATACTAGAGACGAAAATATAAATCCTATAAAGGGACCGCTTCGTCAAGCTGGAGTACGCAATCCTATTCTTGTTGACCCTGTGTACACGAAAGGAGAATATACTGGAAGAACTCCAAGACCTGCCCCTCGTGTTAGACCTGAGGCAGAAGAAATAGCAACTCGCTCAAAAGGCACAGTGGCCAAGCTGTTTGTTACTCAAGAAAAAAGATATAATGAATTTGACAGACCCAGTAAGTACTGCACCTGGCATATTTCCAGTCAGTGTAAGATAGTACGAGTCAGTAAGTTGAGCTGTGGAGAGCTCTCATACTATATTAGCTTTTAATAGAGCAACAGATACTGTAAGTTGATCTGTTGGCGTCACTCTGGGTTAAAGTCACGCTTCATAAGAAAGAAGCTTCGTGTCGCTGAATCTGGTAGTTCAGCACACCTTCTACTTGTCACATTTTTCGCATCACCAGCAGCTGAACGGTCAAGGTAGAATACCATTTCATGGGGTGGTTTTATACCATACGCTTTGGTTTGCTACCATTTCTTGAAAGAAGCGCATAAATTCTGTGACAACGCACTACTTTCTGGCTCTTCTGCTGGATTTTGTACTGACAAACACAACTGTGACGCAATTCAAGTATCGTTTTTGCAGGACAGATAAAATTTTGTGTCAGGTGACAAATTATGTATTACTTTTGAAGGAGATTTAGATTTCATTAAAATGTGCCAGTGTTTAGGAATGATCTTCTCTCCTTGACTTTGACGTTAGTTACTATTCCAAATTCCAAAATTTTAGTTGTGTGTCAGCGTTACAGTATTTTGTTGCAATTATGATGTCAACAATATCGACTATATAATTTTTTTTTCAAACTCAAATATTTTTGCGACTATACACTTGGAATTAAAGGTTTAATTGCTGGGATGCAATCGGAGTCTAACGCGCAGTGTTTTATCCAGACTTTTGCAGTTGGGAAGCTTGGAGAAAACATGTCATTTGCTTATAATGTTTTGGTTGGCATCAGAGATATAATATAGGACTTTGGTTTCTAAGATATAACACTGTACCAGGAGTTGTGGAGTAAAACGTTTGCCGTTGAATCCCAGTAACTCTGTGGCTATGTTCTAAACTAAGTACTGCTGATGTTTCATAAGGAAGTTTTGCGCACCCATTGCCTGATGACTGGTAAAAGTGTAGTGTCTAGTTAGTTATTGCCGATGATGAAATGTTGACGGATTATTTCAGGTTTAAAAGAAGAGAAGAAACGCGCCTCTTACGAGCGTTGCTTACAGTGGGAAGCTTGCGGACACAAGAACAGCGCATAAGCGCTGATTCTTTGCAGTGTTGTTGGCTTTGAAGTTTGATGATTTTTTATACAGAAAATCAGCCGAAAGATTATGGGAATGAGAACGTAAAAAGAATGCGAAAAATCCAACGTGAAGCTAAAGCGCGAGAAGGCAGAAAAAATACTCCGGTGAAAGCAATGTGGAAATCATCACACTATGACAGCGTGGAATCAAAAGTTAAGAATTTTATGCAGGTTAGTGAAACGTTTTGCGAAAAATAATAAAGTATGTCTGCTACTAATTACAAACAGCTCTGGACAGAACTCACCCAAGTAATTATTTTGAGCAAGTCAAGTCTGATGTTTAGTGAAACTTTGCCATAATTGTGCTTCTCGTTAAGCACAAGCGCCTAGCCGCGGGAATCCACAGCTATTTTTTGTACACTTCGTTTAATGGCACTGTTAAGAACTGAAGTATGCCGGATGTAAATTTCTGAGGCGTAGCTAACGGCGAAATAGTGTCTTTCCCCGACATTGTCAAATGTGCTGTAGATCAGAGATGTACCAGATTTAATTCGAACCGGAAAATGTCGGAAAATAGATTTCAATTATGATTTTCCGGGCGGGGTTTCATGGATTCCTGATTGTGCTTTCACGTCAGATTTTCTTGCCCCATTAAACTTTTTCGGTTGCTGAGAACAAAGAAGAAATCATTACTAAAGAAAACCTTTTTTATCCAACCGGTAACATAAACAACGTTGTTGACGTTAAAAACTGTTGCTTATAGTGAACCAACAAAAATCTAAATGCGTCTTAAAGAAGCAGCTTCAGATGTTGCTGCGATACAACCTTTTTACTGTTAACTTCCAATTCTGTAAAGTCACACTTTTATAAAATTGCATACTCGATGAGCGTGTCACAGACAGAATCTTAAAACTCCACGAAACCTTTGCTAAAAGTTTAGTTGCAGTGTGCGTCCTGTTTCATACGTATAGTTCCAGACATTATTGGCTTGGCATTGGGTAAGTGGCCAGGCAACAAGAACATCCCTAGGCCTATAGGCTATTTTGAAATACGCCTAGAACGTTTTCAATTGAACCTTTGGCTTTACTTCATTCCTACCCCAAATGTAGAAGCGTTCTTCCATTATTGTTATCGTAATACGAAATAGTTTAATAGCTTGTTTCGATTAACTTCAAGCAAATTGAAACCTGTCTCCGTTTGACACTTGCAACAAATTGCACGTTGCCTAGGTTTCTGATAATGTCGCTACTGCGTGGCGCAGGGCTAATAATAATATCACACCGTGGGTAAACTGTCGCTGTCGCGCAAGCTTTTGTTATTGTAATTGATCATTTTTGTGTTGTTTTACGATACTGGCGTACTAAGTACGTATTCTGCCATAAATCGGCTGAGTTGGCACAACTTAAATTTGAGCAAAAAGTGCTTTTTATCATCTATTGGGAACCTTTCTGATTTTTACTGCCAAAAAAAGATCAGTTTGGAAAGGATAAAATAAAATTTTGCAAGACTTGTACCATAAGCATGCTTTGATAAAATATTGATAATGCGTTCGTGCCACTTGCCTGTGGCTTGAAACACTCATTTTGAAAATTAACGTGTTGACAAAGGATCCGCCCGAAGCACCACGACCTGCTCCTCAACCGGATCGACCCAGCTCAGCTCCTGCGAGGTCGAACAGAATTGACAGAGAAGCAAACGCAAGTCAGTCGTTTAAACCTCAGCAATCCCAGACACCAAGACAGGTACGCAGTTTTTATTCTAGTTGGTTTGGTATCAAACTTGCGTTGCTGTGTATGCTGCCGTAAACTCTAAAGCACACTGGTCATTACATCTGCTAATTGAAAGTGGATTTCACAGCTTCTTCGAAACTTTTGAGCGTAGCTTTTGTTCTCGCAGGTGAAGAACGCTCCTATCAATTTTGTGGCTCGCAACGCAAGGGCTGCAAGATCGCATGAGATAAGAAGGTCCAAATCTCAGCTTGCTCTTGAAGAATCGAATGTCAAGTACGCGGATGGCCTTAACGAATACAATTTCAACGTCCGAGGGAAAACACCGTCATAGTATGTTGTTTATCTTGTTTTCAACTGGCACTTGTTGGAGAATTTTTCAACCAAAAATAAGGTTTTATTGATGACTGGAATAATTCGTTTTGTAAGGAACAGTGCAGTGTAACTTTAGACATGGACGTCTCAAAATGTTTGTACAGTAATTTATTTCAACTTCACTGCTCCATTTTGATGATCTACACTGAGTTTACGACGTGTTTAAGTTTAATAAGGTAGATTTGCTGCCCGCGGGTGTTGCATAGGAAATTCGTTTTCCCGGTAATTTCATTAATGCTGGATGTTGGTAATGCCCAGTCTATTCTATGTTTAGCGTCCTCGGGGTTTAATCTTCCATCAGTTGGAATAGAAAAGATGTTTCTCCCCATCTGTCGTTTTCCCTGTTAAGGCATTTTTGGTCGACGGAAACAAATCAGGAAAGCTTTTACACTTTGTATTGCTTGACACAAAATGACTACGGCTTAAGAAATTATCAGCATATTCAGAGAGGAAGAAGTTTGACTTCGGCATTATGAGGTGCACGGAAAGTTGTCCAAAATATCTCAGCTTTCTGAGACTCGAACAGCAAGTAAAAGATTGTAAAGAATAGCACCACGCAATTACTTCTATTACAATAAATCAGTATTACTATACTGAGCATAGTGATGTGACCCTGATTTTGTGGGTTGAAAGGTGCATAAGGTTTGTCTCGTGCGCCTCGTCTACAGGCACCTGGCTGATTGTTACGCTGATCGTATGCTTTTCGTCATCCTACCAAGTGTTGCTGCTTGTGTTATATTTGCATCACGTTGAACTGAGCTTCATTCACCTAAATACCAGTTTAACTTTATACTGCTCATAAAAGTCCAAATGTGAAGTGGCGATGCTTTTGCAAACGTCTATCTTAACGCTTGGCGTCTGTTTGGCTTTCGCCTTAGTTCAATGCCTTACAGCTACTTAAGAGTTTAATGAAAAATTTGAAAGACATTAATATTGCAAGTTTGCAGTAGGAAACAAACACGTTTGCGTATTTCACGCTTGCTGCTTAGAACTGAAGTGGCGACGATTGCTGGAACTCACTGTAGAAAGATGGCATGCAAAACCAAAACATTCTCTACTTTGGGATGTTTTGTCAGGCGCAAGTTTTACGATAAGATTTTCAAGAAGTCTGGTTGCGTCACAACGGTGTCCTCAACCATTGGTGAACAGATTTCTAAATCTCTAAAGTCACGTCAGCACTGAATATTTGTGTTGACAGTTGGTTCCTTTGGTGTGAAGGAATCTGCTCGTGATGCTAAGATGCAGTCAAAATACGGTTTCGTGTTCAATTCGTGGTACTGGTGGTTTGAAGACGTCGCTTCTTCTGTCGTATACACACAGCTGACAGGTGATTGGACTATGCGGTTAGGTCTAAAAGGAAGAATTGCGAAGATATTCAATCAGGTCTTCGTTGGTGCTGTTGGTGATACTGCGTGAGGGACCAGAACAGTACAGTGATAGAGGATGTGTCTGGCGGATTGGATGTCTCCACACACACAATTTTTATTATCAGCCAATCCCATTATGTAGAGGTTAGCGTTAAACCGGTCGTGTCCCGTGCGCAAGCGGTTAAGTTGCACCCATGCTTTGCGCGGCATGTAGCAGCCTCGTGGAGAGTTAGTAAAACTAGAGGCATACGGCTTAAAGAATCTGGTACTGAAGGGGGGGAGTAGTCTTAATTAGTGAGGTTCTCCATGAACGGTCTTAAGGGGCGTCTCGAACGAAGTCTGTTGGGAACGCGCCGTACGTGCAGGGTTTCATGTAGCAAGTGATCAGGACTTTGTGATTTACGATGTAGCTCTAAACATGCCGCGTTTCCTCGAGCAGTGGGGGAGGATACTAGAAAGGAAAGGGAGGAAGTCTGTAGGGGTAGATCTTATACAACCTGAAATTGTACGCTGGCTTCGTTCAGCTGAGTGTCTAATTTCCGTGTGTGTGCACTTTGGCACAAAGCTTGGGAGCAGTATTCTGCTGGAGCGTATACCAAAGCACTTGTTGAGGTTCTGAGCAAGTTAAATGAGCATCCGCAAGTCAGTCTTGCGAGGCGCTTTATCAAGGCAACTCAAGATGGGACTTTGTTTTTCAATTTTAGAATGTGGTATTTGAAAGTGAGACTTCTGTCAAGAGTGATACCCAAGTATATCGGATTATTCTGGAATGGCAGAAGCTTTCCAGGAGAGGATTCTACTTATGAGTTGATACCCTGCATAGTGCGTGATGGTTTCTGATGTGGAAAACTGAGCAGACAGTTTTATTGGTGGAGAGCTTTAAGCGCCATTTGGATAGGTATTCTTGTACGGTGGTCATGTCTTTTGCTAAATTTGTTCCTGACTGACTGAAAGTGGGGACTGAGAAGGTCAGTGCGACATCGTCAGCATATATATATTTGGTAGACAAGGTATCAGGGAAGTCGTAAGTGTAAACATTGTACAAGGTGGGAGCTAGTGCCGACTCTTGGGCGACACCGTTTTTTGAGGTTGTGCGGACGACTACTTTGTCCGTAATTGGTATGTAGTACAAAGGATCTACAATACAGGAGATTCATTGTCAGATTTGTCATTTTACTGCGGTGCAGCAGCTTTAACAGTTTCAAATTAAGTCCGTTGTGACGTCGCTGATAAGCGGCAACCTGTTTTGCGACACTATAAAAGTAACATTATGGATTTTGAGCGTGCTTGCAGTATGCTGAGTCTGAAAAAGTAAAAGCAGATGACTAATCCTCACGTTTGTAGTGATGGCGTTGATTACAGAAAACCAGGATTTCAGACGTCATCTTAAACCGAAAGTATGCGTCAGACGACGTGAACACTGGCTAATTGCCTGCTGCAGCATTTGCACAACGCATTCTGCCCCTGAAAATTTCCCATATCAGTGCAGCTTCAAGCTTATTTCTTATTCGCAGCCTTCAATCAAGACAAAAAAGATGGCAACGTGAAGACAGAGAACGGATCCGAAACATGCCAGACCCAACAGTGCCCGAAGGTCACACAGTTCTTCCGGATCAAGAACGAAGAGAGACTCTTGCTACTCTCAAAAATAGTAAGTTGTTGCAAGCGTCAGTAGAGGTGAACACATAAGTGAATTGTTTTACTTTTTTTTGCACAAATTAAGTAAATTTTGCTGCATTTAAGCAAATCTGGAAACTTAAAAATTTATTTCCGTGTTTTCTTTTGCACAGAAAATAGCAGTACTGTATATGTATAATCATTTTGGGGGGATTGTTTGTTTTTAGCCACGATCTCATACACTCTTTTTGAAGAAGCCAATGGTTCCTTCTGTAGGAATAAGCAGTTCCGCTTCGAGCCGTACGGGGATTCAAACAAATCCTCAGCAAGACATTTTCACGACGATCAAAAATACCGACATTATGCACCTGACGATGGTGACATGTTTGGCGTAAAAGATCTTGGCTCCGCTTTGGCCGATCACTCCTGGGGAGAATCTGTTTCCCCCCTGTACACGGGGTTTGTCCCTCATCCCCCAAACGCGGCAGACCACAACGAAAGAGAGAACGACGCTTACTTTTCCCATGCTCCTAGCTACGAAAAATACAGTTACCCAGACCTTTTACGTTCGTCGGACACAATGGCTGGTCTGCGAAGATCACAGGCAGCCGCCATTGAAGACGGAAACGGTCACCGGCGACCGAGCATTAACATTGAAGCAAAACAAGGAGGTTCAGTTTATATATACGCTCCGCAAAGTGCGCCCACTCGCGTCAGAGATTCACTGGATCGGGAAAATTTCGATTCGATCCAGGAAGGTACGTCGTGCTACGATGGAGTTGAGGCGACCTACGGTCATGCTGCTGATGAAAGCGCTGTTGCGCAAAATCCGCGTCGTGGCGAGAAAACTGTATCGTTTCGAGAACCGGATGACCTCGATATGAAGAACATCGCTTTCGATTATTCCTGCGAGCGGTTCCAACCGAAAATGCCTTTTGTGAACAGAGCAAGCACAGCTTACCGCGATGCATTTGAAAGAAGCTCAGAGGTCGAGATTTGGCCCAAAATGCACGGGTTGACCGGGACAGCGTGCAATGTGCTTGGAAACTGACATTTACTTCCCCAAATTAATAACTTGTTTTGCATCGTAACGCCCTGGGGATAAGTGTTGTTGTGTTGTATCAAATTTGGGCAAGCTATGCAACATGGTGCAGTGAAACCGCATCACCAAAAAATCTCCGTCATGGCATGAGAAACTGAAAGGTTTGGACCTTTCGTATAACAAACTTTTTATGATCCAGCAGCACATATGACTATATTTGCGTTGAAGGAACGCCTCTGTAGTTTGCTCGTGTGTGATGAACATCAACTTAAATTTATCCAACGAGTATCCTAAAAGGCCAAAATCGTTACAGTTCGCTTCCGAGTGTTGAGCAACAGTATACACGCACGTTTGCGAGTACTTTGCATGCTGGCTCGGGTCAATCCGCACATTTTAGGAGTAGCCTGCTTGAAAGAACATAGTCCAGTTAATGTAGCATAAAATCAGACATCACAAATGCATGCAGCACGAGACTTTCAAGTGCATGGAATTAACCGTCTTTGCTTGCCTCAATTTGATTTGATGTTTTTTTGGTAAAAACTACTTTCAATTCTAACGCACTTTCTTTGCAATCCTACTCAATAAGATTTAGTATCTCGTGTCGCTGCTGTACGTTAATGCCTAACACCGATCTCTTTAAACCAAAATCTGCTGTAAGCCGTTGCAGTGAAAAGTTTCTCGAAATCGTGCTCTTCGCTCTCTTGATCGTAGACCTGTGTAGTACTTCATTCGAAACCTGAAGGGTAAAGCATTAGCACACAGCAAAAAATCCAGTTTAGTCAACTGTGTAAGTTTCCGTAACAATGCATCTCCCGGCCATTTAAACTTGTAGCAGTGTGGGCTTTCGTCTCATGATTTTTACAGCCAAATTGATTGCCTTTTAAAAATATTTACAGTTTGCCAGAAAACTAACATTACGGTTTTCTAGACCCTCATCAGGTTGATCGTGCTTGAATGATGCACTAAACTTGTTTTTCTGTCATAAATTAGGCTGCTTATGCTGATGTTGAATGTTTCCAAACCAATTTTGATAATTTCTTGTTGTTTTGTTAATTCCATTCTGGTGATTTTTAGTCCCAGACTCATTTACGTCTTTAATGAAAATGGCTATTTAGAAAAAAATAGCTGCTGCCCTTTGTCTGCATCGGAAGTTTTCCGTTTATTACAGTTTCTCTGGATATATTCCAAACCTTTGAAATTTGCAATCAGCCATTGTGTGAATTCAGGTACCACCAGGTTTTCCTCGAATAGCATCACGTGTTTAGGACGCACGATCCAGACAAGATACAAAATTAACTTATATCGCGGTTAAGGTGTCTTCATTATTTTAGCGGGAATTGCTAAGCGATTAGGTGTGATTCAAATTTTTATAATAGTCCTACAAATTGGTTTTCATTCTGTGGACAAAGTCGTTTTGTGAGTGGGAACGCAGTAGTCGTATCCTGTAGCCACAATATATCTCCTCGCACACATTCTGCATGAAATAACATCTAAAATGTTTTGGGGTAAATCCAAACGTTTCCTGTGGAACTTCTCGCTAAACGCTTTCTCTTGAATTTTTCCCGAAGAGTTTTTCTCCTTTGATTTGAATAAATGAACAAACACTGCAGATCAAACGTCCTGAAGCAATTTTAAACTGAATGCATCAAACGTCCTGAAGCAATTTTAAACTGAATCGGAAACTTTCAGCACGGTCTTGCTCGACTCACGGCGATTACGAAATTAAATGAGGATTTCTTTTGTGCAGAACAACAAGAGCTCTTGGAACAATACCGATTACTACCAGTGCGCTCAGCCGACTCTTTGGGAGTACGAAACCGGAAGACGGAACTGGAGCGACGGATCGTGGAGGTAGATGAAGCAGTGAAAGTGTTTGAACGTCCTAGAGTTTTTGTGAAGTTGGGCGAATGACTTTTTTGTGGGACTGCGTTATGACCGGCGCAAAATCGAGATCTCACACTGTGCTTGGAGGACTGCACGGTGTGTGGCTGGAAAGCATCGTTTGTTATTGAGACTTTTTTATGAAATTACGTGAAGGTCAAAAACGTTTTACGCTGGTGTTGTGCAGTGCCTGGATCCGAACCGCTTAGCAACTGGTACAGGTATGCTCGTCAAAGATAACTTGTCTGTTTCGCATTTTGTGCCTTATGCACTTATTTTTCCTTATTTCCTTAATGCTTTAGTTTGCGCTTCCTACATAGGAGGTGCCTTTGGACCTTTGTAAGTTTAACAGTACTCGTGAGGTTCCTCAGCCCGATGAAGGTCGATAAGATGACGCAACACGACAGTGGCCTTGCGACGTAAGCTTCGTCGACCTGAACAGCAGTGAAAATGCGGTGTCGGCCGCAGTTGAGCGACGTTTTTTCGACACTGTTTTGCGCATTCATTGATGCGATTCTCGCGAAAAGGTTAATCATTGCGCAGCGTTGTATGTTGCAATCTTAGAAACGGTGGAGACCGTGAACGGTTACTACAAATTCGTTGAAGTCGCATGCACACGTGCGTGCTGATGGGAGTGTACACAGGATCGTACCGAGTGGGGGGCACGATTCTCCGGGCACCGAATCACTGGAAGGCGCCGAAAAGTCCCAAAAATGTCGCAAGTACTTTCTCCAATACAGTGCATTTACTCCCAAAAGACCTTAGATTTGAACATGGGGACGCCAAACACGTTTCTTACCCCGGGCACCATCTACCCTCGGTACGCCCCTGAATGTACAGCTGGTATTGCGCTGCATGATTGGTTAAAGCCACCTCCTGCAGCGATGTTTGCCAATGAGCTGCACGTTTATAGGCTATCGTTCTTCGGTTTCTTCGTGAACAGATCGCGGCTTCATGTGTATGACCAAGATTTCGGTGTAGTTTGAACTAAAGATACAAATAGTCGACGTTGATATGGACCTTGAGCATTGCCCGGCCTCCCTTGCAGTTCAATTCTTTGCAGCTCTGTTCTGTAATTGAGAATCCATGGCTAGTAAGGCACTTCGAAAAGATACCTGGTGAATTCAAAACACACTCGTCATGAGTAAATCAAGCAGTTTTGAGCCAGCGTTGTTCAATGTTGGTCTCTTAAACTCATTTCTGGCTACACCTGTGATCTGCAGCAATGTAATCATGGATTTAGTTTGATTTACACTGTGTTGTTTTTAGAACTATTCGCGTGAGTTTCACAGCTCTTGCAATTCATAATGTTTGAACTTGCGCCTTGTACTGTGGCAAGCATATGTGGTTATGTTGACTGTAAACGTTCAATGCAGTATTTATTTCTGATTTCAATGAGACTGTGAACGTTTTTTTTCATTTGCAAATAGAACGTAGCGGTGCACGCAGACCAATGGCAGCATTTGTGTTCGCAACCTCCGTTGCATTCAGTTTAGGGAAAACTTTTACTAAAGGTCGTAGTTGACCGCCGGTCATGTCAACGTATGTCGTAATAGCTACGGTAGTGTCTAGGCCACTTAAATCTGTTTGTTCCTGATATCGTGAATCCCACCGGTCGTGAGAAAAATATTCCGATATTGCGAAAACTGACGAAATTTGTCAGGAGTTTCCAGGGATCCTGAAAGAGCGCCATTACACGCATCAATAAATCAATGCTTTCTTACTTATTTAAAGGTGCATTGACCTGACACCTACAATGAAATTTCTTGGATCGAATTGCTATAAAACGACTAAGCACTCAAATGCACCTGTTTCGTGGACAGAGTAAGCTTTTGTAACATCCTTAGTCAAGGGAACCGAAGTAAGCGAAATCTTCAATAAAAATTTTCCAACGTCACAGAAATTTCTTTATAAATTGGCCAGTACTCCACGACAGTAAAGCAAATATTTATGGGTGACTCGATCGAAACAATGCCTTCCTTTAGCGTTTCATGTTTCACTTTTTCTAAAAAAATCAAAAAACTACAGAAAGCAAGACGCTTTAAAAACCGAAACGGTGTCTTATTCATCAGTGAGAACACACTTAGCAGGTTGAGAGAATTTTAAAGATCTTTTGTCCCAGCAACGTCATCAGACGTACAGGAGGTGCATCTTGGGAAGGAAAACATCATCTCTACCGAAAGCTGAAGCCAGCTTAGCTCTCAGATCATTGAATTCTGGGAAGGCTGTAGGTCAGGGTTGCACAAAGTTTTCTAGGCATGGGCTGCATTTCGCTATTCGCAAGTCTTGGCAGGCTGCACCGCAGTATATATTTAAATTTTGTCCGTAAATTTCGGCCTAAGCTTTAAGATTGTGTATTGCAGGGTAACAAATTACAAAGTTTCTTTGGTTATATCAACACAACGAAACTTCTCGTTCATACATGTACGGCCCTCATCTTGAATACGCCTTTCGTACTCATTTGGTTCCCCAAAATGTTTGGAAACACGGAAACTAACTTTGTTTGAAGCAGAAATGCCGTAAAAAGCACTCCCGTCAATTTAACCACTTAATGTCCGAATTATGATCCAGTTGTTATAAATTTTTTTCTACGCAAAATTGTTGTCAAATATGAACCTGAAAACTAGATTGTGTGTTGTTATCTCATTCTAAAGTATATTGGGGGGGAATGGGTTCATGTGCCGAATTGGGGACACTGGTCTATCCATTGACCCTATATGCATGGAATTTAGAATTTTTCGAAAATAGAAGTGTACATTTTTTTGTTGTCAGTATATTTTATAAGAGGAAAACGAAACTAAAACAAAAAAAAGCAACATGAAGCATCACGGCAAAAAAAGAAATATTCTGAAGAGCTTAGTGGTTTGAAATTCTGTTTTTCACGAATGGTGATCAATGTACATTGAAATGATTGTGTTTTTTATCCTAAAAACATGTTGTTTCTATAAGTCACAGCAATACAAAGACAAGCAACAATATTTTTGTGAATATTCACGCTAGTTGTGGAAACAGGATCACATTTCACGCCTTAAAAATTTCAAAGACATGGCAGTTTTTTGTTGGAAAGGTATGATTCTTCTTTGTCTCTTACAAAACATTCTGCAACTGCTAAAAACTTTGCACTCCGAACGTTTCATAAATTATCAAAAAAGCATTGCATTAACCAAAAGCTGGAGCAACGTTCACTGCAAATTTTCAAAGCGTTTGAAAATACACTAGAATCACGAGTGAAGTAAAGTTGCTGGTGATAAGAGTTTGAAACAATTTTTGTTTTTGTTCAGACACAGATGCACTTTGCATTTCTGCAAAGAATAACGGTTTTCCCACTGCATGATAGGTTTTTGCATCTTTGCCGAGTCGCTCCCACCTCCGACCAGTGACCAATCTTAACTCTCCGTATGTCATCTTGTGGTCTGCATGTTGCTGCAGAACGGCTTCTTGCTGCAGGTCCATCAGACATCAGTTCAAGAAATGGTCTTCCTCTCTTTTTGGAAATTATGTCTTTGCCTTTTTTTTATCAAAGCTTTAGCTACACTGCTTTTGAAGCTCTACAAATCTTTTTGCTTTGAATTTGAAACGCCAAAACAGTCGCAATCTCG
>Ga0210059_1007751_pt1 | contig 17018 bp, 17 predicted proteins | sample Ectturendosymbi2_FD_188042 | JGI IMG/M metagenome (GOLD analysis project Ga0210059, IMG submission 188042) | Ecteinascidia turbinata endosymbiont from Florida, USA - Sample 2 (SPAdes) (version 2) | ecosystem: Host-associated > Tunicates > Ascidians > Unclassified | place: Key West, Florida...
TTGCTGAATGATGAGTGGCAAGCTTGAATCATTGCAAGAAGATTGGAGCAGAACCAGGCAGGAGATTCCTCAAACAGCCTGCTGCAAAGCTAGAGCCTGTAATTGTTGTGTCACACTGAAGTGCGATGATAGTCACGTGGTCGTGTCCTGAAACGTGTTTATGAGCTACGAAAAGAAATAGTTGTTTTCCTGAATATCCAAAATCATGTGGAAAAGTTTATTGCAGACGTTGGTTACCTAGTGTAGCTGCCTGATAGATTTGATCACTTAGTGGAAGTTTCGTGAATTGAGATGAGTATGACATACCTAGTTTGGCTGTCAGGTGCAACGTATATTTTTAAAAAGGCTCCACTGGCAGCAAACGTTCACGAACCAAAACAAAAAATACACTAACGTTTCGGTCAACTCCGGCCTTCATCAGGGCGCAGAACAAGACCCAGCAGTTTTCATCGCGTTTTAAAAGCACAACGCAACAAAACAATCTCAGCAACGTCATCAAGAAAGGATGCCTAAAGCACACCCGGGCCTGCAGGTCAAAGGTGATCAGAAAGCGAATAAAGTGTGAGGAAAACCGGTCCTCCCCCAGCAAGCGCTGAATTGTAACCGTGTCACGTGACACTGATCGCAGGACAAGCCACTATCCACAGTAGTACTACGTTGTTTCACTACAAATACAGATTTATGCACAGACCGTAATAAGTCATTAGTTCTGCTGTTCACAACATTACCGTTGGTGTTTATAAAGAAAGGCTCGAGAAAACGGCGTTTCCTAAAATCAGTCTCGAACCCTAAGATTTTTGTTTTAGGCCAATCGGTGGTATGTTTTGTTGTGATGGTTTGCTCCGTCAAGGCACTTCTGTATTTGGCACGAGATTCCTCTATGCTTGTCGCATGTCTTTTTTTGGTAGTTTCATCTGTGTATTTTACGAACAATCTTTACACGGATGACTGTAAACTGTCCCTTGGCGTTTAGAGGGGCTAACTGGATCTTTTTACTGGCTGGCTTGACCACAGTTCGCATAGTGTGGGCAGTTACACCCCGTTTTCATTTATTGTTGGTCCTGGAAAATACAGCGAAACAACCAAGCCATCGCTTGGCGCAACAGGGTTACGTGCTGGTTTTGACTTACTCCTTAACATGTGATTCGGGTAACCATTGGCACGTAATGCATTTTTAAATGTCGTTTTTCCGAATATTATCTTCGCTTACCAGAAATTACAGTCTTGCCACGAGACATAAGCGTGTTACCAACCGCGTATTTATGCTGCAAGGGATGGTGGTCAGAACGATAATTTAGGTCCGCATGGGTGGGTTTGGGATGTATAGAGTGGTGCACCTTCTCCGTGAGGGCGCGTGTTACCTTTAGATCCAAAAAAGTGTCGTCGACATAGCGTTTTCCACTCTACGACAGAACCCATTGCAGTACCAAGGACTTTCTTGAAGAAACTTTCACGAAAAGTGAGATGCGTCGATTCTAAACATAAACGCAGGCCCTCACATATAATCTACAGACCATTTAGTGCGTTTAGTCATTTACGCTTTCTGATCACCTTTGACCTGCAGGCCCGGGTGTGCTTCAGGCATCCTTTCTTGATGACGTTGCTGAGATTGTTTTGTTGCGTTGTGCTTTTAAAACGCGATGAATACTGCTGGGTCTTGTTCTGCGCCCTGATGAAGGCCGAGATTGACCGAAACGTTAGTGTATTTTTTGTTTTGGTTCGTGAACGTTTGCTGCCAGTGGAGCCTTTTTGAACAAAGATATGAATATGACATGTTCAATGAAACCATATTGCCGTTAAGAAAGAAAGTGAATGTCAAATAAACCGTAACTGAGCGCATTGAGGAGCTTGTCAAAAGGTTTATGGTGATACTCTGAAGCCTACTAAAGGAAATGGCTGGATAATATAATCGATCCGTATACAGCCACAAATCTGCCTGAACTATCTTTCCAGGTTGCAGAAGAATTCCTGGGTATGACGGCTGAAGCGGCAAATCGCATGACTCTTGTGTCGTACAAAGAAATGTATCCAAACTTTTCAGTAAAGAAAAACTTTTAGGTTTCCATGTATTCAACTTCTCCAACCGTATCCAAGTGTGTCATTGAGCGACTGATTCCATTTGCAACAATTTGGTTTTGTAAATCAGGATCCAGTGCAATGAGTGTGCTGGAAATGAAGTATCGAAATTCGGTGGAAATTGAACATGTCATGCGATTGTGATTGAGCAAGAAGACACTGCGGTCCGAAAGCTTGTAGACAGCACGCAAGCGTTCCTTCCCATTAGTCATAGAAACATGTTTGTGTGTAAATCTTCATTGCAGACCTTTTGCTTCTCATAATTTAATGTTTGGTTTACAGAACAAGGGGGTCACAATATATTTTGTGTGTGTTGCATACGTCCATTCAGATAATGTGTTGCATACGTCCATTCAGATAATGTGTTGCATACGCACATTCAGATAATGTGTTGCACACGTACATTCAGAGCATGTGTTGCACACGTACATTCAGAGCATGTGTTGCATACGTACATTCAGATAATGTGTTGCATACGAACATTTAGATAATGTGTTGCTTACGTACATTCAGATAATGTGTTGCACACGAACATTCAGATAATGTGTTGCATACGAACATTCAGATAATGTGTTGCATACGAACATTCAGATAATGTGTTGCATACGTACATTTAGATAATGTGTTGCATACGAACATTCAGATAATGTGTTGCACACGAACATTCAGATAATGTGTTGCATACGAACATTCAGATAATGTGTTGCATACGTACATTCAGACAATGTGTTGCATACATACATTCAGATAATGTGTTGCATACATACATTCAGATAATGTGTTGCATACATACATTCAGATAATGTGTTGCATACATACATTCAGACAATGTGTTGCATACGTACATTCAGATGATGTGTTGCATACGTACATTCAAATGATGTGTTGCATACGTACATTCAGGTTCAGGTTTTCGTTACGCTGAGGCCGCAAGTACTTTACAGGTTTATTTTTTGACAGTTGGGGTCGCTTCAGCAAAAGTTTGGGAAACACTGTTTTTGCAGATTTATCATTTTTCTGCTTTGTTTGCGCTGGCCATAAAGTAAAGACGATCAGCAATTGCTCATTCATTGCTCGTTAAAAACGCGCCTTTTCTAATACAATGTTTTTCTCCGAAAATTGAAGTACGAGTTGCTAGTTTTTATCAAAATTCGTTAAAACTTTTTTGTTTCGTTCCATGGCTCATAGCTGTTTTTGATCAACTTTGCAATGTGGTGTTTACTGGGAAATAACAGGTAATAGTCTTGTTTCCCTAATAAGTTCTTGCTTGTTATAGTGGAAGATGTACGGTTCCAACCTCCAATGCACAGAGAAACAGACCCTGAGGTAATGCACGTGTGAACGTTGTCTAAAATTGTTTTGAAGTGTATCGCTGAAACGTTCCATGAAAACGTTGGGCAAGTCTGCTGTTCAAACTTAGGCTTTGGTTGGCTTAAGCTTCACAGGCCTACTCTTCGCATCCGACGTGACGACGAGCTTGACTTTCGTTCAAAGAAATGGTTGATTTTACTGATGTGCCATTTTCTTCTGGCAGCAGCTCCTCTGCGGCAACGACTGAGCAATATTTGGTATTTTTCAGGATCCATCCTTCCAGGAATCTGGCGATCGATGGGTCGCTAAAGAAAGCTCCAAGTAAGTTAACGCGCCATGAGTAAGTAAAGGAAGCTTCGAGCAGTGCTGTGGTTGAAGTGTCAGTTTGCAAAGTCGCGGGTCTTGTAAAATGACGCCAGCATGTGTCTTGCTTTCGGTTGTCGCGGTTAAGCTTGGTGGTGTATGTAACACAGACATGCGGTTACTCTTGCCTGCCGTCAAATTTTTGTTGTGCCAAAGGGTTGTCATGGCTCACCGTTAAGTTCGCCTGGCACGCTTCAGCTTTGATCAGCATGTCATCATACTTTGTTTCTCAGCGGACTCGGCTGTAGGTTTGAGTTGCGATCAATGCAATGCTGCTGCATCGCGGGGCCTCAAGATATCTTGCATCGCTCCTTAAATTTGTTTCTTCGCTAAGCGTGAGTTCGCGCGTTTTCAAAGGCAAAGTACTTACGCGTCATTCGGTCTTTCATGGCGATCAAAACAATTGCGTCTTGAAACTTCTGATCATATGAGTCCATCAAAAATAATTGATTCTTATTTCTTGTAAGACTTCTCGTCCAAAAGTTGTCTAGTTTCGAAAGTTTCTATCCACCATTGCGTTCTTCAGTTGCTTCTGCATACTGCTTACGCAAAGCATCTCATGAAGTTTCGAGGTTTCGTTTTTGTCATGATCACATTACATTTCACTTGTAATGGAAAGCCCAGTATATTTGGTGATGCATTCTCCCTGTGCTAGCGACCTCATACTGCCATTAGAAACTTTCGTTAGCGCGTGTAAGATTTATATCTGCAAGATGAATTTGCAAAGCGGTGGGTGACTGTTGGCAGCTTTACATCTTCGCAACAAATTGTAAAGTTTTGCATGTGTTCGATTTCTTTTGTTTGTTTTTGCCATTCTGGTGTCAGGACTTGGGACAGTAGTTTATTTACTATTCGTTATTGTCGGCCTTATTATCCCAAGTGCACAAGCATTACACTTTCGCATGCCCCTCCCCTTTTATTGAAGTACGACAAAATGTTGAGTTTAGTGAAAAACTCTGCAAATCACAATAATTGTTTGCGGCCGAATGTGTGCTGTGCAGTAAAACAGTTACGATTCATCTGCAGCTGTAAACTCATAATGAAAGCAAACGTTTTCGTGATTAGCATAGTACAATAGCGAGATGCAAAAAGTTATAAAGTTTTAAGTATTTTTCCTGTAACAGCATCAGGAGTATCATATTTATTGGAATGCATCAAAGTTATGTTAAGAACTATAAGTCACAAGTTACGACCACGAACACCACCCCGCGCGTGACGTACCAATGCAGTAGTGAAGAGGCTGTAGGTTCAGAAGATGAGATAACGGCCATCCCTTCGTTCTGCGCGAAAAACGAAACACCACAAAAGACGTTAAACGAAAAATAATTTAAGGGTGGAAAAGTGTGTGTATCATGAAATAAGAAGTGTTTTGTGCCATCAAGGACACATTTGGTACGTGCCACTGTTGCATATTTACAAACGGCGAAGAAATGTTATATAGGGTCTGTCCTTTTCCAAAATATGCTTTTCCAGCAGCAAGCATTGTACTGAAGTACTAATATTGAGGAGTAAAAACATTAAGAGACAAGTGTGACGAGTTCACGTCTGGATCACAACAAATGGAATGACGCCGAAAAGAAATAAGCCATTTTTTATTTGTTGGATATTTTAGCGATCGCATTCGCTCATTGAAGAAGAGTAGTTGTCCAAATGAAGCAGCAACATAACGAAAGTGCTTTTACCACTTTTACGGACTATTGTGCTTTTACGGACTATTAATTCTCAGATCGCGGATAAAAGGCAATTTTTACGCCAAAATCCTTGGGGCATAGGCAATTTTTCAAAATCAAATACAGCAAAACATAGAAAGCCCAAAAACGAATGTGCAACCTCCCACATAGGTAAATGTATGATTGTCACATCTGGGAAGCACGTGCAAAAATTGAGCTGAGGAAGTATTGAGAAAGTTGCATGTACCATTTTTTTTGTTTGTGAAGCTCGTGTCACCATCACCAATCCATGCAAACCCGGTCCAACGCGTAAACACAGTACTTATCATGGAATGTACAGTAAAGTGCAGCAAAAGTGTTCTTTCTGAATCATGTCGGGGCTATAGCGATGTTAATTATCCTCAGCCAATCACAACTTTGCGATTAAAGTCATTGCATCTTTGCCATAAGCAAGCTTAAGTTACGTATGAAGAACCTTGCAGTCCATTCCCACAATACCTACGTGCGACGTAAATGTACCAAATGAAGGATTCAAGTTTATAGAAATCTAATTGTACTTTTGGCATGGCCATTATATTTATAGAAATGTTTTTCATTGAGTGTGATCCTGACAATTGACACCGAACTACAACAGGTGATGAGGTTGTAGTTAGGTCAGAGGTTCTGCAGTTTCGGGGAAACTGGGTCCTCCATTATCCCTAGGCCCATTCTGGTCACGAGTGGTGACGTCTGTCAGGGCCCCAGCTAGGGATCAAATAGTCTCTTTATATGACAGCCTGAGTTCTTCAGCCATGCAAAGAAATCAGCATAGGTAACCAAATCCCCTGCGGCTGTGCTGGCCCCAACATATTACCTGAGGAAAGCAGAGCTTAGTGCGGTGTATTGATGACTGGACATGGCCGCGACCATTGGCCAGCATGGCCCGCTTCGGAATTTTTTGAAGTGGTCATCCTCCCGTACAAGTTCTGCCATGTACGCACACACTATCCTGCAATTGTTATTAAGGCATGTGGGTGTTTAGCAAAAGTTGAAATACTAAGGAACATCTTGGAGAACTTGACAGTTGCTTCCCTTGAAACATATCGCCCGGGACTGGCCTGCCCTTTATACGCTACTACCCTGGTCTAGATATATCAACAGTGATTCGAGTTCAAAAAGTAACTTTCAGTGGTTGAATAGTTGGGTTCATACATGTTTTAATAACATAAGAGCAGGTACGTTCCGAAAATATGCATTAGTAGCGGTTGAGGGTAATGGGCTCGTACTTCACGTGTCAATAAGAGATCCTGGATTGCAACACCACATAAAAAAGCAAAAGTTGAGTTCAGTGACAGCCTGCGAAAAGCAGGTTGTTAAAGGTGGGTTTGGCAGAGTGGTCCCACACTGCAAAAGATCTTTGCTGTGAGGTCGTTTTGATGATAAGCATTCTATCAATATCCGACCGAGACATATTTACGCGAATCAACGCTGAAATTGTCACTGCTTTGAAATGCACGCCGGCAAACCAGATGATAAGCTTGCAGAGCACACGATGCCTGGAATAACTGCTCATAAAAAATTGGGCACTTTCTGTGGCATGTGGGGGTGAAAAAGAACTAAACTATATCCTGTAGGCGATGTGCACAATCGCATGTCTGTGCTATGAATCTGCATTACGCAAACTGCGACAAGCCGGGTGTGATGGAATCACTGGAACAAGCGCCTCAACAATGAAACTGCTGAAGAATTACCTGTAGAAGGAGGTGCCTGAAATCTGGTTTCGGACATTTAATGGTCCCTCGTGTAGGGCATGTATTTCGTGCCGTTTGAAAATCAACATTTGTGCGTTTTGTGTTAGTGAACGAATGTGTTAATTAAACCCGTCGCTCAGAGTAGGATGACAGGATGGTATAATTGTTGACACCTACGAAATGAAGGACCATGTAGCTAAAATTTGCCTGGTGCCTTATTGCTGTACTTCCGCTTCCTTGTTTGCAGAGAAAATGTTGATTTCATGTGTGTGTCTGTTATTTCGCGTTTAGTTTCGTTCATGATTCTTCGTTTACGTGTTCTTGTTTGTTTTTTTTGCTCGCATCTAATGTGTCAGAAGCCTTCTGCGTTGCGTTGAAGAAGAATTACACTCACGGTAATTGCACATCATATTTTAAAGTGGTGATTCCATCTTGACCTTAATTGCCTATGCCTGTTATTAAGCTGATGCTCGGGTGTGCTACTGCATATCGTGTGTGGGACGCTATATTAAGTCGTAATTTTTGGAATGGAGCGAGATTTGAATCGTTATAATCTGCATTCAAGCATGTTTCAAACGCGCCCTGACATTTAAAACCAGCAGAACTGAACGCTTTTAATATTTGCATTATATCAACCATTCAGTGCATGATGCTTCGCAAAAGTTATGCAGTGATGTGCTAAGTAACTGTTTCTGGAAAGAGTGCTCACAGACGTTACGTCAATTTGGATTTTCAGTAATTCCAGGACAGGAGGCGATACATGTCTGTATGGTATTAGCAAAATTTGTCTGTTGCGGCGCTTGCTATTCTCTTCCCAGCATTCAGTCTGTCTTTGGAGGAGAGGTTTTCATGGAGACTGCAGAGCCACATGATCGTGAACTCCAAACCTAACATAGCTCATTATAGTGGTTTTCCACCTGTATGATCCACCAGGTCTATACTCTGCAGAGATGCAGATTTCAGGGGTACACGAATCTTTGTTAATTGGCTTAAAACAACGGTGCACAACCTGCGGTAATCGACTATGAAATTTGCCGCCGTCCGCATGTAATTTAAAATGTAAGGTTTGGAGACCGTGCTGGCGTATACGAAGCAAAACAAACGCGAGGCAAGAAAATCGGTCGACACGATGCGTAACAATCTGGATGGTGATGTCACAAAAAGTTATAGAATGAATACGTGATGTGACATATACCGGATAAAACGTATTCTTTAATGAAATCTCATAAATATAACTTAAGTAATTGGCGGCCGTACTTCATATAAACAAAAGTAGTGCGGCCGGCGATAGCAAAAGGTTGTACACCCTGGCTTCAAACAAGTGTAGCAATCAACCCTTAAGGCCGTTTAAATGTTGCTGGTGTTTTTTAAGTTATGGACATCTTGTATGAGCTTCATCACTGGTATATGGAATTTTTATAAGTCGTTTTGGAACCATATTTATTGGGATATTGCTTTCTTTATGAATTACCGTCTTTCATCTTTTTGAGGGAGGGTTAAAAAACCTTCAGCAGGCCTCGGTTGTTTTAATCGATGATCAGCGAAAGTTGGCAAATAAGTATAACGTTTTACAAGTATACCTCGGCAGTTCGTGTTGTCGAGATTGTATATTTTTAAACCTCCACACACACAGTAATGCTTCGATATCTGGCCAGTGACAATGAGTCATGGATTTAGCACGCCCGTAGAAATTTCAAACTCGGCGTCTGTGCCAGACCCAACTACATTTGTTTGTTGGTACCGATAGCTTTCAGGAAATGCCCGTTGATTATAGAGGTAAATTAACGTAGACAATTGTTACGCTTCCCAAACCGACCAAAATATATTACCAACAGGCTGCTCAACCTTAGTACAGTAAGTGTTTATGCTGGCCGCTGTCAGGGCTGGTCCAGCTGCAAGCATGGTCACGTGTAAAGCAAAGCATCCTAATCGCTGTTGCCGCTCCGTGCGTACCACAGCAAAATATACAAACAGTAAAAACGACTGCCTCCTGCAGTGAGCTGAATGTAATGAATAGATGGCCTCGCAAGACAGCGTTGTCAGCTTCATTGCCAGGCCACTCTCGGCATAGCATAAAAGATAAAGGCTCACGAAGAACGACTAGAAATATCAAACGCTGGGGGAATAGGGCACTTAACGGCTGAAGTAACAACTAAAAAAGGCGGGAACGTGCAAAACAGCGCGACAATCAAACAACGAGTTATTGGTAGGAAGAGTGATGATGGTAATGATTTGGCAAATATGGAATTTTGAACGGCTCTATACTCGTTACTATTAAAAATTATGTTGGTGGTCACCTCCCAGCGAAGGGCTCCTCCAGTGAACTTTGGCATTGTTGCTGTTTTGCCGACACCTGAGCAATGAAAAAGATCATTGTAGCACCTGCAGTTTGCTAAGTCATGTTTGGTGAAAACCATCTTCCTGCGTATGAGATAGATTTTGACATCTGTGTTTAGTCGGGCAGAACCATCGCGGATGGCCGACACTTTTTTTATTCATTGACCTTGCGCAGGCATCATCCCTGCTGCACACTGGTTACGCAGTGTAACCTACAGTGCCTTTCAACCGCTTTTGCCATCTGGTTATGCCCTCTAGTTGCAGTCTTAACGAAGAACTTCACTTGCACACTGAAAGACCAAACGACCTCCACGTTTTACTGCGACGCATGCAAACCCAGCCACCGTCTGTATGGGGCGCCCCGTACTTCTGCTCTGTGCTGAAATACGGTTAATACCCTTGCACTTGCCTCTTGGCCCAGTAGACAGCTTTTTGCGCTGGACCTCTGCTGGCGATTGCGTGGCGCGAATGGTCTGTAGTTCCGCTCGATTGTTTTCAACATGGTGTGCTGCTCCTTCGTATGTGACGGCGTTTTTGTCGGAATGTCCCACGTCACAGCGCAGAGAAAGCCTCAGCTTAAACCAAATTTCTACTTACTTTGCTTTGGCCACTCCAATGTCCCAAAGTAAAATATTGCCCTTGTCGATTGAATTGGTTAAAATTTTTAAAGGGGAAATATATTTTAGATCAGGGGTCGGCAATCAGTGGCTCTTTAACACCTCTAAAGTGACTCTCTCTGGATTTGACAATTTGGAAGTTAAATTTGCATTTGATCGTCATTACTATTAGAATTAAGTTGAGTACAATTTAGCTTATGTCCATAGGAAGTGGAATGCAAAATAAACAGTGTTAACGCTTCGTGGCTCCTCCCCGGTCATTCCGGCTGAAAAATGAAGCACAATGACTCTTGTTATAAAAAGTTGCTGACCCCGGAAGTAGATCAACTCAGGAATGGAATAAATTCTATGTCACCAGCTTGACCACTGATATTACTAACCTATGCTCGGCAGCTCTGCATGAAGCATGTTCTTTGTTACATGTTTTGTGTTTTGAAGCCTGTTTATTTTTAACTATCACGAAAATAAAGATTGCTAAGAATTGTCACGCGTTTAATTGATTCCTCGTTTTGTTGCAGAGGTCACGAAGCCTACTTCGAACAAGAGTAAGTTGAAAATTTTGTTGGACAACCTCGACTTGTGTTAATAGATTCAAATGCATAACCTCTTACGCTCGAGCCACTCGTGACCGTTCAGCTTCTCTAACCACTGTACATGAATCTGTCATTTAAGTCATTAACTTGGAACTGTTGGTTGTGTAGTTGAATATGCTTCATCTTACGAGTGGTCTATAGTTCCGCTAGATTGCTTTCAACACGGTGTGCTGCTTGATGTGTGCAACACGGTGTGCTGCTTGCTACACAAAGCGGTGTCGAGCCATTAGTGTCGTTGTCATGTTGTGACGTTTGTAGCAGTCTACATTTGTGTGGCAGAGATGACACGGGGACAATGAGGCCCGCCGATGGCTCCTCCAGCACAATCAAGAACACTGGCGCCGCAGGCCCGCCGATACCTCCCAAGGTGATTACCACTGCGTGTCCGTTGCTATGGGTTTTAAGTTGCTTACAGCGAATCAAAGCAAGGAATGAAGCGATTCTTAATAACTTCGAATGATTATTCTGGTTTATTGTTTTGCTTGCTTGCCTGCTTTGTGGTGCGAACTTGCATGTTTCTTATGTTTGTGTTGCATAGCCAAGGCAGTATGGCCTCGAGTACAGCAGCGGCCACCCGAACGCCTCTGTCCCGAGCCGGCCTCCAAAGGAACCCAGCATGTCGGCCGCCAGCGCTCCGAGTCGCCCGCCCAAGCCGCCGCCATATAACGCGAACTATGTGAGCAACGGTACGGACGACGATCCGCCGGTCGTGCCACCGCGACGCAGGAACTCGCCGATCGCGATTGGTGGCGTCGCCGGTTTGGCCGATCCAGCTACGGGGAGGCCGCCTGTGAGGCCAGTGTCAAGGGCTGTGCTGGAAATGGACAGGTCCCCACCAACTGTGATCAACAGGGCAAGCCTCGCTCAGCCTGAGGACGGGACGGACATTACCCCTACAGGGAGCCCGGCAGATCGCGGCGCCAAAGCTCCGGGCACGGCGGATAAAGAAAATGTTCCAATTCAGCCCAAAGCTATTTTAGTGAGAATGCAATTTGTTCGTTTTTGCTTTGTTTTTTTGCATGTCCTTTTGTTTTGCATTGATAACAATGGCATTGCAAAGGCTGATCTGTTCTCATCAGCGCTCAGTACTTTCATGGGGATTGTGAGCGGATAGGTCTTGATTGTTTCATTCACGCCTACCGTGGAAGTCATGAAAACCCTGGTAATGTCTTTACATTAACCGAGTCGCAGCCTGCCACGAGATTGGCTCGGCTCAATGTTCTGACCGCCCAATGTTTGCCTCTGGCGCTGTGACCTTGATTTGCATGCTGCCATGCATTGCTGGTGTGTTTAAGACATGACAGTTGTTGCTTTCTTGTGAGCAATAGCACTTTTTCTGTTGCAGTCCAATCTTCAGACCATGGTCAATGGCCTTCCCCCAACACCTAAAGTGCATGTGAGTAAAAACGGTTTTCGTTGCTGTGTTCACCAATATGCAACATGATTGTTTTTTTCTTATTTTCGACGTGATCAATCGATGTCCGATTGCAGACACCTTAATCGCAGGCCTTGCATGCAGGTTAAAGTTGGGGAAAGCAGTCTGGGTCGTGCAGCGTCCGACTGATACAGCGCACATGCTTGCGGTTGTACCTGAGAGCTTCTTGCTTTTGTGATGGCAGCTTGTTTACACTTTGTTCTGCTGCTTGCTTCGATTTCGCATAAATTTTTCAGAGATCTTTGCATGACTTAGATGTCATTTAGTTTAAACTTCTGCTTTGCATTGAAATTACTGTTTGGCGTTGTTGTGGTTGCGTAGGCTTGCGCTGTTCTCTGTCATCTCCATCCACGTACCAACGGTACGTTGGCAAAGTTTAATATCATCAAACTATCAAGACCCGCATGTCATTATTGGGATCATCCGGTTGTAATATGAGCTGTGTACTTAACTACAAACTATTTGATGGATCATACATGCGTTTAAGCTAAGTCAGCAAATTTGGTTCCTTATGTTCATACCATTGTCACCTATTTTTAAATTAAATTGTTGCAATGCCAGTAGATCGCTCACACCATTGCAGCAGGGTCAAGGGTCAAGCGCTTCTGACGTTTCATCAAACTGCTCGCGAATAGCAGCTACGCTTGGCTGACCACGTGCCGACCAGAATCCTTTCTTGTGTTTCCGCAGATGGGCGCGTGTTTCACAAAAGTCTTCAATGGTTGTCCTCTCAAAATAAATTGCGCGTCGAGCTGGGTGAGTTTTGTGTGAGTGTTGTGAGAGTAAGGTGTGTATTGTGTGAGTGTGATGAATCGGTTTGTCTAGCTTGGCTGATCGTTGGCTAGTACAGAATTACCATTTTTCTTCCAAACATTACAATTGCCAAGCAAAACCAGATAAACGCCAGTACTTAACTACAAAGCCACCGTTGGCTGGCTTGACTTTTGATTGATCTTTATTGTGACGTGGGTGTCAAGAGGTCACGTGGCATGTTCAGTATTCCGTGACATGCTGCTTGCGTTGAAGGTCCACCCGGAATCCCACGACCAGTACATTCTGTTCGGGGCTGACGAAGGCATCTACACCTTGAACCTACACGAGTTACACGAAAACACAATGGAACAGCTGTTCCCCCGGAAGTGCGTGTGGCTGTACGTCATCAGCAACGTGCTAATGTCCATCTCAGGTTCGATTGTTTTGTATGTTCGGCGCGTACGTCATAATTTCTTACAGACGCGATTCCGATGAAAGATCTTTCCCGCCTGTCGGTTGTCGTAATTTCGTTTATCTCGTCACAATGTAATGTTTGTTCAGGGGGCGTTTTCTGAAAAGCCTGCTTGCATTGTGTCCGTAATCGTTTGTCACAAATGATGGTGGTGTGAAGCATTGCCGTCGAAACAGATGCTTCAATCTCGTTTCCGATGTGCTAATGTGTTGAATGCAGTGTTCACCAAGGACCCCACAAATCTTGGACCCTTACGCCGTCTCCCCCGCTAAGCAGTGTGGTGTTAGTCACCGGAAGGTAGTGGTGATGTGAATGATAATGTTGTGCCACACACGCAGGCAACCGCACGTCGCAGCTGTACGCCCACAACTTAATCGCCCTGCACGAGAATGCACAGAGAAACCAGCGCATACACTTGCCAGACAAGATGGTGCCCAGGTATGAGTGAGTTCACTTCCCTTCTTCGATGTTACGCGCTTCGGGTGATTAATATTATTTTCAGCCCATATCACCGACCTGCACAAGCTTTGCTGCTGAAGAACAAACCTGAAGCAAGCAAAACATCTTTGTAACAATTTTGATAACGCACCAAGGACTTGGTGTGGAATCGGAAGATGGGTTAGAAATAGTTGTAGGCGAGAGAAGCACTGGGTAGTTGGAGCTACAGCGTTAAATATAGCGGGAATATTACGATTGGAACTTTTTCCTTCGCTATTGCGAATTTTCGCACGTTGCTTTCAAATGACTGACAGCTGTCATTGATGATTGACAGGCGCTTCGCGGTGTCAATGAAGGTACCTGACACAAAGGGCTGCCAGCGATGTTCTGTGGTGCGCAACCAGTACAATGGGTACAAGTACTTATGTGCGGCTTTGCAGCATTCAGTCGTGCTACTGCAGTGGTACGAGCCTATGCAAAAGTTCCTCCTCATAAAGGTTCGTTGCTTTGCTGCTGTTGTTCTGTGAGCTCCATGTTCCTGATATATCAGCCGTTGTCGAACTGATGTTAGATGTTAACGAACCTTTCATTGCATCCCCTAATGAACCACCTTTTTATGCTGTGGCTTTAAACCCCACTCTTTATTTGCAAAGGTGGTCTCAAGATCTGGTGAAGTTGTTCAAAAATTAAAATTCTCAGTTTTAATTAAGCATTTTACCTTTAAATGACTTGTAAATGTTTGACCGTCCAAGTCTTTATATCTTCCCAGCAATTTGAATTCCCCCTCCCCCATCCTCTGCCAGTCTTCGAGCTGCTGGTGACCCCCGACGCGGAGTACCCCCTGGTTTGTTACGGAGTCAGCCTTCCCGGAAGTGCAGCAGCGGCAGGTATAACATTGGGCTGTGAATGTGAAAACGTTGTGTTTACTGTGAAAAACGCCCTGCAAGTCGATTAAAAGTGTCTGCAGTCGAACTGCTTCTCTATTATGCTTACGCTAAGCAGCACTTACCATGAGCACCGCAGAGTGGAGATGATTTATTGGCGCAAACATTAAACAATTTCATGCAAATTAAAGTTTAAGCTCTGGTGTACCGAAAATAACCTGTAAATCAAGTTGCCTCGTCGGGCACCCCCTGACAGTTCCATAATTTTCTATCAACTTTTAAAGTTGATAGCCGAATTATTGGGGGTTTAGAGGCGTGATTGGGTTACAATATTGATGGGGTTGCAGTCTGCTGGATGATCAACACTGTTGCGCAGGAGTGCTGGGACGCAACCGGTATCTATCGTGGTTTGTCCAGTTCCGCAAGGCGCTGAGCATAGCAGAGAAAGTGTAATCCCAGCTAACATGAAACTCTCCCACAGGTTCCCACAACCCTTCCGCGTCCAAGCAGACAATTGTTGCTGTGTAGCAGTTCGTATTGTAGTGCCAACAAAAGCAATTTTTCCATCTTCTGTAATAGCCAGCCACTTCAGAGGTCTTGTGAAATGTGGTGGAGAAGCCTTCACGTGTGGTGCAAGAATCCTCAAAGGGCGTTGGCCTGATGCAGATAGTGGTGTTGCAACCTCTGAGCTGGCGTTGCGTTGAATGTGCGATTCACCACGAACGGGATGTGCGCGAAGAATAACACCCATAAAAGGATATGTGGCACGAACAAGCAATAATAGAGTGATCTCGTCGGGCGATCTCTATTGTTGCTTGCTGCCACGGTGCGAAGCTCTGCGCACATGCCGCTCGGGATTTCCGATTGCAACAGTGGAGGCTTTTCCACCCCCTGGCGCACTGTCACTGCAAAACAAAAAATGCGGCAGCAAAACAACAACAAAAATCATAAAACAGCAAGAAACAGTCAGTTCATGCCAGGACCGTCGTCAGAAAGTCGTCAGTAGGGGGGGCTTTACGTTCGTGCAGGGGGGGGGTTAACATTCAAATTTGAAAAAAATTCCACTAATTATAGTGTTTCATATCTCAATTTAGGGGGCTTGGAGCTTTGCTTGGGGGGCTAAGCTCACCAGGGTGGCGACGGGACTGGTCCATGCACACAGAGCACACTGGAATACAACTTTGTACTGCACTTACAGTACATACGTGTCAAATCAACAATAATGGTACATCGCACATAGCAGAGATCAGTATGCGAATCCAAGTTGTACAGCCCTAACCCTAGCCATTACACACACAGCACCATACAGTCAATCGATGTATGCATTAACCAGTCTGTGGTTAAATTGCTTTTTAATTGCAGATGGTGAAATGTCATATGGAGAAGAACAAATGGAGTCACAGATTTTTGGGCCAACGTGTTCTAGAAACCTTTTCCCTCTACTTGTTGACTATTTCACTGTTTATTCCATTTTGCAAGTTGCCAGAGAGTTGTGATATCGTTTGGAAGACAATGCCTGCTATCGAATTGCTGGTCGTATCGAATGAGGCCATCTTTGTCCACGGCATACATTTAGCAGCTAGGTCATGGTTTCATCACCAAAACAGCCAGAGTGTATGCCTCGTCAGGAGGTCGATGATTGGGACAATCCAGGACATTGTTTATTGTTTGTTCCTCGGCGTCGCACTCTGGTGCAGCTGATGGAGCCATGTTTACATGTTGAGGTAGAACTGCTTGTTACCAACCAACACGAAGCCAGTGAGTTTGGCCCACCGTGGTCTTTGGGGGGCGGTTCCAGCAGGGCCAGTACTGACATGGGGGATGAAGCCACGTTGTCTGGGGTTGCTTCCCCCCACATGTGATCGCCCAGTGCGCAGCGCCGCTGTCGATGGAACCGAGCAATTCCTGCGCAACAGGAACAAATGTCTCGATTTTGTCTCCCGCTGCTTCTTATCAGGTGAGTGGGGGAGTGTCCAGGCACCAAAGCACGACACGCAAGAGACAGTGCAGCTCGTGTGGTGGAGCTCAGCAGGTTTGATACCCGGCAGGTTGGTTCGATGATGCAGGAAGGAGGGATCCAGTCACAACTCGCAGCGTGTCGTCGACGTTTAAAGTTATGGATGCGCATTAGGGAAGGCAGGACTCTGCCAATGCATGGATAAGAGCTGATGCGGTTGAGCGTACATGTTGCCAGATTTGTGGAGCCGGACTCAGAGGTTTTTGGGTGGAATCGGAGTCGGATTCCCCTCGGATTTTTGTCCGAATCCGGATGTCCAATTGGATCACTTTTTACATCACACTCCTAAATTGGGACTTCCTGTTGAAGTGGTACAATTTCT
>Ga0210059_1007752_pt1 | contig 17016 bp, 13 predicted proteins | sample Ectturendosymbi2_FD_188042 | JGI IMG/M metagenome (GOLD analysis project Ga0210059, IMG submission 188042) | Ecteinascidia turbinata endosymbiont from Florida, USA - Sample 2 (SPAdes) (version 2) | ecosystem: Host-associated > Tunicates > Ascidians > Unclassified | place: Key West, Florida...
AGTATTTCGCTGAAGTTTTTACTGGAAACTAGGCTACAATCTGAGTCTTTTGATACTTTGGATGACCTGCTGGGGTTTCAGGTTCAAAAGTTGTGATGTAAGTTAGTAAAAATATTTGACTAATTAAATATTTAGAGAAAAATATATATAATATTGTAAATATCTTGAAAAATACTGACAGCAGGAGAAACAAGACGCCAAATTCGGATTCAGCGGCCAAACATTATCCAGAAAACATCCCAACCTCGACATAAAAAATTTTTTGTTGCGTAGTGATTAGTGCGAGTGTGACCAATGTGCCTGAGTGTGAAACTACACTTATGCAGGCTTCTTTTCATGCAGTATAAAATTACGTGGCTTGTTAGAATGCATCTATGCAGGCTTGTGGGAATACGTCTTAATCGTTAAGGTTTACTTCTGACATCTGAGTGAATACTGAGTACAAAGCTATATCGGCCGCGGCGTGTTTTCATAATTCGTCTGGTCAATTTTGCAAAACCTGCGTGGTATTTTCAGTCTAGTAAGTTTGTCAGCAGTCGTGTCACTAGCTCTACTTAATTGTCCGGTTTGTGTAGCAAGGTTTTATTGATCGCTTTGGACGAGATCCCAGACGTTTGCAGCTCTTGTTTCTAAATGACGCTGACAAGTCTTGCTAGCTTATGCCGCAGTCAGGAGGAGAGCAACCGGCAATTCCCCCCGAAATTTTCAAAAACATGTTCAGTTGTTAGTTCAGTTGAATATGTCAACTGGGTGCGGCCTTGCTTGCTGAGTAAATAGTGATAATTTGTGGTTTCGTTGAAAACCATGGCAATCCAATGCTTTTTTCTTTAAAGATCATGGCAATGCTTACTTGAAAAGAAATGCCCTGCGTTGAAAATCTGCAGATAGCAATGTAGTAATGCTAATATACCTGACTATTGCTGCCAACGAAGCGGTTTTTTTTGTGATTGATACCGTAACACGGGGCATTTTTGTAGTGTAGAAAGGATAAAGCGTTTTGTGAACGTCCATTTGTATTGCATCGTCAGCATAGGCGAACGGGAATACATTTTACTGAGGGGGCGGAAAAAATGTGCCCTGAAAATAACAATTTGCCCTGAAACTAATTTTTTAGTTTATTCCGAATTTGGCCTGAAACCTCCTGTAAATCTGTTCTATATAGTTGAATTCGTTTATAACGGCTTCGTAGGTAACGTCAATTCGCCTATAACGTTGCATTTTGTTCGATCCCAATGGCATCGTCTACTGTACATGCATTTCAATTCGCTTATGACTTCAATTCGCCAATAACGTCCTTTATGCAATCTCCTAGAGGTGCCTTTATAGGCAAAATCTGTAGTTACCTTGCTTGTTAACTCAAGGGGGTGAAGTTTCTTGCGTGTTGTGTTCTCCCAGACAAGAAACTTTGCGGTAATTGCCTTTACTGGCTGAATATACCGTATTGTAATTTTTTTCACTTTGTCCTGAAAAACAGTTCGCAGTGAAATTTTCCTCTGTATTGAATATATTTTTTACCATTCAGGATTTTTGAGTAACTTGCGCTTACCCTGAAAAACAGAGATTGCCCTGAATTCACTGTATTGAATATATATTTTTTATCATGCAGGATTTTTGAGCAACTTGCGCTTGTCCTGAAAGCAGAGTTGCCCTGAAAATTTTCACTGTATTGAAATACATTTTTCATTCAGGATTTTCAAGCAACTTGCGCTTGCCCTGAAAAACAGAGTTGCCCTGAAGTTTTTCACTGTATTGAAATATTTTTTATCATTCAGGATTTTTGAGCAACTTGCGCTTGCTCTAAAAAATACGAATTGCCCAGAAATTTTTCACTGTATTGAAATAGTTTTTAACAATCAGGATTTTTTAGCAACGTGCGCTTGCCCTGAAAACAGAGTTTGCCCTGAATTCACTGTATTGAATATATACATTTTTCATCAACCAGGATTTTTTAGCAACTTGCGCTTGCCCTGAATTCACTGCAGTGAATCTATATTTTTTATCATTCAGGATTTTTGAGCAACTTGCGCTTGCCCTGAAAACAGGGTTTTCCCTGAAATTTTTCAAGACAGGGGGGGCGGCCGACCCCCCACCTCGTACGCCTATGATCGTCAGCAACGTTCCATCTAAGGGAGACAAATACCCAGGAATACCAGAACTGTTGCGCACTGAAATCTCATTCTCGCTCACTTGCAACATTCCAAAGCAATGGAAAAGCACGCAAACAAGAAGCTATTGAATGAAATGTGCATTTTGTTCGTATTTTGATAAGATTGTATATTTATTATATAATTCACAAAATGTGTGATTCATTGAAAACTCCACTTATTCAGCCCTAAAATAATCATGCTCACTTAAAACAAATATTTGCTCAGTGTAAAATTATCTTAGAGGGAACACTGATCATCAGCAATTTGAAAATGACAAAAAAATGCTGACTTTTCCTCCCCGGAAAAATTTCTGCGGACGCCCATGAATGATCGTGCTTACTCGCTTTCGTTTTTTCGTTACTTTTGTGCTTTCACTCATTACGAGCCTGGATCCGGCTCAACCGCCTCCGCACTTGTCGGACGTTTCCGCTCCTGCCTGTACAAATGGGTATGACCTCTGCGGCCTGTGAGTGTGGTGCAGAACCAACCGTCGACCATGTCGTCCATCACTGTCTAATCCATCGACCCCCCCCCACGGACTACACGGCCTGACGGTTCTGGACGATGAGGCAACTGAATGGCTGCTCTATACCTGTCTTCATATCTAGGCGGGCTAGCAGTGAAAAGAAACTCGCTCAAACGAAAAGAAGATAAAAGAACTCGCTCAAACGAAAGAAGAACTCATTACGAATTGTTTGTTTCTTTCCGTTCTCTTAATTTCGGTTTCAATATAATCAGAATCAACCCGCTTCTTATTATTATTTCATCAAAATTACCTGCAATAACAAATGCTATACACAAATTTCTATGGGTGTTGCAGACTATTCCAAACGACAATTAAAAACTGTAAGGTTCCCCATTTGAAGAGCACTGATCAAACCGCATCCAAGTAACTACGCTCACTTGCTGCAACATACAAGTCAAACAGCACTACTGCACTATGCTGGCTACTGCCACTGGCAATTGTGCTGTAACAAACGTAACCTTCAATGAGAATGCATATTGTGTCGTCACACGAACTGTTTATCTCGAGTCCTCCCTGTAACTACGCCGAGGCCAGTGAGTACGTCATATCGTTGTTATGTGCCACATTGCTTGTTGGTTCCGTAGCGGTGCAGTGTTAAAGTTTGACCAGTTTTATCACTCAAGCTTCTAAACCAAGCTTAGAATTGTTTTCTCGTAAATGTACGTATGCGAAAGTGATTGATTTACGCAGTGTGGTCCTGTGAAGCATTGGGTTCATTGCAAATCGATATCGCATCCCCCCACCAAATTAGCCTGTGTCCGCTACTGTCTGTCGCACATGTTGACATGAACTCGTCTGCGTTTATAGTCTCGCATCTGCAAAGGAATACTTTTTAAGAATTATAATAAATATCTTCAGCACAGCTATATTCAGCACAGCCGGTGGAGGTAACTACTCCCAAACTTGCCCTAATCATAACGCCTGAAGACAAGTCTAACCACCAGCAAAATCAAGCTATTCATTTTTTTCATTGGCAACCAAACCTTTTCCACAGATCTGATCTTCCGCAGTCAACAGATTTGAGGTGATAAAGACCACCTTTCACTCCAGTTGTGACTAGCTGTGCGTTAAGCGCTGTCTTATCCATTTAGAAGGACTGCTAGACTGAATTATTCCTCACCACGTACCAGGGTTGCCAGATGGTAAAACAAAACTGTAGCCAAGATCACTTCAAAAATAGCCAAACTCAGCAAAAAAATAGCCAAACTTCCTGAAATGGTTGCATCTGTACCAAAACATTATTTTTTTTCACTGGAAATCAGTTGTTTACAGCTCTTTAATCTTTCGCTCCGTATTGTCAAAGATAGTGTATAGGTTTTCAACACTTTGCAAATATTTCTAAATAACCAGTTTCAACATTGTGCAAACACATTTTATAAGAAGTGTTAATGCCACGCTCCTACTTTCAAAACTATCACACTTTCATTTGATGTGACGAAATTTCAAACCATCAGCAAGCTTAAAAATAGTAACCCTACATATCAATATGTAAGCAAATACGTGCAATTGTGCAGGAGTACACAAAAATTAAACTGGAGCACATTTTGAGAGAATACCTTACAAACACATGATGCATTACAACAAACAAGTATATCACAGAAGTAGGTTATGCTACTTTGTTAATCCCTATAAATGGCAAATTAAAGAAAACTTTGAAAATCATCCACATTATCACTGCCAGAACTCTGATCATCGGAGCAATACACAGTATTCGACTTGAAACATTGCAGCATTGCTGCACACGGAACAAAATCTTTGCAACATATTTTTGAGAATAACAACTCCGATCTTATTTTAACAATAGAGTCCAGCCTTGTCACTTGCATGCGATTTCTCGGTTTTGTCTTGCATGCAGTCACAAGTGAAAACATCCTCTCCACAGCAGCATTGCTGATTGGAGTTATCAAACAATTAAGTGCATATGCAGCAAGGTCTTTAAATGATGAATGGTGCAATATGCCAAACGAAAACTTTTCTGCATCATCAACTGGCAGCCCTTCTGTTTTGAAGGGAGATTCTTCTCTCCAGTCAACAAATATAATTTTTCTGTACTGTTCCTCAATTTCGCTGTCCTTCATATTATCGAAAGGAAGTTCAGCAAACGATGCTCTTATGTTTGGCTTAATACATACTTTTTGAATGTTTGATGTGCAGACGGCAACCTGGCTCCAATTTGGTCAACTGCTTCCCTGAGCATATCCTGACATCTTTTCTTCACGCATTAAATATCATGGTGGGCTGTTGAGGACTTATATTTTTCGAAATGGTCAGTGCAATCACGTAAATATTTCAAACCAAAATCAATATCTCCTAATGATTTCATAAATCCGTTTGGCAAATATAGCCTGTTGAGCAGACTCTGATGGTGTCGAATACGTTCAGATGAAAACTCATGGGGATCGGCACTAGTTTGCTGAAATAAAGCATTAACTTTCTCGAACTCCTGAACAATAGGAGTTGCAAATGAAAAATATAAGTAATTTACTTTGTCCAACATTTCTTTTAGGAGACGCGCTTTGTATCTTGCATCTATCCTCATGCTTTTTGACTGTTCAGCTACAGTGAAGTATGCCAAAAGTTCATCCCAGTCCACAAGGATATTGTACATGACTTTTCCTCTCACCAATCACCTTGTTACGGATGGTTTCAGAAATGGGAGAGGAGTGGTTTTGTCAGTTGAGGTACTTTCATCTTTTGAAGGATTCATGGCTTTGAATAGATGTTTGTAAGCTTCTCTGCGCATCTCACTATGACTAAACCAATGAGGAATTTCACTGATCAAAAACCCAATGTTTAATGGCGGTTTTCCAACCGCATGTTGAATGCACAATGATAAGGAATGACAAATGCACTTAAATTGTACAGTCAGGTGCAGCAGCTTTCAGTCGAGTCCAGACAGAATTGTTACGGCCAACCATAGCAGCAGCACCATCGGAACCATATCCAGTGCAGTTTTCAAGCAGCACGCCACTGATTGATATTTCTGACTTAATAATTTCAAACAAGCCATTTGCGGTTCCATCTTTAACTGGGAGAAGTCCAAGGAAACTCGTAACAATAGCATTTCTTGTGTTACTCACATACCTGATCAATATACACAATTGTTTGTGGATAGAAACATCAGTCGATTCGTCAATTATTCAAGCATACTTTTTGCCGTTTAATTCTGATATCAGTTGACTTTTCATTGCTGGTCCAATACCATTTTTTATCAACCCAGTACATTTGGTGCGATGCAATTTGGTTTTGGCAAGAGTACCGTTTTTTCCATGAGTTCGAAATATTTCACCAAGGTGGTCATCACGTAGCGCTCCAGCTGACCTATCACGTTGCGGGCAGTAAAGTTTACACGATGCGCATGCTTTGATCACGCACCGACATCGTGATCATTTCCTTGACTGATTTTGGAGGATGTTTGCAAATACGACTGCAGTACTGTACTTTTGAGACACACGTCTATCCCGGTGTCAAGCGAAATTTCTTACGCATTATTGTTTTTCAGCTATTCTGCTTCTCAGAATCAAAAATTAAGTCTGGCAATTTTATTTTTGATGTGTTATGTAAATTAAAACATTTTGGTAAGATGTCAGGCTCCCACCACAAGCTATAGCACGGGAATAACTTTAACCATTGAAAATTTTCGGACTTGTCGTTGACCTCAATTATTTTTCTTTTTCTCACCCTAACCCGACACACTTAGCTTAACAAGAATTCCTAAGCCCTAATAATCAGTTTTTATCAGCGTATTTGGTATGTGGAATATTACTCTGTGCATGCGTACATGGTGTGAAGTCAGAAATTTCGCTTGACACCGGACACGTAGGTGTTTCAAACTGCAGTGTATTTCGCCAAATGCTTTAAAAAAATCGCCAAACCAAGATATTTGTAGCCAAACGCCTCGAAAATTCGCCAAATTTTTGGAATCTGGCGATAAATTCGCCAATATGGCAACCCTGCCACGTACGACGGTTGCATTGGAAAATGGTCAATTGCCCACCACAAGGCAAGAGCCTGAGCTAATGTTTTGCAACAAAGGGTTGTTACATCATAATGTTGTAACTGTTGCGGGCCTAATGTCCTAAGCGCAATGCTGGCAAACAACTTTAGTACATCCACGTGTTTTGCGATTTTTGAACTGATTGAGTTCATGTGCTTTGGCTCAATACTCATTTACCCGCACGAAGAATTTCTCATCCCGCGCCCGCCCCGCATCAAGTTCAACCCGCACCCGCACGCAAAGCAGCGCGGGTTCCTACATCCGCCCCGCAAATGCGGGTACCCGCAACCCGCGCGGGCTGACCCGCCCCGCGCAGGACTCTAGTGTGGATGCGGTTGACGAAATAGCCGCATCCACATCCCTGGTTTTGACAAAATCAAAATCACACAATGAAATCAGCCACGTGTATATTCAAAAAAAAGCTTGACGTATTGCTGCGTGGAGATGCTTCACAATACAATTAAAATTACGCATGTAAAGCACTGTAAAAGAAAGCCCTTATTATGAAAAATTACAAAATTGAAACACATGCAAAAAAACAGTATCACCTAATTGCATTAAGCCAATTTAACTGAATGTACTAGCATGTTGTTTTGCAAGTACTATGACTCCGACTTGTCGGTATGAATAGTAAGGAAAAACACTCATTGAACAACAAGAACAAACTACAACTTATCCATCAGAGCTACAATCTGTGAAAGCTCACTCAATGAGTAAAGGCATCTTTAAAATGGCAAATGAGCTAACATTTGTAGGCCTATTGACTTTCAGTTAATGTCCAATGAAATATAATACAAATAAACTGAGCAAGTTTTAATAGGATGTTCCACAAACTTTGAATATTGCATTTTAACTCAAGAGACTATGGTGACACAAAATTGAATTGAACTATAAACCTAGGGGCATGCAGAGGGGGGCAAGCAGGGTGACAGGCCCAAGCGTCAAAAGAATGAAATTACACAAGTTACATTTTATTAAAATGCTGAAACTCAATGCTTCTTCATATTGTAAGGTTACTAATACATGTTGCATGGATCTGATGGCAACTTGAATGAGTTGGGTATGCAAATGTATGTTAAGGAACCCAGAAGAGATGAAGCATTTACATCGTTTTTAAGGGATTATGCCCTATTTCACTTCCTGCTTTTGTAGGCTGGCCAATTCCTGCTAACCTATTCCTAATCTGCAACTTGTAGTCTTTCAAATATCTCTCTATTCTCTCTAGAGCCTGGGTTCTCAAAATGTGTGTGTGTGTGAAAGTTTTGCAAAGGATGGTAGCAACATATTGTTGAAAATATTAAATGCATTGCTGTTTTATTATCATTTCACTATAAAAACCATAATAAAATACAGCCAAGAGTACAGAGAACAAAAACATGACCTAAACATGCTTGTTCAGAGTAGGTCTATGGGTAGTAAGGAATGCTTCCTGTTACGATGGTGTCTTGTTGGCTTGATTTCATTTCTAGTGGCAATGCAAATTGTGTCACAAGGCTATATCATTCATGATGATTTGGTGACAGATTCTTCACTTTCAATTGTAAAAAAGCTCTTGGCTTTAGTCAGCACTGAAAGAGAATTCTTTTCAGTCCATGTAAAAATGAGGCAGTGCAAATATTTTTCAATAAAGGGGCTAAGTGTGTAACTCAGTGGTTCCCAAACTTGTTCAAGTCATTACCCAAATCAAGGTAGCGATGTCTCATTACCCTCAATATTTTTCAGTGATCGCTGATAATACAGAACAACATTGTGGTTTGCATCCGCGTTAACCCCCCAAGAATCATATATTACCATTAGGGATAATTTACCCCCAGTTTGGGAACCACTGGTGTAACTGAATTGTTCATATGTTCTAGTTAAAAAAATACTTCATTTGTTTTTACTAAACAATATCCTTAGCCATTTGTTTATAGTTCAGAAAAACAAAAGCGACAGCACTGTGCCAAACACCATGGTTGTATACTTTCAGATACTAATCTTAACAGAAAATAGACAACTATTTCTTATCATCAAGTGCTGCCTTTTTGGTGGGCTTTTGTGAATTCTTGTAATGGGTATGCTTTGAACTAGATATTGCATTTATTTGCATGCATAAATGCAATATTTAGTTCAAATCATATCCATTACAATAATTTTGCTCATAAACATATGACTAGAACTTGGCAAACAAGCAGTTGCTCCAGGCATTGCCAGACCTCTGCACACCCCTGTATAACCCATTGCTTGAAATGGTAGCTTGCCTCTACTTGTATGTAGTTGATTATAAATATATAAACCACACAATGTAAATCCAACCTTAAACACCAACACAAATGCTTAATAATGACTTATTAACCAAAGTGCATCTGGCATGTTTTGCATAGCATTTTACACACAAACCATGATACATCATTACAGTATTGTGAAACTTGGTCAAAAACTCACCCGGTTTCAAATAAATCATAACTGACATTGAAACCAGATGCGAACACCATTTTTCACATAGCACGATGTATGATTTCCAAACTGTGTTAAATCCAGTGTGTTATGTAAATGAAAACAGTAACATCAATTGGCCAAACAAAAAGCAGTCCTTGCACAGCACCAAATTAGAACCAGTGGTGTAGAGTGCTAGCAAATGTGTATTTCATAAAAAATTGTCACCAGGAAAAGCAATTTATGCAATCTGCTGTTTTCAGATCTCAAGACTGTACTTACGTACTTAAAAGTTAGTGTGAACTCATGCTGTCATTGAATAACAAACATTTAAATTGCTATTTTACAAAAATAGTGATGTATGTAAGCAGTCAAAATCGATCGCTGCACTGCCAAAGATCAAGTTGGTTACACCATAAAATCACACTGAAACAATAAATGGGCCTGCACCAATAATAAAATCCCACACACGGAGAAGACCAAACTTACTTTCGGGTAATTACTTGGTGAACAGTCAGCTGTAAGGCATGTGTGGTGGGAACATTTTCTAATGCTGGGAAAGCTCCTAAGTCACACTATGTGCCAGGAAATATTGCATTAACGAAGTATCAACCAAAAAGAGTAAATTTTACATTTAAATGAACAGAATACATCATCCCTACTAAAAGTCGTAGAACTCATTATGCAACATATTTTATACCCCTGCTACATTTTGACATGCAAACTTTTGTGCTTTGTGAGATTTGTTTAGGCTTACCTTCCAGTAATCTGACTATGATCTGCTTTGGCTTACCATTGTTCCTTACTGGAATCTCCAGTGGTGAATCAGTATATTGGTGAAGGTTTTCAGGTTATTAGCCTCTCGCAGTTGTAACCAACAAAAACAAATTCTCAGAAAGATACAACAATGACCAAACAAGAAGCAACAAACAGAACCTTCCAATTTCTGTAACTTTCCTTTGGATATATTAGTGTTTGGTCATCATTTTATTATCCAACAATTTGTTTCAGCAGACAACCAATATTTCTCCAAATGAAGATCATTTTAGAGTTTGCTAGTACTTTTGTACGGCTCTGAAAGCTATGAAATGATTTTTTAAATTAACCACAATTTCCCTTCTAAAAATTCATTGAAAAAGCTGTATACTGCAAACAGTCAAATGGCTAGTACACCATGGCAATAGTAAAACGCTAAAGCAAGTCAGAAAGGAATGACATGACTGATGCTGTCTAGGTTAAAATCCTCTATGACAATACAACCACCCAGGTGGTGACTGACCAAGATCTAGAAAAATCAGATAACATTTGTGAGCCATGTGAACATTGTTTTTTAGATGGCATGCAATTGAAGTTTCGCTTATAGATTGCACATGTGGTCTTGAGCTTTATTACACTTTTGTTCTGTTTAAACAAGTTAATGTCAATTATTTGAACTCAACCGTTGCTTATGATTAGCACCTTCGTATCCAGGGTGGATTCCCTGCGGCAATGTCCACTGTTGCCTGTGGTTTTGGTAGGAAATTCAAATAACCAGAAGGTGGATAGTGGTGGGCATTCTCCTCTTGTAGGCTGAACAGAAAATATGCTACACGGTTTGTTGCCTGTACACTAATCAATTGCCAACATAACAAAGCATTTCGAAAACAGTTTAGGCTACGTGCCACCACAACAAGCCTGAGCCTACAGCCACCTTCTAGTTGAAGGAAATTTTACTTCAATGGAAGCATTTTTGATATGTCAAAAGCAGCTAACACCAGCATTAAAGAATTAAACCTTATCAATATGTCTGCAAGTACTTACGTAAACATTTGCAATAAATTTTTCCTGCTTTCTCAGCATTTGACAGCATATTAAACCACTTTCAGTGCACAAAATCGCAATCACTGCTGCAAGATCCTGTTCCCTTCTAGGTGGACCAACTCTAAAGAGCCATACTTTCAAACAACCTCTGAACCACAGAGACTTTGAAATCTCATTCTAAAACCTGTTATTTATAAAATTCCGTCTAGGACCATAATTTTAAGCCATTTCCAGGTGAAAAACATTAGAACCAATGCCCCAAAACACAATTTTTGGTTACAACGTACATTTACACTAGCCGAGAACTGTTGCAAAGATTTTCTGTTCATGGATTTCCGGTTGAAGAATTTGTTTTGGACCCAAAGTGAACAACTCTACATTCAGTTGCTTGGAAAAACACAAAGCACTTATAGAAAATGAACAATTTAAATTTGGCCCAGTTTTGTACTACTGAAGTATTTGAACTGTTAACTGTCAAACTTCAAAGCCAGTCTTGTGTAGCGAATAGCAAAAATCAATGGAGTTTATATACAAGTAAATGCATAATAGCAGTATCAGCTTCGTATGGCTAAGTACAACATGTATTAAGAACTGCAAATTACCTTATTTTCTGGTAATTTACCCACCATTTTCACACATCTTGAAAGCTTCATTTAAAATGAAACATTGCAAATAAATTTCATGTAATATTATCATCAAAAGAAGATATTCTAGCAGAAAAGCTTAATAATACACAATATTATCTAATAAGAGTCATAACAATCCAAATTCTGTAGAGTGAATTACAACTACTTCGCATTATTGATTTGCACATTTTATCTAGTCTAGGTTTAATGAAACCACTAAGCCTTGTGGTCATTTTCAGCTCCTGTTTTCTCAAACAGTTCATACACAAGTTCTACTGTTGCTTTGAAATTCACCAAAAAATCACCAGCAGATTTAGAAGTTTCTTCTTCAGTCAAACCTTCTTCCTTAGCCAAAGTTTTCATGAAGTCTGATCTGTATGGGCAAGCATTTGTTGCAGCTGAAACAACTTTTCCAACTATCCAACCATGGAATGGTTCTAGCGAATCTTTGTATGCTAGTCTAACACATGCCTTTAAATTTTCGGGATTTGGATCATAGTCGTTTTCCAACAAGTGCTCAACAAAGAGTGCAATAAACTTTAAACCTCGCTTGAGCCACATGAGAGCATTGGTTGCTATACCATTCCCATCCTTTGCTTTTAATTTTTTGTCTGTTTCTTTTCGTTCATTGGCAATAATGTCATCCAAAGTAGCAAACTTGTCTGGTGCAGATAAATACCTGTTTTTAATTTTGGTTATATTGCCAACAACATCATTTTTGACAGGTGCAAAGACTCTTGATCCCATAAGGTCAAAAAAACCAGGAATTTTTTCACAAGATTCGATGAAGTGAATAGTTAATATACGCTTGTCATCCGGAATTTCACGAAACCCAGGTTTTAACAAAGGCATTTTGCTGACTAACTAGCAAGACAATAAACCAGTTTTTCATGCAGCAAATACCTTTAAAACAATAGCAATTTTTAAAGAAAAGCAAGAAAACCAACACATTACCGATTAGCAGCTTAAAAGAAAAATTGTTTAGTACTTTTGAAAATACTTGACCCACACCGTTTGAAAATTTTAGGTGCACACAGATTTTTGCAAAAGGCAAGAGTACAGTTTTGATGGCAGCCTGTTGCTGGCTATCAAGTCATATGTTCCTGCTCAGAAGTTAGTTCAGAAAAGTTAACTCACAACTGTTCAACGTGGGTGTTGGACTCCAACAAGGGTGTGTGCTGACACCACTCCTCTTCATAGTGTACATGAATTGAATAGAAGGTCAAAGACAAGTTTATGAAGGTGCAACTGTTGGAAGCTGCAAGAACAACTGTTTGCTTTTTGGGAAAGTTTTAATACTACTTAACGCTTTCACGTCCGGCCTGTTTCAAGGTTTTCATGCCAAAGAAATGGATTGCAAATGGTTTTGTGCAAGCGTAACTCTGGTGCCGAAAGTGGTAGAGAACTGTTCAAAAGCTCAAAAGACTTGGCAAGTCTTCTAGTTTGCACTCGAAAAATTTTTTTTGGTTGGGGAGTGCAGATTTTTTATGAGTGACGTCATAAGTGGAAGACTTTTAGGACATCTTGGCCCACTTCACTTGGCCCTGGGCTCAGACCATTAGAAGGTAGTATTTTGCTGAAGTTTTTATTGGAAACTAGGCTACAATCCGAGTCTTTTGATACTTTGGATGACCTGCTGGGGCTTTGGGTTCAAAAGTGATGGTCTAAACTAAACAAAATATTCAATTAACACTTTGGCGTCCAGCCGCTTTTGAGGATTTTCAATTAAAAGCACCAAAGCACATGTGGCTTTGCGTGGGAATTTCTCTGCAAAGCGCTACCGACCTGGTTAAAGGCTATATATAAAGTAAGCGATATATTTGATTAATCCCTTAGTTAGATAATAATTTTTGTTTGTTTGAGATCATAACTTTTGACCCAGAAACACTAGAAAGTCAATCAAAGGCTTAAAACACTCGGACTCAAGCCTAGTTTCCAATAAAAACTTCAGCGAAACACTTTGGCCTAGTGGTTGGGCCCTAGGCCAGGTAACATGAGCCAAAATGGCCCCAAAAGTACTTCACTTATGACATCACTCACAAAAAATCCGCATACCCCAACCAAAAAATTGATTTATCATATGCAGACTAGAAGACTGGCCGATCCATTTGAGCCCTTGAACAGCTCTCTAGTGCAATGGGCAGAGGAGCTATGGCGTTGGTAAGGCAACTGAAAACTGCTGGTTTTAGGCGAAATCTAGGAACGAATATATCATATGCCGGCTCTCAAAAAGATAATTAGTTGATTAATTCATGTTTATTTTAGATCATAACTTTTGAATCAGTAATGCTAGAAAGTCGATCAAAGGCTCACAAGACTCGGAATCAAGTCTTGTTTCCAATGAGAACTTCAGCAAAATACTTAGCCTAGCAGTTGGGCCCTACGCCAGGTAATATGAGCTAAAATGGCCTAAAAACTACTCCACTTATGATATCACTCACAAAAAATCCACAACCCTCAACCAAACAATTTCTTTCGAGTGGAGACTAGAAGACTTGCCGAATCTTTTGAAGGTTTGAACAGCTTTCTAGCGTAATCAGCGGAGGAGCTATAGTGTTGGTAAGGCAACTGAAAACTGCTGGTTTCAGGTGAAATCTAGGTATGAATATATCATATGCCAGCTCTCAAAGTGTTAATTAGTTAATTGATCATAACTTTTGAATCAGTAACGCTAGAAAGTCGATCAAAGGCTTATAAACTCGAAATCAAGTCTTGTTTCTAATGAAAACTTCAGCAAAGTACTTAGGCCTAGCAGTTGGGCTCTACGGCAGGTAATATGAGTCAAAATGGCCTAAAAACTACTTCACTTATGACATCACTCACAAAAAATCCACAACCCTCAACCAACCAATTTTTTTTTTCGAGTGGAGACTACAAGACTTGCCGAATCTTTTGAAGGTTTGAACAGCTTTCTAGCATAACCAGCGGAGGAGCTATAGTGTTGGTAAGGCAACTGAAAACTGCTGGTTTTAGGCTGAAATCCAGGTACGATATATTCGTAGACCAACCATCAAGGTGCAAGAATGAAAATTAGCACTGAAAAGATCAAGGTATAACACTTTTCCAGAAATCCAAGCCAGCATGCAGCAATACACTGCAGTAGTGCATTAGGTAGAGGAATTCAAGCACCTTGGTCATTTTAGTGGTTGTCCAAGTACCAGAGGTGTGGTTACATCTGACCTTGCCTAGACTTGTCTTGTTGTGGAGCCAGCAGAACTATGTGAGATTACTGAAAACTGTAAGGAATTTCAAGTCAAGTTCTAAGGCTGCTATATGTGCAGCTCTCCCCAGAACAAAAACTGGTATGAAAATGAATCAGTAAGTATTGTTTAGGCACATAAAAATCTGTGGGAAACAGGCATAGGGCAATTACACTGCTGGTGTAATTGTAATGGGATTACTTGCCACATGCACAAATATCAATAAACAAAACCACAAGGTAATCAGTTATGATTACATTAAAAGAAATCACATTCTAAGAAAACAAAACCCATTTGCATGGTTTGATGCATGTGTCATGGTCTATGAAACATCTGCACGCCAGCATAGCATTATGGGTTCTAAAATGCTGACAAATGATGAAAAAACACCTTTGAAAGTTTTTCAGAGTGTTGTACCCAATAATGGTCATGCAACTAAATTTCAAATGTCATCTGGCCTCCAAAATTACAATACAGTATTGGTTATAATCTGATAACTGCTAGTGCTAGAAAGCTTGAACTACTTTCAAAATGTGCAAAAGTTTCATATTCCGGTCTGTCCATTCTATTTGAATAAGGGTTGTCACATTAGATTTGAATAGGCTGTTTTCATTTTACATTACAACTGTTTGGTACAAAAATGGTGAAGACAAGCTCAATGGGAATCAGCTTGGAAGCTGTGCATTCAGCTTTGGTTGAAGTTAGTCAACTGTAAGTAGCATTTGGGATAAGCTGGTGGGACTTGAATCTAAATTAGAAAAAGTTCAAAATGAAAATGTTAAGTTAAAACAAGATAACCTGAAACTTGAAGCCTTCTACACACTGAATCATTTTCAAACCGATTATGGACCAATATCGCAGGAAAGAAAATTTCCGAATCTTTGGAATACCAGAGGACTATACAGTTGAAGATGATCGCAAAAAACTCCTAAAAGTAGCTGGGAAACTGTAGCATTACAAGAAAAAGATCCAAAGACTGAGTAAAAAGAAACAGCAAGTCCACAGATTGAGTAAAAGAAAAAATTGAAAGCAGCCAAACCTAGAGGAATCCTTGCTCATTTTCTTTCATATGCTAAAAAAACAAGAATTTATAGAGAAAAGAAAAAAGCATAAAAGTAATATAAAAATGCACTGTACAATTTAAAAAATACTGATGGTCTGTTTCAGCTAAACATTGGCATAAACTGAAAGTTGAGAGCAAAATATTTAGCAGATTTACATGCTGATTAAAGTCAACAGTAATATCAAGTTTCATTATTCTTTGGACTAGAGTGTAGATTACAGTTTTAGTCAATTCACTTTGCCTTGTGCAATTTATGTAAAACACTGTACGGAAAAAAACAAAAATCTGTAGCTTGTGTGAGAAGAATGCATTTTAAATATATTGATATGCAGGGATGCCAGAGCAGTAGTACGACAGGGGGGCAGTAGAAGAGTTGAAGGCAATGGAAACTTATAAAAATTAAAAAACAAAACAATCATTACCAATTATGCTGGTTTCTGTTCAGCAACAATGTTGACATAAAAATACTAACAGAAATTATTAAAAAAACTAGTATGTACTCTCCATGATGGGGTAAGCAAAGGAATCGATTGGCAAATTTTCAATAGGAAATCAATTTCATGTTAAATTATGTATCCTCAAGTTGAACTTGATAAACCATGATATTACCTATGATAGTTATGTAAAAGCACCTCTGCCACCATTTCTCCCATTTTGAGAAGGGGGACATCTGGCATCCCTGTTGATATATGTCTATCTACATTTAATTCATTGGCATCTAGCCCTGAACCATATTACTGTCACCATTTTTTAACACTTTGGCGTCCAGCTGAAAAAGGGGATTATCGAAAAAAAACACCGGAACGCACGTGGCTTTGGCGGGAATCACTCCGCTCCTGTAAGGGTTACAGACCTGGTCGAAGTGTCAAAAGACACTGTCTTCTAGTCTGCACATGAAAAAAAAATTTTTAGTTGGGGGGTGCAGATTTTTTGTGGGTGACATCGTAAGTGGAGGACTTTTAGGCCACCTTGGCCCACTTTACCCGGCCATGGGCGCCAACCGTTAGATGGTAGTATTTCGCTGAAGTTTTTGTTGGAAACTAGGCTACAATCTAAGTCTTTTGATACTTTGGATGACTTGCTGGGATTTCGGGTTCAAAAGTTATGATCTAAACCAGTGGTTGTCAAAGTGGTCGATATCGACCCCCAGGGGTCAAATGGGGGTCAGTGAATGGTCAGGGGGTCAATGAAAAACTTCTGGTGTCTACTGGAGGTATGAAGCCTCCAGTTCAAAATTATTGT
>Ga0210059_1007753_pt1 | contig 17016 bp, 9 predicted proteins | sample Ectturendosymbi2_FD_188042 | JGI IMG/M metagenome (GOLD analysis project Ga0210059, IMG submission 188042) | Ecteinascidia turbinata endosymbiont from Florida, USA - Sample 2 (SPAdes) (version 2) | ecosystem: Host-associated > Tunicates > Ascidians > Unclassified | place: Key West, Florida...
TTATTCGTATTTTCTGTGTGCACATTCTATGCTTTTCGGCATGAAGTACACTTTTTGTTTTTTTCTGTTTTGCTTTGTTTTCTTTTGTACCTCATTAATAAGTTTTTGCAACCTTTTTACTTTTTATATTACTATTTTTTAATTTCTTTGTATTGCTAAAAATACTCTAACCACACCAATTTCCTTCACTTAAATTCGATCCACTTATCTATGTACATAGGCATGCGCTTTCACCTGTACATTTTCTTCACCATGTTCTGCGTTCATTCGGTTTCTGTTTTCTTTTCGTTATGCTTATTTGATCTCCAACTGTTATTTCTCAACGCTTGTCAAAAAGTGATACACGGGGTTGGTGGACCAGATGACCGCCACGGCCTTTCGCCAATCCTATATGACACAGCGCCCGTCTTTATTTACACCGATCAGCTATTATGCCATTGTGTTTTCATTTGCTCTAATTTTCGCTGATGGTTGGTATACCGCATGCGATGGCTTTTATGGTGCTTCTGCTTATTGGCTGAGTCATATGAAACAATAAACCATTACCATTCATTCACATGAAAATTTGGCCATATTTGGCATGCCTCCCATATACGTTCCAGTTGCATTACAGGGCTATAATTCACTCAGGGCATGCTTCAGACACCTCGGTACCAGCATGAAGCAGTAAAAGTTCTTCAAGTCTGTTATGTTTGTTTAATAAAATTTTTTAATTTAATCTTTTATAAAAAATTCGGTATTTTTTAGTATTTTTCTTTTAATCAGTAACAGCATCAATTAAAGTATAAAGTGACTTTATTAGTGCACAAACAACGGAATAAGAGCTACATTTTCAGTGTAGTTTTTGTCATCATCCTAAATTGAAAAAAAGTATTGTTTTTTTCTTTTTTAAGGAAGTGGTAACATCCACCCCAGGTTGGTTTTCGGGTGACGAAAATTTAGGGTTACTTATCCAGGCTTAATTGTTTTGCTTTTGTTGTCAATATGTGTTCAACTGTATGCATCTGGTTTGCTGGAAATTGAATACATAAAGACTGCATTTTTTAAGTTCCAAGAGTTCATAGGCGAAGCCATGTTTATCAATCCAAAGCCTCCAGCAAAGTATATAAATATCGTGTCAACCTATGTTATGTAAGTTTTTCGTATCACGAAAATTTTGAAAGCAGTTCGAACAATAGCTTATTACTTTTAAGACGAAATTTTGTAAGTCACTCAAGGTCAATATTTCAAGGGTTTCATAAAATGTCGGAAATGCATTTTTTCACAGTAATACCTCTTTAAATAGAATGTTTGAATCCTTTACCAAAGTCAATCTGCAAAACCGGGCTCAGTTTTGTACAGTACTTAAGCATTAAGCTTTATATCAGTTTACCATAAAAACGACTTTGCAAAAATTTTACCTTGAGGCATAGTCTCGTTAAGGCGCTACTATACATAAATAATATAACTTCGATTAACTCTCTGGGCAATGAATGATCATAAAATTTGTTTGTGTTTTTATTTTAAGAGTTATATACTGTAGGCATCGGTTGTGTTTGTAACCAAATACATGAAAAAATATATTGGGTGCTGCAGTTGCACGATAATTTATTTTTTGGTATCAAACCTTAAATCACGTTTGATTATGACAGTGACCAGAGGCACAACCAGACTTCATTTCAGGGGGAGTAATTTTCATGAAATTTCATTCGATGACGTCATCGTGTTTATTCAACCGTGGCACAACTTTTTCGCAAACGGTCACAGATAAAGTTATCTTCGCAACAATTCCGAAAATTAGATGATTTCAGTTTTAATCAAGATGCAGACCGAACTATTTGGAGAGAGTAAAAAGTAGTATCCTAATACAAACACCTGGTTCCATACTCAGCCAGTGCAGTCATGGCTTTAGTGTGGCAGATGTATAGGCTACTAGTAAACCTGCCTAATATTTCGTCTTGTTTTAGGAAATTTATCAAATCCATTATCCACAAAACTGAAACGTCAGTTGAATATATTTGCTGAGAGATAATTTATGCAGACGATATTGCAATTGGTGAAGTTGTCAGACGCAAGAGACTGGTATGAATGTTAGGATATATTTAATCGCTGACAAAGGCGTACGCAAGGGGGAGGTTTTGGGTTACCCCCCTTTGAGCTTGATATTTTATAAAAACTTTATTACTTTCCCAAAGGAGATTAATTCCTTTTGCATAAATTTGTCGACTTCATGAAAATACCACGGAATAAATTTGCATGCAAATTTCAAGGAACGTTGCAAATGGGCCAAAAAAGCAATAATTACGTTTTGGCGGGAATCTGGGTTACCGACTGCGTCCAACAACCATCTTACCACATTTTGTAGACCTTTCGTCCACTACGCATGTTTAAGATTGTGTTCCGCGATAGTTCACTTTATCCGAAACAATTGTCTTTATATTGTCTGCCAAGGGCGTACGCAAGGGGGGGTTGGGGTTAACCCCCTTTAGTTTGATATGTTACAAAAATTTTATTACCGGCGAAAAGGAGATTAATTGTTTCCACATACTTTTTGCTTGTTAATTGTCGACTTAACGCAAAAATTGTAGTTGCAAATGCTCTGGCATAGTGATGAGTGTGTTTTACTACCCTGTTTTAACCCGCAGCCTGATATTTTTGCAGTCATGAACTGCTGTGTCGAAGCGTTGAGTTTGTTTTCCTCCGATATACTAACTTGGAGCGCTGATAGTTTATATTCAGTGCAATGGCACATAAAATAAGGAGAGTGCGTGTGGAAGAATATGCATAACGTGTCAACAAACTTCGCCAAATCGTTGGCTTGGAAACATGAATATGACGTCAAATTGTGACGTCACAAACATCCCATACCAAATACAAATAACCACCACATGCCACTGAATGACCCCCCATGAATATTTTCTGCGTACGCCACTGATCGCTGATGCTATTTTTTCAATCGTAGGTATGAGACTTTGTTTGCCAACTGAAACACTCTTGAAAGGAATGCAGGTAGGAATGCGACCTGAGGAAAGGAATGCAGGCAGGAATGCAAGCCAGACTCGACACCAGATGTAGGTGGCCTCGTTACTTTTTCCAGGACTACCATCTCCTTCTTTTGAGCGAGTTGTTGAAACCACTGCTTGGCTGCACTAGATCTCGGGACAGGTGTTGAGCAGCTATTCAACTGTCTCATCGTCCAGCACCGTCAGGCCATGCAGTCCATGCGGAGGTCGATGGAGTGGAGGACAACATGGGCGACGGTTTGTTCTTCTGCGCCACACTCACAGGTAACAGAGGAGGCCATACCCCATTTTTACAAGCAGAAGAGGAAACGCCCAACACCGGTGCGGAGGCGGTTAAGCCGTACCCAGGCTCTTCTTGTGAGGGACATTCCAGGGTGGGTGGGTGCCGGTGTCGGTGATGAAAATGCGGAGTCTTGTGGGGCTGTACGTCCACTCAGTGATCCGCCCATTGCGCTGCACGTATGTTGTTGTTGTCAGATGAACTGATGAGATGTTGTGCGGCGGGTACAAATGGGTGTCTCGATTTGAGGCGCCGTGTGTGTGCACTCGATGGACGGGTGAGCGCTAAGTGGAGCAGATGTCCAGGCTCCAGAGCACAGCGTGCTAGAGACAGTGTGGCTCCATTGCGACGAAGCTCAGCAGATTGGATGCCTGCGAGGGTTAGAAGGTTGTCCGCTGGTGTAGGACGCAGGCATCCAGTCACAATTCGCAAGGCGTCGTTGATGGCGGGGTCGATGAGGCGGGTATGAGTGCTGAGGTACCAAACAGGCGCGCAGCACTCTGCGGTTGAGTGCAACAAGACTAGGGTGGCTATTCGCAGAATTGTTTCTCCAGCACCCCAACCGGAGCCAGCAAGCCGCCTCAGGAGCGAGACGCGTGATGTCAGCTTCTTGCAAAGTGACTCAGGGTGTCGGCGATACGTGAGCGACCTGTCCAACGTTACTCTAAGGTACATGGGTCGTCTTTGTAGTGCTGAGCTTTAGCTTCCAAGTCTGGAGCTATTCACCTGTAGATGTCATGTCCTTGGTCAGCACTCCTTCCGCTGCCTGCCAATATCCATCAGCATGCATGATTGATAGATCGTGCTTACTTTCTGGAGACGGTGGTTGGTAGGTCAGAGATATAGATGTTGAAGAGAAGGGGCGCCAGGACAGATCCCTGTGGGACGCCGTTCTTGAGGCGTCGTAAGCAGGACTACCTTAACAACACCTAATAACTTTGAGGCCTTTGTGAACTTTGAATTGCCCTTTCAACTTTAGAGCTTGGCTGTGAAACCCCAGCAACGGTTAAGCACTGAACATAAAATGCAAAAATTCTTAAATATTAGCCTACTTACAGTAACCCCAGGCAAACATAAAGCTAACACAATGTGAACTTAGTGTCCTGTTTCTGTCACCAGGCATAGTACTGGCTACATACTTTGCTCCATTGGTGTGATAACAATACAGTATTTATTGTTGGCGTTTCGACAGTCGATGCAAACTCCTCTCCTCAGAAGATAAGCAAGAAATAAAATCAAAGCGAACACAAACACTGCATTTCTGAAATCAGAAATACACGAACAAAAGGATAAAAAATGCCTTAGAAATACCAACATTCTAAACTATCTCCCAAGTTTTGACAATTCCAGCATATTTGTGGTTAAATAACAATCATTTGCGAAATTTTCGATCAGATGGCCTGATGTCTCAAGATAAATCTTGTAAGGGAATAATTGACTAGTAGGACAAAGAAAAATTCAAATAAGACTTTTCTAAATGATTGAAATACCAAAATTCATCTTTATTCTTTGAAAGTTTCCGCAAATGTCAACATTGCTATACAATGTTTTGAAATTTTCGGGGGTTGTAAATGCCTCCCCCCTGGTTGCACGCCTGACAGTGACCATTACGAAAATGCTGTTTTTTACAGCTTATGTCTTTCTGACGCTTGATTCAGATCCACAGCAAGCAAACCAATAACAAGTAAGTTTTAATGCACTTTTCTGATTTATTCGAACGTGCAAATGAAACGTGCTTAAACAAAATATTGTGGGACGCAGCCTTGTACTGTAGTGAAATCTACAGACCTTGTGAGCCAAGAGACGAACTTTAGTCCTCGTTACTTCCTAATTAACAAGAAAACAGGTAGCTTTGCATTCTCAACTTTTTCTGGGGCGGTGTGACATCACCATGACGTCCTTGTGAAGTTATTGTGACTCGTGGCAAAATTTCAATTTCAACTTTACCTGTTTTTTGTTTATCAGAACGGACAGGAAGATCCGCACTTTATGACGCCTTCATTGACTCTCTAGCGCGATCGATCGGCGAGTTATGGTCGAAACTGCCTCAAAAGCCAAACATTTTAGTACTGAGCGGTCCTTTAAGCTGTAAGTGCTTGACAAATAACAATCTTCTTTAATTGCTAATCATTCGTTCATTTTTCATACCCACTTTTCCTCTCATGATGGTAGCGAGGCAGCAGCCCTAGAAGGACTAGAAACATCTCACGCTCAGCAGCAACCTCAGGTGGTCCTATTAGCTCAACACCAAGACGGTACCAAGCAAGGTCGGAGATGTAGTCACGCTACCTGCTCCTTGGATGAACTATGAGCGCTCTCCAGTAGGTGCACCCAGCAGAACTTGCCTCGCCCCTCTTTAAAGGATATTCCAGACACATGACCGAACCAATGTGACTGGGATCTCTCGATTCGGAGGAAAAGTGGCTTGACAATAAAGTCTTCACGAATTTCACAGCTGTGCACTTCGTTGCGAAATTTCATGCCATGAACACCTCGCAAAAATCCAATTTCTGCCGAGTGTACTTGAGAAAGCATACTTTCAGTCATTATCCAAGATCCATGACTACAGGTGAGGATCGGAACAAAGACCTATTTAAAATCTGACAGATTTGCGGTATTTGAATGCTGCCGTTTTGTGACCACATAGCGATAAAGCTCACGTAGAACTGCGTTTGCTTTATTACCCCGTGTATCAAACTCGTTGTTCCATCTTATCTTCCGTCACTCGTCAATCCCACCCTAAGGTACTTCAACTTCTCCATCTGCTGCAGTGTATTGCCGCTTACTTCCAACATACACTGCCGTTTCTAGAGAGACACGATAGTCCGATCTTTTCAGTGCTGATTTTCATTACCGCTTGTTCGCACGCAGCCGAATGCCGATCAAGTGCATGTTGAACACCCTATTCAGAAAATGCAAACAGGGCCAAATCATCCGCAAAAAGCAAACGGTTTATCTTGCAGCTTCGAACAGTGGACACCCTCGTTGCCTCGCGGCTGTTACTGTCGATCCAATATATATAGACTATGAAGAGGAGCTGTGGCGGCACACACCCTTTTCGGAGGGCAGCACCCATGCTAAGGACATCTTATTACGCTGTACTAGTTTCTTATAGTGGTGCTGGTTTGTTACTCTTTTTAGAAACCTTATATAAACAAGCAGTTGAAACATTGCTTGCTTAATCTGGTGTTTGTTGGCTTAAAATGTGATTAATCTGTTTCATCAAGGAAATGAAAAAATAAGCTGTGAAGAGAATTATAAACTATAAGATTAACAAATGATAAGATTCACAAGAATAGCAACATATATATATATATCAAGCAATTATGATGGTTCAGTTACGAAGGACGGAGGCAAATGGTCTGCTGTGCTTTGTCATGTATACAGGAAAGAAGTTATTCTAATGGTCCCACAGGTTATTAAACACACCTTCAATTATCCGAAAATTACTTCCTGAATAAAGTTTGATAATAATTACTTCTTTACAAAAATCAGCCACACGGAATAACATGAAAGAAGTTAGATAAAATTTATTCTCTGCTAAATATAGTGTTTATTGCTTATCTTGCAAATATTTTTAAAATACCCATTGGACTGTCTGCCGGTGGTTGTTCTGGTTGGTCACACATTGGTGCCATCCCACCATGAATGCAAAATACGATCGTCGTTTAAAATGCACACATCTGTTGCGAGTATCAAAGAGAGCATTGGACTTGCATCGACAGCATTGTGAAAAGTGTGGAATGCCCAAAATTACCATATCGAGGAAACCATTCCCATGGACTACTTAGTTTTGTTCATTATATCGCAAGACATGTAGTAATGAGTGGATCTGCATGTCATGAAGAAATTAGTGATCCAAACGTAGCTATTTTATAACTTTATTTTGAGACAATAGGTGCGTTCCATGCCGTACCAGCTAAGTGTATCGCAAAAATAAAATCAAAATATATAGCGATCACTACCTGAAAAAAAATTCAAATTGAGTTGCGTGATTACGTGGACAGATCACGACCAAAACTAGTTTTTAGCAAGAGAACCCTTAAAAAGTTTACACAAAATGTCGCAGAGTGCTAAAACCTCCTTTGGAAACAATTCATCGCAAGATTGGAACTTGCGATTGCTCTAATGTCATATGATGTCATATATACGTCGCGTTGTAAACTTGGTATTGGAAAGGTGGAACAGGGGTCGGCAACCTTTTCGGATTGCTAGGCCACTTCAGGGAGTCAAGAAGGCACACCGTAGGCCAGAAGAAACAAGGTTTCCAAAGACGGGTTGTTTTGGTTTATTGTATGAGTCTTAGACACGAAGTTCATTGAAGACATGCACAATAGGTATAGGCTGCTAACTGCGCAACGCAGTCAACAAAAGAAACTGGTACAGAGTATGTTTTAAGGCAACCTTTTCCTAGTCACGGGCCAAAAACAAATTCTGCAAAGTATGGCGGGCCGTACTAGTTTTCCACCAACAATTCCCTTTTTTGTTTATAGTATTGTTAAAACTTGGGAATTTATGGAATTTTAATCGGATTACCTCCATTACCTCCTGATTTTAAGGAGGTAATAACGAAAGCCCAAAATACGACATACATTACATTTATAGCACAGTGCGGTTTCTCATAAGTAGTTGCTCATACGTATGCAATACAAGCAGTTGCAAGGAGGGCATATTCACAAAATATAATACCACTTAGCGCGACATATAGTTAGCATACTACAAGTTGTAAAGGGGCTGCGGGCCGGGCGATTTCGCGTGGCGGGCCGGATCCGACTCGTTGGTCGTAGATTGCCGACCCCTGTTTTGACAGAACGTTCGAGACAAGCGCACGGAATAACGTTCAACCCAGAAACGCTGTTACTCCACTACTCGTAACGCTTGGCTGAACACTTGCACACATATTAGTTAACTTCATTTGCAACGTACATACGAGTCAGACACATGTCACAAGCCCTGTGTGAGATACAAATGCGCTGTAGCTTACCTACTGCACATTCAGATCCGAACACCGTGAAGCTCTAACTCCAAAACTATACGCTCACGGTGTGTTGTTGAATAATTCTACGGAACGCACAATTCTTGCGAACCAACGATAATGAAGCAGGCAGACTCACGTTGCGTGGGACGGTTTTCTGCCAGCAAGCAGAAACATATCTAAATCGCAGCAAAGCATGAGATCAACAATATCAACTTGACGGCAGAATTTACAACCGCGTACGCTTAAGTCCATCCAAATAAACCCTAGCACCAGTCATCAGCGACTGGACAGACTTACCCTCGCACTCAGCGGTTCGTTCCAGAATGTTTAGAATCCAGGCACCCCACAGTGGAAGGTGGCAAAACACCAGCACCACTAATGACTGCGCAACACAAACCTACCTGTGACAGTCCGCGCCCAAAATCCGCAAATATCTTTCTGGGTCGTTCTAATATATACAAACCGAGTCATTGCGACGAAAAGAAACATGTAAGGTTGGGAAAGAAATAAAATCTCCTGATTGTATAAACACAGAACTGCACGTGTAACAGAACAAACGCAAAAGGAATAGCAGAATGGCAAAGGAGGCATTGGTCTTGCTCTGGGCCCAGTAGCAAAGTACAATCAGGCCGGATGCAATAATAAATAACTGGGGATGGAAGTGCTTTAGGCCAGACTGTAACACTAGGTAGGCCGTAGGTTGCCGACCCCGGAAAACTCAAGTAAATTTTGCAACGCCAATTAACGCAAAACAGCTCAAAATGAGCTTGCGTGGGTGAGCCAGATGGTCAAATTGCAGTAACCGGCTGCAACTTGAGCTTTGTTTTCGTACACCTGGAACCACTCCATTCAACGTGGCTGTTTTAAAATAGCATTGCGTTTCTTTTTAGGCCGTATGCTTTTATAGTCGCATTCCGGGTAGCTAAAAGTCAATATTGGCTTTGTACTACAAGTCAACATTTTAGAACGTCCTGCGACTTTGACCGCATAAAAGAAGACTCATTTACAACTTGAATTAATAAGGATATTCTTACCAAACGACGTTGTAAAACTGTGTGGCTTAGGAGTATGACAAAGGACTCGGTTCTCACTAAATTTCAAACTTTTCATTCCAAAATATAACTGCTTTGTTTTAGCAATTGGGAAAATTCAAGAAAACTGCAAACCAGATTAAATGCATTTCTTACCGGTGCCCTGAATGTTTCCAAAGCACATACCGGCACTGTACAAAAACACATGGAACTTGTGATATTCTGTGCGTTACCGCGATGTACCAACTCAGTTACGTTAAACATTAAGCATTGCACTGGCTGGTCACGGCCGTACTGCAAGTGATTTATGACTTTTTCATCAATAAAACCACCAACCGCGCTGGTTTGTGTTGTCGCGCAAGCAAATATTTGTGCAATGCACGGAGCACTCGCTTCACAGTCCGCAGCAGTGATTAGATGATTTCAAGTGGTATTAGCAATTTCGCTTATGCATTTCTTGATATTGCACATGGAGATATTGCTCCTCAGTCCATGCTTTTCTTTTGTGCCGTCAGACAAAATATGCTTAAAACAAGCTCTGCTTGAAGAACGCCATCTGCACCAACTGTTGATTTTCTCATAGCCACTTGGTTTAATTCAAGTTGCAAATGAGTCTTCTTTTATGCGGTCAAAGTCGCAGGACGTTCTAAAATATTACGTTGCAATTGTTGAGGATGTAAGTAGAACAGGGTTGATGCTCTTTGCCGTTGATATTCGTAACAAAATTTCCTAGCCATCCTTTGCTGGGATTCGGTAAACTATGGATGAAATATAAACATGTTGCCCAAAGATTTTTAGGAGAGATCTTATAATTAATCCGAAACCGGCCGACAGTCTGGCCTTGCTAATGTACGTTTGTTGATTTCTCAAGCCAAGCGCATAGCTAGTGCGTTTCAAACAACTATATTTTGAACACATTATTGCTTAAAACGTTTCCATAGTAATTTTTCCACTGGCGTTGCAAACCCTGCGAGGGTGTGTTTGTAGTAAACAATTCAACTGCTGTCTATAAATACCATGTTTGGATCGAAACGCAAAAAGCTAATTTGGCATTACTTTTTCACTGTGCTGCTTTTCTCACGCCTCACAAAAGATTTTTTGAAATTGACGCACGTGTGCGTTGTTCTTTCCACAAATACGCATTAAAGGAGGGAGAACATTGGTAAATACCAGCAAAACAAAATTTCTTCTTGCTTTATAAACTTGAGCAATGTTTTATAAATGCTTTTCCAATGAAACCTAAGGACTCCGGGGACAAGTAGGGCAGAGATAGAATCTATCACTGTCATCTTGGAAAGTTACGACAGCGCCGCTTCCTCAGTTAGTCGCATGAGCGGAAATGTACACCTAGTAACTCATCCAGAAAAAAATACGACTTATCTCTTGACAATATTGTTTGCACTCCACCGTAAAAGACACGCACTCTTCGTCTCAAAAGATGCTAACCATGGTGGGCCCAAAGCGTTCAACCTGACAGCTCAGATCATATTTTTCTACCAGAATGGTTTCTATCTTGCCAACCTAAAGAAGGTTGCTGTATTTGTGAGTTTCATAAATCCGAAAACATAAAAATTTTGGTTAATTGAGGTGAAAGCTGTTGTAAAAATGTTTGCTGAATAGACAATCAACCGTTCTTCCTGAGTTGTAGAGTTTAACCGGTTTCGTTGGAAATAAACGTTCGGACTCAACACTGAAGAAGCCGTAATGTTTGATTTATGGGGTTTTGTTCAGGCCCGTAACTAAGGGGAAGCAGGGGGTCGAAGCCCTCCCTGGAAAATTTTTCGCTCTGGAAAAGTGTGTTGGACATAGTTCAAAACTGTTGTACATAGTGTAAAAAGTGTGGGTCCCTGTCAGAAAACTCTTCGTCCCCTGGTGTCACAAGCTGGTTGCCTGGTTTTGTTAGCATGATAACTCTCTTATCTTTCGACTGACCAAAATGTAACCAAAAAAGCTGAATGCTTTTTTGCGAGTTAAGCATACCATTCGCGCAACTCCTATTTCTGCCACCACAATACTTCAATATTCATGTAACCCTTGCGATTACAACGAATAACAGAAGTCTGATCACATCTCATTGCAACACGTAAAGAGCTTGGGCAGAGACCCCGCTCGTGCGTGAACTACCACCGAAATTGTTAGCAACGCAATTTCCTCTACCTAGCCACTTTCAGACCATTCAAGAGAGGTATTTGTAAGCTCCTTCAGTATCTCACGCCTGTAGTAGGTATACAGATTTGTTTAGGTTTGCAACTTTTCGCAAAAGTGGATAAGATTTGGGGAAAGAGATTGAACAATGTTTTGATTGTACCAAAGCAAAAACACTGAGACGCTCCGACAAAGGTCACTTCTTGAATTAATTGATTATTGGACATAACAGTTTTCGAAACACAAATTGTTGCAAACTTTGGTGAAAACAGTGGCACCTGAAACCGTTAGGAATGATTCAGTCATATCAAGCTATTAGTTAATTGGCTCATAATCTAGCTGTTCACACTTACTGGCATTTGAATGCATCTGCTTACTTTTTTACAGCTATTTGTCGACCAGACCAGGGGTGTTTATTTGCTATCAGGAGCCGCATGAATTTCAGAGGGCCGCCCGTAATTCCTAATTTTTTCATATGGTGAAAAATACAACCAACTACGTATTGTTTTACTTCAATACGCAATTGCGACATGTTTCTTTGCACTTTTATACTCAAATCCAACAAAATTTGAATAACGAAAATTCTGACGCGGCTCACAGTAAATCGTCATCCAGGTCGCAGTTTCCCCAGTCCTGGGCTAGACCTTATACGGATGTGGATCACAGAAGTGAAGCATTTAAAAAGCCCTCTTTCCTCGTGAAAAACGTGCAGAAAGCAGTCAGAATAGTCAATAAAGTAAAAACCTGAGATGTGCTTAAAATGAATAACACATCTCAATGTCATGTTAATCACGAAAAGAATTTTATTGGTAACTGCTGGAATAAAAATATAGCTGATATATTGAAGGAGTTCTAGCATTTAACATAGCCTATACGCTTCTTTTGGCAAATCCGGATTAACCCACTAGCCTCCATCACAAGGTTGGCTGCGCTGCGAAAACCACATGTATGGCATTATTTTTATGCACTGAAGTCAGTAGTTTTTTTACAACTCATATTTTCATAGCCACTCCAGCACATGTGATTCGCCAGTGGATTTTCAATTGTCGGAGGAAATACGCAATAGCAACGTGTGCTCACACTGGCGCGATTGTACCGCACCAGCAGACATGGCATAAAACCTTTCGTCGTAAAGAGCAGGAAACGACACAGCCCACCCACTGGCCGAACTCATCTGTATGGTTTACGTCAATGCTAGCAAAGGCGGCCCACTGACTAAAAGTGAAACAATGGTGACTTGATGTCTTACCTTGGACGATCACAAATAAGCAGTACATGACAAGAAATCCTTTTGCGTTGTTGCAGCAACGAAGGCACGAAGGATTGAAACCAAGCCAACCGCACTCCCCCGCATTGTCCTCCACTTCCACAGAATAGTTGGAGCTCAAGGACGACTTGTGCGATTTAACCTTAAGATCTCCGTTCTCAGTATTGCTACTAGTCGTAGAGCTTTTTTCGTCGAAAGCTTGATTTTTAGTCGGATCTGGCGTCATTTCTGTCGTCGCGGTGTTTTGCAATCTTTTCAATCAGCTTCAAACGCTGAAGTGGCAGATGGAACAGTTGCAAGCACTTAGTTCTAAAATATCAATATCCTTTGCTAGACATTGGCACTCTGAAAGTTTACCAACACATTGATTGCATGTAAACTTAACGTACATACAACACACTTTCTTGGTTTGTACGAAGTTTTTGCAAAACAGATACTTTACTCAACCTGTGCAGCCAAGTTCATTAAAACTTGTTAGTTTTCGCGACTAGAGTGACCTAAATCAATTTCTTAGTAAAACAATTTGCGAGCAGATTTAGCTGCTTTGTCCTTGTGGCAAATTCTCAGTGTAATGTGAATCAGAACCGTCGCCAGAAAGTGTTCAATAGGGGGCTTTGCAGTTCTGCGGGGGAGCTTTTCGCTTGTGCGGGGGGGTTGACATTATAAAATTAACCAAAACTCCACTTATTTATAGTGTTTCACGTTTCAATTTGGGGGGGCTTGGAGCTTTGTTTGGAGGGGCTAAGCCCACCAAAGCCCCCCCTTGGCGACGGGACTGATGTGGATACGTGCAGTCAGAATCCTCGCAGAGTTATGAACGCACAACATGGCAGACAGATTCCTCGAAAGCTCTACTTCACTTCTAGAGTTACCTAAGATCAGAAATAAGTATAAGACCAACTTTACCGCAGGATTTTATTCGGACATGCCAATCCTGGGTACGAGCAAGTCCTTTCTGTTTCACGATTTAAATTTATTGTTGACTATGGCATCAACATGATCAGGCCCGTCGCCAGGATTTAGCAGCAGGGGGGCCATAAACCAGAAGGTGGGCCACATTTTTTAAATACAGTGTTGGATGTATGTAGCAACCGGGGGGCCAAACGTGAAATGGGGGGGCACCGATTTCAAATGGGGTGGCCGGGCGACGGCCCTGAACATGATACTACCGTATCAGTATGGCATATTAACATTGATAAAAACCACTGTTTTAAGCAATTCTAATGCCGACCTGCGAAAATTAACTTGTTGTTTTCCACGATTCATCTGATCCACACTGTTGTATATTAGAGTGCACAAATAGCTTGCAAATTTTCATAAGTGTATGTTTTCTTACAAGAAAGTTTTATGCAATTTTGTCCTATTCCTACAAAAAGTTGGGTCAACAACACTACTCTCAATCCCATGCCTAACAGGCAACTGTTGGTTCACGTCTATGGAAGCTCAGCTCAGATAACAGCCACCTAGAGCAACTGCCATCTAGGACAATTGTGAGGTTTTTCTTTTGATAAGTGAAGTTTCTTAAGCCTTCATAGACCGCAAAACCACTATAGTGGCTCGGATTTTGTCTAGTCATAACTTGCCGACCGATAGAGATGGAGAGCTGTTCAAACCGTCTAAAGAAGCAGAAAGTCACTTAGCTTCAATTACAAAAATCCGGCACTTTCTGGTTTGAACTTTTTTTGGTGTGATGTAACGACTGGGCTGGAGGAAGGTCAAGGGGTTTTTGGATGACATCATCATGGCCTGCGAAAAAAGTTCAAGTGGCAATTTACCCATTTTTTTAATAACCTAAGTCAAAATCCGCATCTTTAGAGCCCTTGATTGGCCATCTAGCGTAAGTGGTTCGCATGTTATGGCCAGAAAAACAGGAATTTCCCAGGGGTCAATTCATTAATTAATTATCGCTTTTGTTTGTAGGCTCGTTGCGAATGCTGACGTTGCGTGTGGTTGTGAAGACGTTATACAATACAACACGAAAAAAAGACGCAGAGCGTTCAAACGACCTCTAGCTACACTTTCCCTACCCGTACCTTCTCCTTCATAATCCACTCCTCTCGATAAAGTGCTATGTTTACCAATATACGCATTTAGAAAAAATTACTCGTTACTCCAGCGCCTGCAGATGTGCATCATTCAGGTATCAATCTCTTTTAAGTATGAGCCACCTAAGAAAGGTTTTTGTTGTTCAGCCGACTTACTCAGCTAAAGACATGTCCAATTACAACGAATCATGGTTTTAATGTGACATGCAATACAACATGTTCTCACCTTCCATAAAGCACTGACACTTGAGAGTTTATCGTTTAGATCCTTAGAAAAATCTAAAATATTTTCCTTCAAGGTTGTTTCTACTGTTTGAGCCATGTCAAGAAAAATAGAAGCTTTTAGTATCGTTATGTCAGCGGCATTCACAACTACAATTTAGACTTAAACAGTTAATGCGTACGTACACGTTCGCAGATCAACTCTTGTTCAGTAACGCTTTCATGACAGCTGAAGTAAGTTGATAGCAATTACATCTGGAACTTGGTTCCCACAGTTTTTTGTTCATCTGTGGCACGGGTCTTTGCAAAAAATAACTGTAAATTCGCTGCTTTTCTTTATAACATGTTAAACTCCGCTAGCAATATACTCCAACCCTCGCACTACGTCTGGGCGTACGACTTTAGGTTATTCATCTTTAAGAAGGAAATGAAATGAACCTGCTCACACCAGATTGAGATATTGCCAGCAGTTGTCACCACAGCGTAGGAGTTTGTGTTGATAGATATTGTTGTTGTTACGTTATCAGCATGCAAGGCGTCGGATGATTCGTTTTGAATAGTGAGTAAATTCTGTTGTCGGTTCACGTCAGCTCTATCAGCAAAAATTCTTTTTGCTGTTCACTCACTTGTACATCGAGACGGACGCATATAGAAAAAAACTCTATTTATGGGTTTTACAAATGCAGCCGGGCGGGAAGACAGCGCCCAACTAAAGTGCAATAATGGTTTCGACGGAAAGGTCAGCAAACGTAAATTTGAAGTGGATGGGAACCTGTGCCATTTTATGCATTTTAGAAAATGTCGAAAGATTTTCTGAAACATTAAAAGTACGCCCAATGGCGTATACACTGATTTGAAACTTTAAGTGAACAGCGCCTTCCATTTAAAACGGTTGGGCTGTCAAATCCAAACAACTTTGGAAAGCTTCAGTTCAGTTTCGTTACACTTGCGTTTGTACGTCTTTCGGAATGTTACGAGTGGTCTGCGGATGGTTATCTCCGCTTGCTTGCGCCGTGGGCCACACTTCTGCTTTTGCAGTGAATGCCGCGCTGGCGGGCGAGTCCATGGAAGCACAGCACATGAAGCGTTCCTTAACACAAACTCATCAACGTTGCGCACGAAGCTGGAGCTAAACGCCTGCGCAGGTTGAAGTTTTTCCCCGCTTCCGCACCACACCCGCAAAACTTAAAACCCAGGTAAAATCATGCACAAATTTCACTCTGGCAATCTTCCTGACAACTACAACCACCTTTTCACCCCTGTAAATCAAGTACACTGTCATGCAACGCGCAGTGCAACTAGGGGTGCATATTTTTGGCAAATGGCCCACACCAAATACGGAAAAAGATCTTTGAGGCATCTAGGCCCTAAAATCTGGGACAAGATTGATCCCTCTCTTCATGACAGCTCCCAACTCACATTTAAAAAACAGTACAGAGATGTACTTATCTCTGCCTATGATGACAGATATTATGGTGCTGAAACATGAGTTTTTTATGTCAACTGTATACCATTTCATCTTACCTATAGCCCACTTCAATTTCAAATTGTACATTTCCCTTTGAACATATTCTCTCCTCCCATAGCCATCTTTATTCCATACTTTTAACCCTATTGTACATACTCCCATTATTAACACAACTAGGTTGTGTCTGCTTACCGAGGTTTTGATTGTTTTGTTTGTGTATTTATGATTTGGTTTTCTTGTTTTGTTGTTTGTTAGTGTATTTTTGTGTTTTGGTCTTCTCGTTGCTGCTGTTTTTTTTTGTTTTGCAGGAACAGCACGTCTTTCCCAGTATTCCCACATATCACTTCTGGCGAACAAAGAAATTCGAAGGCAACACCTCTACAGACTGGATCGCAAGAGTAACAAATCAACCATCATCCAAATGCAAAAAACACTGCAAACAATTTGTAGATCTTGCTAGATGCGAAAGGGTTATGACAACCCGGGCAGAGTTTCATTTTAGCTGGGTTTATACTTTCTCTGCCACGCCCAGGTCCTTGCGGATCTGAGCAACCCATCCACCGAGAGAGACCGGTTGC
>Ga0210059_1007756_pt1 | contig 17014 bp, 6 predicted proteins | sample Ectturendosymbi2_FD_188042 | JGI IMG/M metagenome (GOLD analysis project Ga0210059, IMG submission 188042) | Ecteinascidia turbinata endosymbiont from Florida, USA - Sample 2 (SPAdes) (version 2) | ecosystem: Host-associated > Tunicates > Ascidians > Unclassified | place: Key West, Florida...
TGACGACCCCTCTCCGTCGACCAAGTGGTGTCCAGAAATTGCCAAGAACCTGGACATATCGCTCGGTGTTGACTGTCACAGACCGCTCGTTGTCGTCCTCGGGCTGTGGGCAACAGAGTCTCTGACAGCAGCAACGTTGTGTGGTGTCCTTGATGATTTCGGTCGTCCAGAGTGTGATTGTCTGTTAGTGTCTTTACGATTGAGGTTATGCACAGTCCCATAGGTTCTGAACTTGTAGACCCATCTGTAGATCATTGAGTTGACAGGAAATGCACGACATCCGAACCGTTCTTTGAATTGCAATTGAGCTGCGTGGATAGACTTCTTCCGAAAATATGCCTCAATTATTAATATATTTTGCTCAGTAGTCCATGGCATCTCGAAGGTCAAGTTTGGTAGACTCTTAGAACATCATTTCTACTGGGTAAATCTGAAAAATAAAAAGAATTGATTAATTATTTCAAAAGTTATTCAAGTTTGGGTAATGACCTTTTTTTGTGTCACCCTGTGGTCGGCGTAAAACTTAGGCTATATTGCAGAATATTCCTACTTAAGTCGTTAATTTAATTATTCACACTGAATTTTCCTCTGATTGATCCTCAAAAGCTGACTTTTCAACCGTGGGTTGGTTTATGACTGTCTTCTCATACGCAAAACACGCACTACCTCTAAAACAAAAATGAATCAGACAAACAGAGATGAGCACGGATCAAGACTGGATCGGACTGGATCAGGACTGAAGCCAATTTTGGCCGGATCAGGCCTGGATCGGACTGCAAATTTTTTTTTAATTGGCGGATCAGGACCGGATCGCACTGAGAAAATGTTTGTTGTTTTAATGTGATTATTCTGAAAACATCAAAAATTTTAGTTGTGATCCAATTTCACAGGTTTGCTAAATGGTAGCGTATATTTTGCAATAAAATGCGAAAACTCTGCTGGGAATATTTTGCAATTCGAACTGTATTCACCTTTGTTCACCTACAACGTTTAGTAAGAGTTCTAGTAACAACGTGAAGATAGTTGAGTGGTTAGGGTTTATGCCTTATGCCTGCCGTGCGATTGTTCGTTGGTTCTACTTTCACCATTTCCTTTGGTTTAGCTTGTAAAGGTTGCACCTTTGATAGGAGTGCTTTTAATGTACTTTTTCAAAAAGTTTAGGTTTAGTTTACGTTTAGGGTGTATATGTTGAAGTTTCGGTTTAGGGTACCTTTTAGGTTTAGGTTTATGGATTAGGTTTTGGGTTTAGGTTCAAATTTTAGGTTTAGGAATTGGGTTTATGTTTGAATTTTGGGTTTAGGTTTTGGGTTTAGGTTTTGGGTTTAGGTTTTGGTTTTGGGTTTAGGTTTTGGTCTTGGCTTTAGGTTTTGGGTTTAGGTTTTGGTTTCAGGCTTTAGGTTAAGGGTTTTACGTCGTGTAACAAGGACCTTTTGAACACTATAATCACATTTTACTCTGTGAATGGGTGATCGAACTTTGCAGTGTCCGTTTGATCGAGGCGTGTCAAGCCACAATGCTTTCGCATTTTACCTAGACTAGTCCAATTTAGGAATTAGCGCCCTACTCCGCAGTAGTGCTGTAACAAGTGTTACGTGCTATCTAATAATAGTGTTAAGCATGTGTCTGTAACCCTATGGTTCTGTCGTCAATGCAGTTGCAAAAAGTTTCTGTAACCCTGTGATTCCACCGGCTTCAATGCCTTGTGCTACGTTCTGTTTTTATCAACCTGCGTTCTGCAGAGTGTGTGTGTTCATACTATGGACTTCGTGTCTGCTCACAAACAAATAAATTGGCATGGCTACAGCAGCGTTTCCCTAACTGACTGATCAGCCGCAGGTGTGACCTGCAGTGGTCGCCGCATTCACCAGACTTGAACTCCCCATATTTTTATATGTGTGATACCTTAAGGACAGGGTGTATGGCAACAACCCCCAGACTATCCCTGACCTGACGGCAGCAATCACAGCAGCAATAAGAGCGATTCCAAAGGAGCAATGCGGGAGGGTCATCGAGAACTTTGCCCCCCGGATCCAAATGTGCCTGCAGCACCGGGGAGCTCATTTGGAGCACATTTTTGAGCGCCAGTGAAACAAAGAGTTTTTGTAGCACAGACTTGAAACTATGAAGATGTCTGCTACACAGGCTTGACCTAATGTAGCTGAAGTTTTGTGTCAATCTAAATAAAATTTTGGAAGTTATGCGATTGTTGGTGATGACCGTTTTTTTGTGTGTCACCCTGTATTATAAGCATTTTTAAGAAAAGTCTTACTGGAATTTTTCTTTGTCTTACTTATGTCCTTACAACATATATTTTGAAACAAGCCATCTGATCAAAAATATTGTAAAGGATTGGTATTTAACCACAAATATGTTGGCATTGGGAGATCGTTTAAAATCTTATGACCTATTTCTAAGGCATTTTTTATCCTTTTGTTCGTGTACCACTCTGAAAATTTTCAGAAATGCACTGTGTGTACCCTTTGATTTTGTTTCTTGCCATCTTCTGAGGAAGAGAGTTTGCATACACTCTTGAAACGTCAACAATAAATACTGCATTGCTATCACACCAGTGGCGAAAAGTTTGCACCCAGTAGACTATGCCTAGTGACAGAAACATCATACCCGTATGTTCACATTGTGTCAGCTTTACGTTAGCCTGGAGTTACTGTAGGCTACTATTTGAGCATTTTATGTTCAGTGGTTAACCGTTGCTGGGGTTTCGCAGCCAAGCTCTAACGTTGCAAGGGAAATTCGAATTTCACAAGATCCTCGAAGTTATTAGATGTTGTTTAGGTAGTCCTAGCAAAAGTGGCTAGGCTAGGCCCACCCACATCTGGTGGCGAGCCTGGCCCAACCATTCGTAATAAAGTCAAAGTTGCATTCCTTTTAAGAGTATTTCCGTTGGCAAACGAAGTCTCGTATCTAGAGTTAAAACAATAGTATCAGTGATTGAATATATCCTAACATTCAATCCAGTCTCTCGTATCTGACATTCTGGCAGCTTCACCAGTCGCAATAGCGTCTGTTTATCTCACAGCAATTATATTAAAAAATTAGCAATTATATGCTCACAGCAATTATATTCAACTAGTTTCAAAATAATAATATTTTGATGCGAACTGATGGTCCATATTACAGACAAAAGAGCGCAAAAAGTGGTTAGCTCTACATCAGTGCACATTACAGAAACGGTGTTTGCACATGACCAACACTGGGAGGAGCAAAGCAGTTTATCCTCTGTAACAGCTTTTTTGCATTATGTGCTGTTATTTTATCTCCACAGCAGGCATGGGAAGACAATTTGGGTTCACCTGGTATGGAAAGACCTTAGTACTATTTTCTGGATTACGACCTGAACTCTGATCCCCTCTTTGTAGAGCTGCCAAAAATGTTTCTAATTTTATTGCTCACCATTATTGACTACAGTATATTTCATTTGCTCAGATAGCTCTAACAATTCAATACATCTTAAATGATGTGAGGCCATTATCAGCTATACACTTACACATCAACTCAACAGACATTTCAAGCACTACTGAGTAACACTAAGTAGTTGGTGGACACATTCTTGTTGCATTAAATGTCACAGTACAGATAATTGTGGTGTAAGTAATATTTTAAACCATTCTAAGGTCTTTATCATCTGACAACCTTTTTTGTGCACAAGTCCATAGACTAAAAAGAAGTTGACAGTAATTCAGTTTTCTGGGTGGTTTGACATTCAGCATTTTTACTTATTTAAGTGTGAGGGCTGATTACTAACTCTGATTAAAGATTCAATAATTACTTATTACAGAATACGAACTTATTTGTCATTTCACAGGCATGTATGTCACTTTTAGTTACTACTGTAGCACATCACTCGCATAGCAACAAGAACAATAAAGCATTTAACATATTTTTCACATACACAGGTGAGGTGCATCGTGTACAGTAAATACTAATTTAAAGACAACCCACATCAACACAAGCATTTTTGTACAATAATATTTTTTAACAAAACATCACATATCACAAGACTTTACACATGTCATTTTGCTTGCTTCAGAAATTTTGGCAACTTTTGGAAGGTCCCTTCCTACTGTAGGACAGTGATTGTGCAATATGTTACAGTACATTTAATAAGTTGCGGTAATCGTTTGTACGCTAACATAATCGTGAGTACGGTGTTACTTAGCCCAACCCTACAGCAATTATTTGCAATTTAACTACCGCAAGACTCCGAATATTTTCATACATACCTTATTATTTATTATTCAGATTGCCATTCTTACACTTTAGGTATCCCCGAATTAACCAATGTCGTCTGTCACAGCAGATGCATCAGCACAACCTCACCATAGCGATCGTTTTCACAACACACTGAACAGTACGTTAACGCTATCTTGGCGACAGGCGATCATATGACCGTCACATGACCCGTGATGCTGACGTTAGTAGAGTTTCCAAAAATTTAAACGGATCTGATTTGTAAAACCGGAGCAACGAAATAAGAACACAACATAATCTACCAACTAACGCATTGCTTCAAAAAATATCAATTGCATTGACATGTACAAATTTGTGATAAACGACAAAACATTCAAAACACCAGATTACATTCGTTGTGAATGCAATCAGCGGATGTAGTAACGCTTGTTTAAATGTGCGCATGTGGAAGATATAAGATAGATTCCACACCTCACCACAGCTGTATCGTCATTCGCAAGAGCACAGAAAATGGATAAACCATACAGTAGGGCATTACACAACCGGTGTTAGTACGTGTCCAGCCTTGAGAGGAGCAAGGCACTTTTCCAGCACTTCTTATTTTTTTATGCTTGGTGTGTACACAGTGTCCACATATTTTTACTACACAAAAGCAATACTGATGAGAGGCAAACTCCGAAACAATTCACGGACAACTACTGCATTTGGTCTCCATACAGGAGTGTTGAATAATTGAGGAAAAATGAAGATTTGTAGAAAGCATCAGACATTTGAAGCGATCGAGTAAAAAAGTTGGATGAAGATGTGCATCGTATAAAAAGTCGATACAAGTTGTTTCTTAGCACGGCATCAAAGGTCACTGTGTGTAAAATCTTGATAAACGATTTGATGAAATTGCTAAAAGAAAACAAAAAGTTAAGCAGGTTTACTAGTAGCCTTTACATCTGCCACACTAAAGTCATGACTGCATTAATGGAATACGGAACCAGGCGTTTGTATTAGACTACTAATTTTCACTCCGTTATGATCGTTCGGTCTTCACCTTGATTAAAACCTGGCCCGTAACCAGCTTGGGACACCAGAGGGGGAGAAGTGTTGTATGGGAGGGGCCCAAATTTTTAAATATGTCCAACACATTTTTCCAAAGGGGGCGAAAAATTTCAGGGGTGTTTCGCCCCCTCAGACCTCCTGCACCCATGGTCGCATTTAGGTGGAGACACGGGGAACGTGTTCCTCCACTTTTTTCAGACGATGGAGTATAATATACCATGTCCCCCACATTTGTTTCTTTATGTTTTGTATTTGGATAGGTTTCAAAATAAAAGCGACATTTGTCACGTTTTGTGTGAAGAGCTTTTTATCAGGCCAGGGGGACAAAACTTAGCTGAAGGTGGCCCACTGGCTGCCGTAGGGATAGCACTAGCCAACACTCCGAAAAAAAGTTAAGAAATGATAGTGAATCCGGAAGTCGTGGAAGTCTATGCTAGCTGAAAACAAAGCACACGAAAAAGCGCAAGAAACAACCTACTGAATAGCAAAATAATACTAAATATCAAAATGTCAGCTAAAAGGGGCCCAGTTCTTATATTTAGCTTGCCAGGGGAGGCGGCTCGTCCCTGCCCCACGTCAGTTACGAAACTGCTTTTTCATGTTGGATGTTGCACATAGCCAAGCCGATGTTGAAACATAGTTTGGTGTGGTATCACTGATTCTGATATTCTTATAAATATTAGCTTCGATAAAATGATTTTCTAGAGACTGCGAAAGATTGTTAACTGCATCTGTCCAACATTTTACCCTGTGTGTTTTCTTGAGATAATAAGAGTTTAACAGCTGCACGTGTGAGAGATCACAGTACAGCAATGATTTATTTCGTCCAGAAATGCAACTGGTTTTGCTCTAACGTTGGTTGTCACGTATTCAGAAAACAGAGCAAAATTTAAAGATGCAAGTTTATAATATAAATATTAGAAAGTTATATTTTCAGGCAAATCTGATTAATTCTGATGATTAGCAGAAGTGTCAATTTAATAGCTTATCATCAGCGTTAAATTGTCGGCTAATCTTGAATGTTGACATTACTTTTTGCCAAGTTCATGACTTTTACTTGTAAGAGCAGATGCCGTTTTATGTGCTCACGCTGTACGTCTGTAAAAGTTTGGAATGCTGATCATGTTTATGAAATATACATGTAGACCGTGTCCAGTGACAAATTTAAGCATATTATTTTGTAAATCATCTGTAAAGATGAAGCGTGATTAGTGTTGTTTCAAAACACCTCTAAAAACAAGATTGGGAGCCTGTGTTTATAAAACTGTACTTCTGAATCGACCCGATGACTATATTGATTTCACACCAAGCTGTCCCGCACATTTTACAACAAAATTACAGCCATACCTGCACCTCCTAGTTACGGGCCTGACTAAAAATAAAAAGTTCTCATTTTCGGAAATGTTGCGAAGAGAACTTTATCTCTGATCGCTTGTGAAAAAGTTGTATCACGGTTGAATAAACACGATGACGTCATTGAATGAAAGCACATGAAATTGCCACCCCCCCGAAATGAAGAGCTTGTTGCGGCCCTGGGTTGAATTCAGTCAAATTTTACAATGCAAGCTTTGCGCTCGTCTCTTCCGAACTCATTTTGTCGGCGGTGCGAATGCACCGTGGTGAGGGTTAACTGAGCTCGATAATCAAGCTGCTCGATAATCAAGCTCGATAATCAAGTTAACTGCGTTAACTGAGCTCGATAATCAAGCTGTGGCTTACATTTCACGGTCACGTCTGAGTGAAAGCAAAAGAACTAATTATTTGATACTCATAAAAACAATTTTTGGCCTTAGAACTCGTGTTAATGCTATGGTTCAGTATGATGTGCGGTTTATTCAGCAATATAGAGAATGGCAGGTATGGTTAGTCACAAATGCCATTATACAGGCTCTCATCTCAATAAAGCATTGGTTCTCAACCTTTACAAACCCGTCGAAAACTTTCGTACGTTATCCTTCAAGCTTGTTGCGAACACCAATTTCTTGCACAGCGATAATAGTGAGATAAAAAGTAGCAATAAGAAAACAAAAGTAGGTTGTTAAAATCAACCAACAGTTTAAACTTAACAATACATTGTTTTGTCGATGTCTGTTTTTAGGCAACATCAGGCCGATTCGTGGCTTTTTTCCAGAAAGAGCAATGCATATGTCATTTTTTCAAGGAAGCCCGTTTCGTGTTATTTTTTAATATCGCAGTAGAAAAACGCATGTTCGCTTAGATATGCTGTTACGACCGAAACATTCTCTCAAAATTTTAACGGTCTTTCAAAACCATCACAACACACAAGAAATTTGTTTTTATGACCATCTCAGTATTCAAACGGAATAGTGGCGGCCTCTTATTAAAATGTCTTGAAGGCCACCAACGTCAAACCCTGAAAAAACCCTGATCATAACCACTTTTATTCATGCTTCAGCCAAGATCTCCTGTGCTCTACCTTTACTAACTTATGACAAGGGAAGCAATGTTATGCTAATTGTCAATCCTTGAAACTGAAGACCGCTCATATTAGTACATATAGTTACTAACAAAATGTAACCAAAAACGTTTTCTGAAACTTTGTGATTCGGAGGACCTCTGTCGAACCCCTGAAACAGCTTCGTCGATCCCAGGTAAAAAACACTAGCACTTCCCAATCTATGGGTCGCGACGTTCTTCAGGAGAGCCGAGGAAATATTTTAACATGTTCTTTTTGACGTTTCTTGACAATAAGCCAATTTTCCATTGGTTTAACTCTCACTTTTATTTTGTGCAACACACAAACGCACAGATCACTACTTAAAACAAACGGACAACCCGTGATGGGGACGTCCAAACATAGACTACGTGTGCATACAAGGAAGGCAAAACCTGCAGAACATCGAACTCGAAAAATATTTTCAAAGACATCTTACCGGCGCGACCACTGTACAGAATGTAAGAAATACCAAGTGCTTAAAACTATATGCATGGAAAAGCGTGAAACAGTAAAAATGCTATTTGCATAAAAGCTATATGGGTTACCACACACACGAGGAATCGACATAGTATTGACGTAAGTACAAGCACTAAGCACCACAAAGCCAAAGTAAACGAATATTAACAAACGAAAAACGATCCATCAACAAAGGTTTGAAGGAATGGAAAACAAATGGAACATTAACTGGACCAAGATTCCAACTATTTCCAGCATAATTTGCTAAATCTCTCAAAAGGCATTTTATTTGACGTCAATGAGTTGTTCAAATTATTCAACGACCATCTTTGCTACAGGCGCTAGACCGATTGGTGCAGTTTTGTCGTGTCGTGTCGATCTTACAAAAAGAACAACGACTCATTAAAACTACAGCAAGCATTAAGAAAAAGCACCGACAATTACAGCCAGAATCTCCTACAGCATTTCAGGAGTTTGTCAACAGCGCTAAAGCGGCGTTCAGCTAGTCAGCAATTAGTCGGAATTCAATACACATTAACATGAAGTGCTGTTCGAGCTGTGCGGTGATAGAATAGATGTAGTTCGGTCTCAGTGACGTCAAATAAACCTATTCTGCTAAATGAGAACCTTTTACGACAATTCTTAAAACTAGACACGGAACACTGTTCGATTGAGATGAACTTTTATCAGTGCCAATAAACGTGAAGTGTTGACTTTTGCGTATTATGTGAAGTGGCTCCATTCATTGGTCAATAAGTGCATATGTATGAAAAACAAGCATAGGGACACGTATCGCTACATTCTATTAGAGCATCATCAACAAAGTAATCAAAGCACGTGACTCAAAATATAAAACAAGGCGGACTCTGAAGAACGGCGGAAAGCTCCCTGCAAACAAACCGCTGAGGCGAGTCGGTCACGGGGACAATAAAACGAAAGTTGCATCCGTGCGATGGCGCTGTACTTTTGTAGCGATCCTACGAAGGCTTCAAATGCATCACAACAAGGCTGTCTACAACCAAACACATCTACACAGCTAAGGAGGGTTACGGCAGAAACATTAAGCGCTGTTTTGGACGGAAACCCCATAAAACTACTCTGATGTAATACGACGCAACCACACGCGAAAAGCTGTATTGCAGTGGTGAAGATTACCTCCAAGCATATCATAGGCCACCAAAAAAAGTTAGTATATACTTTGAAACAAGCAGTGTGTGTGCAAGATATCCAATGCCTCTGTCCAGAAAAATAGCGATTGTAATTCAAACAAATCCACAGGGCAAAACATTGTAGAAAATTATCAGTTTTCTCCATTTTTTGTATAAGCAACGCACATCACACAACTACAGAAAAACAGATTGGAATCTAAAAATCTCATAAACTGCACTGACAAGGAGGCATTTGGTTTAAAACGTTAGCCTATTTCCAAAGCCACTATCACATGGATATGAAATAAAGAAACAATCTGACCAATACAAAGCGAGCATTTTTTCGGTAGCCAGTACTTTTAACACAAGAGAATTGTCTTGTAGATGTTGCGTGCTGTTTAAGTTTCCTATAAATCTTGAAATAAACTTCACGGGCCTGCGACCTAATTTCAAAAAATGTGCTAGAAAAATGTATTTTTAGCGAACTTCCACGTTAGCCCTACCCATCATCTCACCGGGAAAGGGTCGCTCTTGAGCAGATCGCAACAGTTTAATATTTCGTGTGCGGTTTGTTGAATGCAATCGTTTTTGATTTCTTGGAATTATAAAAAAACGAACTTTTTGAAACCAGCGCAACAACATACTTGATGATTCAGGAAAAAGCAGGCGTGTCAAGAAATTGAACTACTGACAGAAATCTTTTAGGAAAATATGCTCTTTTCATGCAAACATTCCAAGTGAGGTACAAGACATTCAAAGACTAAAACCTGCATTTCTAGATAGACTTTTAAAGACAAATAACTAATAACCTTGATCTGCAACATTCGTATCAAAATACAGGGCTGCATAGTATCGTTTAGTCAGACCTCCATGCCATGAGACGAGTACAAAGCACACAAGGCGTCTGACACCTTTCTCATTTCTTCACAGTAACGTAACCCTTGGACTTCCAGAGTCTGATGCACTTCTTCCATCCAGTCCGTAGCTCCTGAAGATTCGGCAGCTTCGTAACTATCTTTGTTGACCATGCTCATCAGAAATGCATCATAACCGGGCATTACCTTCAATCCCATTCTTAAAAACAAAACATTCTTTTCACCGAATGTTTCCGCAAAAAGAAACCACGAGGCAATACACCAACAAATAAACCATTTAGCAACAGTCAACGGGAACAATAAAACGAAAGTCAACAGTCAACAGACACCTTGCAACATGAGATGCAAATGACCGTTTCGTTGCTTGCTTACGCATTCGAATGCATGAATGGTCGCAAGGGGTGATTGTTTTGATCACAGTCATTATTTCGATGGGCTCAGCTCAGGGTTGCGTGGCAACGCAAAATGTAACAAACACTTAATTTCTAAACCAGTGACCAGCAGGAATAAATTTGTTGGAAGGTAATTTTTAACAAACTACATGCAAAAAAAAAACATACGCGATCGTCTTTTAAGTTATCAGTGTTGTCTACTGATAGCAATAACATGCAGAAAAAAACACTGGAAATGAGATACGTACAGCATGTTGTTTGTTAAATTAAGAACTTCAGTTGCTCCTTGACAACATTAAGTTCAAGAATGACAACTTGTTCTTACACGTTGAGTAACTGTCCAAAACACTTCGCAGATTCGAGTTAAAAGCAATTTCCCACGCAAATTTTTTCAACTAGATTTGAATAGGAATTTAAAGTGCGTTTATTGACGCGAAATCGATTTCCTAAGTAAAATGCTTGGCGAGCAAACCGACTGTTCTCGTTTCACCTCTGTGGACTGTGGTACTTCGAAACTTCAATATTTGTAAGTGCAATCAGAATCCTTGCAGAGTTATGAAGGTACAGCATGGCAGGATGATTCCTCCCATACCCTACTTCACTCGTTCCCAACAGGTAAGCAAGTCCGCACGTACACTATGACCTCTTTCACTTTGTGGCTTGTAATGATACCCCAGCTCAATTGAGTTTCAAGTAGTTCTTCTCGTGGGTATCATCAAATGCCCCTTTACTTCGGGTTTTCACGAACACACATCGTGGTGGATCAGTTTACTTAAATCGTCTTTACGCTTGCAATCACAAAGCCTCTACAAGGTAGTGTAGAGTAGAACAAGTAATCAACCAGGGTTTTTTAAGGTGTTCTAGGGACCCGAATTGCAAATCGGGTTCTTAGAATCAGAGAAACCGGATCCCTAACATTTTCCTTTTAAAACCCTGAATTAATATAAATGAACAAGCCAGTAGCAAACAAATAACTGCTTGGAGTGATCAAATGAGATGAGCAGGAAGGCACCCATAACGAATACGTTCATTTAAAAAAAAAATCGACGACATTATTGTGCTGTACCAAACTTATTTGGAATGTTTTATACCTGCGTATTTGGCGAGTAAACTCTACGAGTAGGTTAGTGCAAGCGGTATTAATTTTTCGAGCACAAAGCAAGTACTTATGATAGGAAAAGCAGCGTTTCTCAAAGTCAGGCTTCCATAACGCCGGAGTGCGGACAAGCTGTATTGGAATTGTTACTGCCTTTACTGGACGACTAACGTGCAGGGCTAATTCAGAAAATAAAGCAAAAGTAATTGATAACATTCTCAAATGTTTCAGCTTATACTTAAGCAGGGCATACTATGGTATGGAAGGAAAAATCGGTATGGAATGGAAAAAACTTCCATGTTCCATATTTTGACACGGTGTTGCTGAAGTCCGGTTTTTCTTTCAGTTAAACATATTAGCAAACAGAGTCTGAGTTCGACTAGAACAGTAATTCGCGAACTGAGGGCGTTCTTCGTAATCTCCGTCACAAACAGTAACATGTACGCGAAAAGGAGGTCGCTTGTTCTGATTCTGCTCTCATGGGACGCTATGACCAGAGGTCCATGGTCTAAAATAAGTATAAACTGGGCGGCAGTGGCAACACTGTCGCCCAGTTGTAAAAATTTGCGGCCCAGTATCACCGTATTTTAACCACTGGGCGGCACTGAAATTTTCCACTGTGCTTCAAAAATTTCACAAAATTTTCTGGTTATACCTGAAAACCTTTCCACGTGTGTAAGTGCAGAAGTCACGCAATTCTTCAAACTGAGACCGACACTTTGGCATTTCACGTTTGGTGAACAAAGGGCATTGTCTGTCTTCAAACCTTAGCTTCGATATTATCGGATCATGTTAAAAATCAGGCCTGCATAACATACGACTCGCGAGAACTCCGCATGCGGCCCGTGAGAGCTTTTGCAATTGCAGAAAACGTTGCAACAGCCCGACTTCGGATATATAAATGATAGTCGTTCCAGAATTTCTTTCAAACTACAACAAAATGAAATATATTTTGCGGCCCTCGACAAATTTGTGTTGGTCAATTTGGCCTTTCAAGCATTGAGTTGTGCACTGTGCCTGCAGGCCTGTGTTAAATCAAGAAAGGGGCCAGAGGCGCTGACACTTTGATTGCGCAGGGAGTGGTCGGTAGCAAGTTGCATTTGCTTCAGTCCTCGAGCGTGAGATGTCTTGCAAGCAGCTAAATCAAAAAAACATTACTGCTTTTTGTTGAAAGGTACCACGAATAAATTGTAGCAGTCTGAAACGGCAAATATTGATTGCAAGAGCAATGCGTGCGCTTCCAGACTGCTATTGCAATGTAAACTACGCATCACGACTCATTACTAGCGATGCCACTGGGCTCAGTCATTTCAACATCAAACTTTTGTCTTTTCAAAACTTTCTGTATATAACCTACAGAACAAGACACGATTTTGTTCAATTTAGAAACTAGAACATACAGATGTAACTGTAAGTTTCTGTAAATGTAACTGTAAATTTGTGGTAGTTGATATTTTTGGAATAGAGATGTTGAGGACAGTGGAGTAAGCGACGGGAGAAGGGCGGCGAACCGCCCCCGGCAAGCTATATGTAAAAACAGGGATTTAGTATTCTTTTGATTTTCACTAGGTTGTTTTTTTGCGTTTTTCGTAGTGTTTTCCGGTGATTTCAGGTTTTAGTATAGACATCTGTAATCTGAAGTTCGGCATACTCATATTGACTAAAGCGAATTCTGTTGCAACTGTCTATTACTCTGTACCGTATGCTACGTAGGTTTAGTAACTTACGTCAGCTTTTGAGGTCACACTTTAAACGTGATGTGAAGTTCAAACTAACAGAGTTAGTGTCTTGTTGAAAGCAAATTTAGCTTTGAGCACCAGTGCACTGAAATGTTTCATTGCGATGCTCAGCTCCACTTACTCACTATTTCCTTAGTTTTCTGCTGTATGTGAAAACATTCGAAACATAGCTTAAATACGACGATAATTTGCCGACATTGCATTTAGCAAAAATATCATGGAATGAAAAAGTACGTTAAAGACAGTTTTTTTAAGGCGTTTTAGGGACCCGAATCGGGTCCCTAGAATCAGAGAAATCGGGTCCCTACAGGTCCACACCGGGTACCTAACATTTTCCTTAAAAAAAACCCTGGTCAAAGATGATAATTTTTATGGTTGATGGTGAACCTCCACGGATATTTGTACAACGCTTCCAAATTTGAGTAATAGCGCTCTGAAGTCAAGTTGATTGAAACGGCATTTCGCAAAGAAACACCCCTTATCGAGATGAAATGTCGCGAGCTTTGCTGAAACTAGGTGAGGGGAATGATCAAAAAATTTAAAGAACCTCTGGACTAAACATTCTGGAATAGGTTAGGGTTCTACATATGACATGCTAAAACGTCTCTTGGATCTTTCTAGCTTCTGCAAAGACAATGAGAGGCTAAACGATAAGTTGAAATTAACGGAAGAGGGGAGGAAAGAGTTGAGGGGGTTGTGGAGTATTTGGCCCCAGTGCCCACACTCACTACAAAACTTCAAGAGAGCGCGCTAACCTCAGTGGCAACTAACCATGCTATCGTTAGAGCAAATTTCTACTCCACCAGCAGCAAATGCTAATGGAACGCATGAAATCACTTATGAATCCACCAGTGTTGGCTGCAACTTACCTTGATCCGGAGTACCAAGCTCTCTTGGTGTACCAACCCTTTTGACTTGAAGAATAATACAAAAGTAGTTTGTGCGTTTCATTACTGGGCTGAACAAGATAGTAAGGCGTTTTCACAATTGGCATGGATTGTTTTTGCTGTTCCAATGACACATGCGTCAGTTGAAAGACTCTTCAGCGGCGAAAAATTTATATTAAGTGATTTGCACAATTCTTTGGCAGAAGACACTTTGCATGCAATTATGTTGCAACGCAGTAATGTGTGAGCATATCAATTCAGTGTTCGTATTCAGCATTCACCAGTTGGGCTCTTTTCCGTTCATTACGCGTTTCTTCTTAACTTGTCCTTGTATAATGTACCTCTTAATCGTGGATTAGCCCCATTCCGTTTATTTTCAGAGGTGTTAGTTTAACACTTGGTATGGAAAAGTATGGAAGATTTTTGGTATGGAAAATTTTGCCTGCTATGGAATGCGGAAGATTTACGTTCCATTCCACAGTATTCCCTGTACTCAAGCCATCATCAGCGAGAACCGCAGTTGAACGCTACATCGTAAATAAAAAATTATGTGCATGTATTGCATACATTCATTAACTCCTACACAGCGCAGTTTAGTATTTTCGTCATGGTGTGCATTTATAACGAATCAACAAAATGCTTGCCATGAAGCAGTAGGTGGCTTTTGTGTTTCATCAATATTTAGTCTTTACAAAGCTGTAGGCACGCCACTTATAATTTTCTGAGAGGTGGCGGATCGCTCTCAATCCACGTTTGAGTATATAGAAACAACATTAAAGCAATTCAAAACCACAAGAATTTGTGACGTGCGAAATATTTATTATGACATACAATCACTGAAAGCAAGTAGGCCCATCAGCAGAGATGGTGCACACAGATTAGAAAGAGAAAGCTCGAAATCTCTATCTTCTGCTCGCCGCACGGCACTTAACGGTGCGCTACTGGTGGCGTATAGTAATAAAGGTTCGAAAAAACAAACTGGTCAATTAAACATTTAACAAGACTTCATCTATCATGTGTCACAATATTGTGCAAGTAAAGACTTACTTAAATAATCGCTGCACCATCCAGTTGTGGCACTTGGCTAAATGCTTCGTGTAAGCATGCACAAAGGAATTAGCTGTGTCTCTTCTAGTTTCACTATCCTTGGATAGAAGTCTGTTTATAAAGTGGCACATGACTAGTAGGTTTCGAGTCAGCCATAGCAGTGCTTGAGTTCCAGAATCGGGACCAGTGTACACATTTAATGCTTTTTCAGTTTTCAGCAAATCCTAAAAAAAGACCAACTGGTAAAGGTCAGCCAAAGCACAGCATCAGCCGCAGAACTTAAAAAAACACAGCAATCATTTATATGCTAAGTCCTCATACATATGGACAAAGACAATTGTGGTACATTGGCCAAATGCGTGTTTTCATTCATCCCAAAACCTGTGTAAGAGGCTACGAGCACAAGGTCAAGCATTTTTCAATTCACGTTTAGGTGTATTTGTCTGATTACTGCATTTATAAAAAATTAAGCAGTATGGTCCCCTAATCTTGACGGTTCAATTTAGTTACGCTCGTTTTGTACTCCACCCAATGTGCCATGGTCTGCGGCACCCATATCCACTTGCCTGCACCATGGGTCATGCAGCTTCTCTCACATCTGGGTTTATTTTATTTTTTTCGCTCATAAACTGAAATATTTTTGAAATGACCAGAAAAAATAAGGCAAGTCGGTCATAAAGTTCAAAGCGGTTAGGCTAGTGACTACTGTTCCAGTGTATTAGAATACCAATATGGGACAAATGACTGAAATGTTTCAGTGAATAAAAGCCAGCTTGAAGGGAATGCTGCATCAGTGGGGAGTCAGTGGCAGCACCGCGCGTGAACCATCTGCTTGCACCTATCCATTAATGCCAAGCATTAGGCTGGACTGGGCACAAATAATGTTTTTCATGTCTTCGGTATGACCCGACATGGAATCAACCAAGTCCACCAGCTTTGATGGCGTGTGCTCAAACAACTGTACCACTTAGCTGGTCTCAAAGCTGTTTTTTTTTCACTGAGACATTTCGATCATTTATACCACAGTAGTATTGAAACTTGCCATAACACTCTTATTAGCCTGTATTTCTGACCGAATTGACTTAATTTTTTGTGGTCATTAAAAGAAGTTTTGGACTATGACGAAAAAACCTAGTCCCTAAGATGCAATGCCGAAGATTATTCAAAAGATTTGCATAACTGCATTTTGGAGATTTTCAGTGACAGCACACAATTCCAATATGCTACTACCCTGATAAATGGGGGCTCTATGAGTGCCTGTTAATCTTCCACACACACGGTACAAGCAATTCTTATTTTAATGTTTATATCAAAAACAGCTTTGAATTATTGTCTGATATCTCAACTTTCTAGGAAAGGTTTGTAAACCACCTTGCACCCTTAGAACAAAAAAGAAAATTAAACCACCATTAATCCTATCAATGAAATTTTTGCCAACTTAAAGGCATACACACAACATATAGCCCATATGCAAGTACAGGGTCTTTCACAATTGTTGAAACAAAGCGATTGGGCACAAATCCAGGATTTCAAATGATACCACAATGATGATTACATTTATTGAAAGGTGAAAAGATAACATTTTATAATCTGCAACTGTTTGTCCTCAAATCAGAAATAATATGTCAAGAAGAGTCCTAGAGTACATGCTCCAGAT
>Ga0210059_1007757_pt1 | contig 17012 bp, 6 predicted proteins | sample Ectturendosymbi2_FD_188042 | JGI IMG/M metagenome (GOLD analysis project Ga0210059, IMG submission 188042) | Ecteinascidia turbinata endosymbiont from Florida, USA - Sample 2 (SPAdes) (version 2) | ecosystem: Host-associated > Tunicates > Ascidians > Unclassified | place: Key West, Florida...
GGTGGTTTGTTTGAAATCTCAGGTTTCTGCTTATTGTTCGGGTGAATGTTGTTTCTTGCTGAGTCACTCTTTAGTCTGTGAAATATTTTTTCCTAGTAGAAATACACCCTAGTATCCATATCACAAACTCCCTTCTCGGAGCTAACTGTATGTGAGTTTGAGCAAGCACATTCTCGACTACCGGAAAAAAACAAACGAGAACCTTGCTAATCAGCGAAAACAGAACTTTTACAAACGATGACGTCATTAATTACGTCATAGGGGCCCTCCAGTAAAAATTGCCCAGGGCCCCCCTACCCCTTAATCCGGCTCTGACTGGTTGGATCCGCCAATGCGCAGAACTGCGTTAGCTTTACTATTCCCTGTATCAATCCCTTTGTTCCGACTTCCGTCACTCGTGAATACTGCTCCAAGGTACTTGAACGTCTCCACCTGCTGCAGTGTATTTCCGCTCACTTGCAGAATACACTGCCTTGGGCGTCTTGAGAGACACAATACCTCAATTTTTTAGTGTTGATGTTCGTTCCTGCTTGGTCACACGCAGCAGAAAATCGATCAAATCCGTGCTGAAGACACTGTTGAGAAGATCCACGCATGCAGTACCAATTCGTCCGCAAAAAGCAAATTATCTGTCCTTCGGTTCCCAACAGTGACACCCTCGTCGACGACTGGCTATTCAATTCATATAGACCAGGGCTCTCCAAAATTTTTGGGAGAGGACCACAAAGCTATTGCAAAACAGTTCGAGGGCCCTATCATCTTGCGTAATGTTATTTTTTCGGGACATGTTCCATTCTACCAAATCAACAGATTTTTCGTAAATATATTATTTTTTCATTATTGACAAAATGTATTGCGGCCGGGTGAAATGGTTGACAAAACATGTCCATACTTCTTTGGCATGCTCCCTGGATTTCTCGAAAATTTGCTGGAGTGGAAATTTGTTCTGTAGTGCTACGGCAGCAACGAAAACCGCACTAGGTATCATCTAGCTTTGGTTCAATTATTTTCGTGGCATCATGGCATGCACTCTTCCTGGGAAACTAAGCAAGCAGATGCCGCGGTATTTGGTTCATTCACTCCTGTCTCCCTTTTGTATCGAGATTTGCCGATCTTTCGGCGCCCTTCCAAAACGCCATGGCACTTGACACACAACCACTCGGCGTTCTAAGTTCCCCAAATTCACTATCAAACTTTTCGCAGTTAGCTTTAAGCTCAGATTTAGCAGGGGTAGCAGAGAGCTTATTGATGCACAGTTCTACGGAAGCTTTCATCTGTGCAAAGTTAAAATATTCCGACTGAAAAACTTTGCTCAGTTCTGTCAGGTGAGGTGCCAATGTTGACAGAAGGAAAGCAGCATGTTGAAATTTTTGTTTTCATAGTCGCAGTAAAACAACGCACATTGCATCATTTTTATCTTCTGACAGCTGCGTCAGTGCGGCCTAAATTGCCAAAATCTCACTCCTTACTCTCACATCTGCCTCACTCGACAACCACCTTGTTTTGAATGCGCGTTGCAACTGCCGACCTTTTGTCCTTGTAGTTTGATGCATCGCCAGGCAAACCGATCGCAACAGTGAAGCAGTAAAACACTTCCATAATTGCAGTGTTTTCGCAGTTCTGTGCACCGTACTGTACAAATCTGCGGAAGTATAGTAAGAGGCCGAAGCGAGGCGGTGCCCACAACAATGCACAGATACCTAACTTAAAATTGCAGTAGCCGCGTGCAGGAGGACATGCTCTCCTCAATTCGTTTCACTTCAATACAAGGCAAAACCATATCTTGGCTTTCAGAATTTATGGTGTCGTTGCAAAATTTTAGGGTGTCATTTTGACACCCAAAAATGGATAAAAAAGACTGGCTTAGCCACTGACCTCTTTGAACGGCTAAATTTTGAACAATCATTTTTTAAAACCGTTTTTTTTAAGGAACTCCTTCTTACAAAACTTCATAAAAAATAACCTGTGTAAAGTCTCGAGACGAAGAGCTCGAGACTCCAATAAACGGGTCTCAAGACGTGTCTCGAGACCCCATCACTGATGAACTGGTCTGTCTTGGAGTTGAGTGCTGTTTTACTCCGGTCTTCTAACGTGGAGCGCTGATAGTTCATGATCAATACAGCGACATTTTTTGCAACAGTGCGTAACGAGAGTGCGTGTAGAATAATATGCAAGTTGTGTCAACAAACTTTGCCAAAACGTTGGCTTGCAAACGTGAATATGAAGTCATGCTGTGACGTCACAAACAGTGTAAATGCAGTAACAATGATTATCATACGCCTCTGCTCAATACTAAAATTTGGTAGGAGGGCATACAATCCAGCAGTCGTCCCGGGCATCACCACACATCTGCACGCCACTGTACTTGTTGAACAGTGGTTCTCAAAACACTGTTCTAAGAGCCGCATGCAGCTCCCAAACATCCTTTGTGCGGCTTTTAGCAATCTTTCAGTAACATATTCTGGTTGAACAAGAGCTGATGATGCCTACTTTGTAGGCGAAATATATACTCTGCAAGAGCTTTAGTGTCTAATTCTATTCTGGGAAAGGATTCCTTTCGAAAGGAGTCTTTCAGTAACACCTCTACTATTGTGTGTAACAGACTTCGTTGGTGCAATAAAACAAAACGTGTCAATTGACTTCTGGTAAAATTTTTTGTGCGGCTCTCTAACAAAATTGTAGGTCTGGATTTGGCTCCTTTATATAATAAAATATCCATCGCTTTTGTAGCTGTGTAATCATACTGTTAGCATGGAGTATGATTAAGATATGAAATCATTGCAGATTTAAGCGTGAAATGGACGGCACGCCATTGCGAAGTAGGAATTCACTTCGAAGCATTACGTTTGCAAGCAGCATAGCATGAAAGTTATAAATAATTGGTAGCGAACTAGCTTTACTTTGCACAGCAGTACATTATCAGAGGGTATAAAAAATCAGTGTAAACAAATGTGGTCTTTTTTGAAGTTTTCCTCTGTGGAAGCAAATTTTGTTTTCAGCAGGGTAACCAGTCTTATCTCGTAGGCTTCGGGGGTTCAATTGTGCTTTACTTTGTGATTCATCACTGCTTATTGTAAGTGCAAAAGATTTCATCAATGGTGAATTTCATGCTAGAAGTCCTACTATTTCTTTGAACAAAGGGACTAAAAACACATCTTCGCATTTGTGCTTATGCAAATGTGTGCATGTTTCAAAGAACCCATGGGAGAGGTAATCGACTGTGACTGCGTTTTGCGTTCAGACAAGACGCGTTCTGTTTTGTCTGTTTTTATCGACCTGCGTTCTGCAGCGTGTGTGTGTGTTCATACTATGGGCATCGTGTCTGTTCACAAACATATAATTTAAAAAATTTGCACGATTTGCCCGCGCAACACAAAGCATGCGAGTGCAAAACACTAGGTCCATTGGGACTGGTCTGTGTTTAAATGCTCGGATACAAATGTAGTTTTCCAAACAGCTATTTTTCTTGACTCTGATCGTAAGAACTAACAGAAGGTCGTCAGGCATTGACGGCAAAACCAGCAACTACCTTTCCAGAAATTGTTTATATTACCGTTATTTTGAGTTCCGTTGTTGCTAGTAACTGTTCTCTGAATCGTCTGAACTGTGGTAGTTATTTTTCGCTGATTTTCTCATGGCAAGGTCGCTGCTGGTAAAAAAAGTACCAGATTAACCTACTCAAGTTTATTATATTATTTTGGTTTTGTGCACGTGATACATTTCATTTTCCAGTCAACTTGAGGCACACCAAAACAAATAAAATATTAATATGTGAAAACGAACAAAAGCCGGAGCTGGAGTCATGAAAAAAAGAGAGCTCCGAAGCCGGAGCCACACTCGAAAAAACCAAGAGCTCCGGAGCTGGAGCCATGTTCATGGACAGAAGAGCTCCGGAGCCGTGTCATTTTTACAACGGCTCCGCAGCCCTGGCTATTTCGCAGTTAACACGACATGGTGTCAGAATTGGGATTCGAACCCATGCCTCCATTCCAAGACCAGAATGCTCCAAGGCGGCGTAAGTTCGGAGGTAAACCAACCTACCGACTGGCGTGGTGGTATAGTGCCTTAACGTAATCCTAAAACTCAATAAATCCTAGAAGTTGACACGACAGATGCCATCTCACAGCTAAAAAAGATTTGGAAGCAAATTAGATGCATCTGTTTTGGCTTGCAGCTCAGCGATATAACTCGAGCAGCTTGGATTCGCATACCCTTTCAGAAGTCCCTCCGACCTCCAAATTATAAAAAAACGCTGCCGACTTGATTTTTCATAAAACTCAGCTATCATTCTTAGAGAGTCGTGCAGGGTTTGAGTGTATTTTGCAGAAGCGTAGATCGCCCCATACCTGAAGAACACAGTCAAAGCGCACATGGAACGCAGGGTTTGGTTCGATTGCACATTTGTTCCGATCTTCCTGGAACAGGAGGATTTTCAAACAAGCATTAGGGGGAAAAACTTAGCGAAAAGCCATTTCATTGGTTCGAAGTGAAACGTAAAATATCGAACATGTGATTATGGCTGGTTCGGCGCTACAAGATAAATGAGTACTGCACGAAAAGAAGACGAAGAACATCCCAGTATTACGGCTCGGAGCAAAAGTTGATGTCGACAAAAATTGTAGACAATAATAGGCAAACGAATTAAAACCACACACGTTTGTATATACGTTCGATTGGTAAAGGACTGATTTTTTTCTTTTTCTTTAGAGCTCACTTCGTTCTTCGAGCTTGGAAGCTGTTACTTTCATCTTTGACGAATTAATCGGAGATCGAGAAAAACTGCTGAGAAGCAACAGTTGAACGCATACAAATATTGTTCGCGAAAACATTCGACTTGGACAACCGATGCATCATGTTTGGAACAAACCGTAAAGTATAAAACACTCAGACAAAACACCCCCTAGCAACAGGATCGATCAGGAAGAGAGTTAAGTATTTTTTCGAGAAGCAAACAGCCACCAACATAAATACGCAAAATACATACATGGGCGTCGTAAGAATTTTTTCCAAGGGGGGACCAAAAGTGGATATTTCGAGGTAGCCAAAAAGGTTTTTCCAGAGGGGGCAAATTCGGTGAAATTTCATCTTTCCCTCTCGAAACTAAGGAAGCAGGCTCTTTTTGCTATAAACGTAGTAGGAGAATGTCAAATTTCAAAATCCAGACCCCTTGCCCCTCTTCGGACGCCTATGAATACATATTACAAAAAAATTTACGCTCCGCACAAGACCCTCGCCTCACACGACGGTTCCCTGCGATAAATGCGAAGACATACAACAAACATTCTAGCTGGCCGATGACCTCTTACCACAGGCCACGTGCATCATACTTTGCAGGGAAAAAATGCTGGCCGAGAATACGAATTCGTTTAATCTAAACACAAAAGGAGCGTAACGCAAAATGCTTTTTCGGATTACGAAACAAGTGGCACCCATTCATGTCAACGGAACGAGGCAACTTGGCAAGGTTACCTTTTCAAAGACTCGGCACAGAGCAGCAAAAGCGCGACAACAAACACAACAGCCAAGGATTCTATTTGAAAACTAACACATCAACAGCACAAACACGATGAAGGTACATTTCATTTTCTGCTCAATCTTGTAAAAAAACATACAAAAGCATCCATTGTTAAACCACCGCATACGTCACACAGCACTATAGTGTGCTTTGCAATATTTAAAGGTCAGAAGCCTACTCCAAAACGGTGATAAAAACCATCATGCCAATTCCCAGTAACATAGCGATTATTTCCTTCACTGTTTGTATAGGATTCGATCCTTCCAACAGTTCCGGTAACACGGAAACAGTGGCGATGTAGATGAAGCCGCCGGCGGTGTAAGGCAAAATCCAGGAAACCGCAGCCTCGCCCATGTTCTCGGCCAACAAACCAAGCACGCATCCGGCCAGTGCGCCTAAATCAGCAAAAACGATTCGCAATCAAATGGATCTGCTAAGAACAGGGCGTAGAACGATACACTGGAACCTGCAAGTGTATTATTCCCAAGCGGAGACGAATACCATGTAAAAACGTGCCAACAAGGTCCTGGCATTGCAGCATTTCCAGGCGTTTGAAATTGCTCTATTCACAACTCGTTTTTATGGCCAGTGTATGGCTTTCGAACTCAAATGCAGCGTCGGGTTTACATGTACTGTGACATGAACTATTAGCTGCAAAAACTGCTTTGCCAGCCTAAGGGCGATGACTGTCCGGCCTAGTGTTACACGAGAGGGCTTCAACAATGGGGAACTTTCGTACAAAGGCGTTGCTGCTACGACATTAGCTAAGAAATCGTTAAACATTTCACGAAGATTCTGGTACTTCGTTCCAGCGTCAATAGCATACCCCAAGGTTTACATGTATCAGAATCAAGTTACGACCACATTTCATGTGCAACAGTCGTTTTGCGCAATAACTCGTTCACATTTAACACCTGTAAAAACAGATAGCTAACGGCTATCATAACAACAAGGTTAAAAACTGTGTCAACACGCATAAACAAACGACGGTCTACTTTGACGCATTCTTTCGTCACACTTCGTGTCACAACTTGCCGATGAGAGGGAACACAAGTGTGACAGAGAAGAATGCATAATAGAAGAACTGGCTTCCTTTACGGTACTGATACAGTTTGACCTTTTATGTTGTGATAACGATTAGATTCGTATTTTTTGCCGATATCAAGTGCTTTACGAGCGTGTTACTGTGCGAACTCACACGGTAGTCCATAAAACATCGCAGCCTGATTCTACCAGGCACGTTCGAAAAGCTCTAAACAAACACATTATTTCCTGGACGGCGAAAGGCTATGCGGATATAAATTTTTGCGCCATACTGGTAACGTATCTTGAACAAATCTGACCTGTTGCAGTGGAGAGTTGAAGAAACATCGCCTTTCTTTTTTCACAGCCCGACTGAACCAGAATGGCAAAATCTCCTATTTCATGAGGAACTTCGTGCAGCAGAATGGTGCACGTTGTAATCATCCCAAGAGTTCTGCCAGCAAGAAACGAAGCGCCTTCGGAAACAAATGACAATGTTTAAATAACCTTTCAGAAAAAAGCATGGTTCGAGTAAACTTTGATTTTTGAAAAAAATAAAAAATTTACCAATAGCAAGACCATCTGTAAAGTTGTGTGTAAAATCAGCTGCTAAGTTCAAATAACCAGCTACTTTCATTCCTTCCTCTTCATCAGAATTTTTATCATGGTCGTCCTGCTCTGCATTGTTCTTTTGATCTGAAAAAGAAGCCGAACTAGAATTTTACCATTGTCCTGTTAATCAAACAATGCATAATTTAAAACATTTCACAAGTTTGTGGGTCTGGGCAAATATATAAAAACTTAGTGTTTATATAATATAACACTACTTAAAGAATTCTAATAGCGCGAGTATGAGAAGAACTTTGTAAAAGCCTGAATCAAACTTGCTAACTACCAAGCTCTGAGTGATATGGTTTATCCACAACATGACACAATTAATATTAAGTTAATCATACATGACAAACTTTCACTGAAAAATTTTTCCCTCGAACACAGTGATAGTTCTAAATTGGGAAGAACTCTGCACATAGTAAGTTTCTGAAGTCTCATTGCCCTTAGGAGTTTGTCACACAGCTTAATTTTTCTCATTATGATCAAATGCTGTCAATGTCAAGTTATAATGGTACAGATATACCTATACATTTTTACAATAAATCTTACATGAACAAAATCAGCCCAGCGTTTTCAGGGTTTGTGGACATGCTGGAGGCATTTCACATAGCTAGCCAGCAATTTGTTTCTCAAAAAACTAATTGTGTGTAATGTACCCCAGCATGGTAAAATTTTTGATGAGCTGGCACAAGGGCCAAACCAAGTGAGGTGGTTGCCTTTCACAAGCCCTGTGCTAAAACCTACTGGGTCAGTCATGCAAAGGATATCTTCAGTCGACACCTATAAGATGAATACCTGGATGAACACTCAGTTGAGCTGGCCTTAACCAGAGAAGAGCCGGGTGTTCTGTACGATGTTCCAAGTAGAATTTTGCTTGAGTTTATCTACTGTACATCATGTTGCAAACATGATGAAAATACCTTGTTGTGGAGGGACAGACATCAAAATCAATGCTGATGCAAAAATTAATTTCGATAATTAATTTCATATATATATTAAACTTCTAGTAATCCAGAAGGCATGTGCAATAAGACAAAATCATTTCTTTTTCAGCATGTCATTCTTAGTACAAGTTTCTGGGAGGAGCAGTAATTATTATCCTTGACACTTGCAAAGAGGTCACCATATTGGGAATTTGTAAAATTAGGTTGTTTGCTGAGATGTTTTCACCATTAACATACTTTTTTTTAAACTTGGTTGAAAGTTGGAGTGTTTTGGCAGATTCAGCAATAGTTCTCCACATTTTATCTGACATGTGTTTTTATAGGTATAGTCATTAAGTGATGCCTAAGCAAAGTTATTTATGCATTCATAATTAAATAATGAGTTCTGAATTTGCTAAGCAAGTATAGGTTTGCTTGTTGGACAAAATGTACTTGACTCAATCGAACTATCTTAAACTACGGCCTTCATAAAAGTGGATCATTGACATTCTAATTCTGTTGAGGCATAGAAAATGATATCATTACTATTCATAAATGACACATGTAAATGACACTGTGCAAATGACACAGAGCAGATTAGGAGGGTATATGAGGTAGAAAGGACTAAAAACATTGTCAGCCTGTCCCACACAGAATTAAGTAATAACATAAAACATACCCTCTCCTTTTCAGGTGGAGTGATTGCCACATAACTGCAACTGCAGTAAACTTTATGCAAGATCTCTCCTACACAAATGTGCTCACAGCAACTCTTTCCTGTGGTATCCTCTGATATTACAAACACTGCTGTGCAAATGGCCTGACTAGATTGTCCAACAGTACAGTATAAATCAGGCAGTAACTAACACAAAGTGCATAGAATTAATCAATAAGAACACGCATTGGTTGTTGCATGCATGATAAAGGACTGCATTCAGGCTTTCAACAGAGGAGCCAGTTCAAAAAATTTGCAGCAGTCTCCCCCATCAGCTATTCACAAGTGGAAGCCCCAATATGCATCTGCGAAGGCAAATAGAGACAATGCACAACGTTTCTATTCTTGGACAGGGGTCCACAAACAGTGGGATGCAACCCAAATTTGGGTCATGAGACCTTGCACTCTGGGTCACTGAATTTTGGATTTCAGTTGCAAAAGAATATCCACAGTTAACAGCTGCTGCAATGAATGTTCTTTTACCACTCAGAACTACCTACTTATGTGAAAGGACATTTTCTTCATTATCGTACAAAAAACAAATAGAGATCAAGACAGATCTTCAGGTTGCCGTCTTTCAAATTAAACCTCAAATTGATTTGTGTTCTTAACACAAAGCTAATAATTTTCATTAGACAGTGAAAAAAATACAACCAGCCCATAATTTCTCATTAGACACAATGAACACAGTTTGAGTCTGCAAAGAAAAAATTTTTTTTCATTTTGGGTTTCGTTTTTTTTGTGATTGACGTCATAAGTGAAGTAGGTTTTTAACCATTTTTGCCTGCTGGTACTTGACCTGGGCCCAACTGCTAGACAGAAGTATTTCACTGAAGTTTTCATTGGAAACTTACAATAAATCTTACATGAACAAAATCAGCCCAGCGTTTTCAGGGTTTGTGGACATGCTGTAGGACATGCTAATATTTTTTTTTGTGGACATGCTAATATTTTTTTTTGGGAAATAACAACAATATTAACAAAAAAACATAAAACCATGATGTCATAAAAATGACATGAAAACAGTGGAAATGTAAGCGAAACAAAGCAAAACCATGAATTAAAAATCAAGCACCAACAAATTTTCATAAAACCTATTTATTGGCGTATTAGTTCTCTACTGCCATACAAACTTCATTTGTAAAAACATGCTCTGTTAAAAGCTGCTTCTGGTATATCACCTTGAAATTGCAAGAGCGAATTTGGCCTCAAAAGACATAAAATAAATATTTACATTTATTTCAAAGTAATATTTAACAAACACATCCATCCTTATCAATTACCTGCCTAAAACACTCAATAACTGCTTTCAACAAAAACCTGCTCACAACAAAACAACACCATGACAAGAGCAAAAAGAGCACTCCATAGTAACTTTGCCTCATGTTGAGGTAAAAGACAAAAAGACCTTTTCAGACACATACTACATTGTGCAACAACAAGGCACATGGATGTTCTAAAACATACTTACAAGAAGAAAGGGTTTAGCATGGCACTTTTAGCAAGGAAAAAATTGAAATATGTTCTGAAGCATATGATGGCACCCTGCACAAAAAGACCTGGTATGTTCTGGAATGTAGTTTGGCATTGAAAATGGTAAAGGAAACAGTTGAACTTAGTAATAGCAGTTTATATTAAATATACAAAGTGTTTTCACATGTAACTTTAGCAAGCTACAATCTTTATGTAATAGCTGGTTTGATTTCACAAGTGAACATGGCATGGTACTCTTTGCCAAGTTATTGATAGGGGAAAATATTTAACCAAATCCATATATACAGCACATTATGGATATACTTGCAAAGGACCTTACCAGTACTGTTTTCTTTTTGTTTTGACCTCTTACGCAGAGAATCCGCATGATCACCTTTTTTTGCTTCAGTACCATCTTTTGAAGAGTCTCCAGAAATATTCTCTTTCTCTGAGTGTTTTTCAGAATGCTGATGACCATGATGGTGGCTGTGTCCTCCTTTAACATGTCTTACAAACTTCTCAACAGAAAGAAATGTTACAATCCCTGCAAGGACCCACAATCCTACATATGTGGTTTCAGAATGGCTGTGATGTTCATGGCCATGGTGATGGTCATGGTGGTGTGCCCCAGAAACATCTTCATTTTCATTATGTGTATGAGGATGTATTGCATGTGGGATAAGATGCAGAAATGCATCACCTAACAACCCACCAGATGCAAAGCTGAGTAATAATTTCAACAGTGGTTGATAAGCAGCAGCATTACTTTCCAATGGAATAAAAAACAAAAGTACAAATGGCACAGCACTAATCAGCATAGTAGCACAAATAGCTTGTGACCAAACAACAACTGTTTCAGAAAAAGTTCTCTCTTTTTTGCTGACTTTTGTGGGGGTCCTGTCTGCTTGATGATGAACATGCTGATGACCATGGGATTGTGAATGCTCATGGGAATCATGATGGTGAGAATGGTGTTCATCACCATGGTGGTGATGTGAATCATGATCATGATGATGTGCATCATGTTCATGGCGGTGATGTGCATCATGTTTATGGCGGTGATGTGCATCATGTTTATGGTGGTGATGTGCATCATGTTCATGGTGGTGAAATTGAACTCCATCAGCACTTTCATCATTATCAGTAGGATTTTCTGCAGGTGGAGGTTTGAACCACTTTTCTTTACCTTTCTGTACCAATAATTCCTCATCTTCATGGACATGATCATGATGATCAACATGTGCATACACAATACAACAAAAAAACAAGATTGACATCAAAACAATACAAATTTTCATTATGTTTGTCATTATTTTATCAACACAAAACACATGAATTTTCTGGAAAACCTAAACAATCAAATAAACATAAGCACAGTGTGTGTTTCTCAAAATACCAAACACACAACTGAAACAGTTTGCCATGTACGACTAAACACAGAAATCTAAACCTAACACCTATAGCAGGCAAGCATAACATACAGCAAGCAAAAGCCTTTGGTATAGCCCAACAGATGATTTGAAGACAATCTAATGCTTAAACAAAATCATATAGTTATGGTTAACTATTTTATTGATGTAATCAGTAATTATAACGAGTTTACACACTATGCTAATAGCAATTTAACACAATTAATTCTTGTCTTGAAGTGATGCCTTTTTTAAAAAAATTATACATCTTTGGGCTTTATTAATCACTGTAACCAATTATTTGAGAAACTGAACACATAGGCAGAACATGTGAAAGGAACAATAGAGAAAGGGCAAGGAGTATCCTCTTGGGTCTCAGCAGTGGCAATCAAATCAACTTTTGTTTGTTGTCCAATTGCATATATTGGGCATTTCAAAAACAATTACTATGATAGTCACATCATTCTATGTTCTAAACCAGGGGCGACAAACCTATTTGCTATCGCAGGCCACTTTGTCAGTTACCGCTGAGTAAGCGGGCCGCACAACTTTTTAGTCATACTATGAAACCTGTTAAAAACGAAAAATAATTGTTCATCAACAGAAGCGGGTCAAAGAAAGTTCAAGACTGCTGGTCACGCCTGAGTGCTTCGCGGGCCGCACGAAATTCTTTTGCAGGTCGCATGTTCGTCACCTCTGTTCTAAACCAAGGGCTCCCAGTATGGGGTACATTTGCCTATCCGAAGGGGTACATTTAAGGTAAAGAATATATTTATTTCCAAATATTCTAACATATAAAAGTTATATTAAAACCAGTGGATTTTGATATTTCACTCAGCTTTTTTGTCATAAGAAATTTTAGGGATGCATGCTTATTTGTCGAAATGCTGAAAGGGTACATGGTCAGAAAAAGGTTGGGAACCACTGGTCTAAACTATTAACTTTTTTATGATTTAAACCAAACGTTTTTGATATAATCATGTGGTTGTCCAATCAATGTCTGGTACGTACAGTATATATGTTTGTTTGGTATGTATCATTGTCTGATTCATGTTTGTTCTTTTATTATGCATTGCCTTACTTCCAATGTGTTTTTTTTCTAAATAATACAAAAACACATGCAGCCAAAGTAAAGGTTCGTAAACAGGAATGTTTGCATTTTCGTAAAAAATGTATGAGAAGTTCGTTTTTAAATGGTAAAAATTCAAATTACAAAAACCTTGTTACTAGATGAACAACATATAAAAACAGAAAGCATTAGGAGGCAGTGACACACAAAGAAAAAAATCATAAAGTACAGTACAGCATTCAATGCACATATTAGAAAAATGTGACATACCATCATATGCAAGCAAAAACTTATAGAAGCAAGCAATATACCCCAAAATGAAAACTAGCAAATGAAAGGGAACTACGGCTAACAATGAAATAATTCCAAGACATTTCAATTGAACATTTACAAAACACGAATGTTATATCATATACACAACAATAATTATCACAACACAGATGATGTTGGGCTCAAGCAATGGGTGAAGAGTTGAGGTATGTACAGATGAGCAGGTAAAGCATGCATATGAGTGAGAAAAGTATGCCACAATAAGAGTTATGAGGCAGAAAGAGAGCAATGCAGTAAACACGACATTTCTGAACAAAAGCGTGATTAGCAAAGACAGAAAACAATGTTTATCCACACAAATTGTGAAGAAGTAACACAATTACCCACAGACCACAATGGAATATCACAGATGCAAGTATGTCCCACCAGGAACATAGCAATACATGAGGTTGAAAAGGCAGACATAGAAAGATATTACAAAAAGTTTATCAGTAAAGAGTACGTAGTGTCTATTTTACTGCCGATTTTCTGGCAGCAACAGATCGGCTTAAACTATTGTGCCGCCAGTCTGACGCAATTCGAATTAAAATGTCAGTTTGTCATGCAACCAGTGTGCTGCTCATAGTGTAGTGGTTATGCTTCATGCCTAGGCTAAGGATGCCATTGGTTTTTGGTTCCAATTCCACCTCAGTGACTTTTCTTTTTTTTGCTTTCTAAAAACTTTTCCATTAGGTGTTTTAACTTTACGGTTCGGTTAAGGTTAGCATTATATCATGGTTAGGGCTTTGATTTAGCATTAGGGGTCAGGGTTAGTGTTAGGGGTTTGCATTAGGGCTAGCGTTAGGGATTAGCATTAGTGCTAGGGTTAGCATTAGGGATTTGCGTTAGGGTTAGCACTAGGGGTTAGTGTTAGGGTTACTGTTAGGGGTTAGCATTAGGGTTAAGGATTAGTGTTTAGGTTAGGGGTTAGGGTTTGGAGTTAGGGCTTAGCTTTAGGGTTTATCTTTTGTTTTTACTTCGTTTTTGCCAAACTTCGGACTGGAGGCACAATAGCTCCTGCCAAGCTGTTGCCATTTTGGCAGCAAAATAGACACTGCCTAAAGAATAATCCAATAAATGTTAGGTACATGAAAAAAAATAAGGATAGCTGATGAATGAAGTATCACATCTAAAGACGGTAACCTAAACCTTTCATTCATAATGTCATGACTTCTATGACATATGTGATGTTTTCTTGGCTGTTTTTTCAGTAAATAATAAAAAAATCTGTTTCATTAATCTGCGTTTTTCATGTGTCACTTTTTACTTTTAACCATTGTTAAACCATCCTGCGTTGTCATTATACTTACTGTATTATCTCCCTAGACTACTGTACAATATGATATCTGTACTACTGTATTATATACAGCATGTTTTATTGTTTACTTCATTTGTTTATCTCTGCCATTTCTCAATCTTCATGTGTTATTTGCTACTGTTTTATTTGTTTCATGCTTTTGTTTGTTGAGCTTGTTTTTCAATACTGTCTGTAAATGTGAGTAATTGTATTAAATGATCTCACTCCATATGGTCTGTGGGAAATTCAAAGTGTGTTACTTCTTCACGATTTGTGTGGATAAACATTGTTTTCTCCCCTTGCTACTTGCTTTTGTAATGAATTGTTTTTACTGCATTGCTCTAAGCCTCATAACCCCTATTTATTGCTCACTTCTTCTCCACCTATGTGCATGCTTCGCCTGCTTATATCTCAATCTATACGTACCTCAAACTCTTCACCCATTGTTCTGTGTTACATTATGTTGGGGATGTATATTCATATATTTGATTCAATACTTATGTTTTGTTACACCTTTCTCAATTGCAATAATTGTATTTGTATTTGCTGCTCTTTCCTACTATACATTTGATTTGAGTATCATGGCTCAACTGATCACTGCAATATAAACTCCGCAGGCCTGCCAGTGCCGTCGGCATTCGTCCTGCCAATAATTCCTTGCTTTAACTTTAAGCTACTGTACACTGTACAATAGTAATGCTGCTGATCATTTCGATCTTTTAGCCTACAAGTGTGCTCTACATTCGTCCCTCAAGTCCAGTGCTTTCAGTACCTGCTGCTGATCTTTTCCGTCTTTTCAACGTCACCAACCTCATAGCTATGGTAGGGTTACCATATATGAGGCACAATTCCTGACAGATTTTTTTAGTCACATTGACCAATCTTTGTGACGAGAACACTTTTATTATGGTATAAATTCCGGGTGCATCCAAAGCACATTCAATTGCCACCGTCGCTTACCCGTGAGAGTAGGATAAATACAGAACGAAAACAGCAAAAATTGTTGGATTTTACTGAAACTACGCCTGTCGTTTCTGAATACAGCAATGTTTATGAAAACGAAAAATAGCACAGAATTATTACACAAATAAGCTACAAGGCAAATACAAGAAATAAACGTGAAACGACTTGCAAAAAATTACAAAGTTTAATCTTTAGAACGAAATAATTCTTACTGTGAAAACATTGCGGTTAGATTTCATAAAATGCATTATTCAAAAATCCCGGACATTTAAGCACTTTTTGACATTTCTCCCTTATGCATATTTGTCCATTAAAATCCCGGACATGTCCGGGAAAAACCTGACGTAAGGCAACCCAAAGCTGCTATGGGGACCTTCTGCTGCAACAATTGTTCTCATTCATACCGGAAGAGGTCCGAGTCAGCATTCAGCACGATAAAAGAATACATACGCAATATCAGTATAGAAATCTTAAGCTGAATTAGAAAATTCCTATGCCCACAAAACAAAGAAAAAGACAAAAGCTAAGGAATGCCAACAAAAATTCTATATCTAACTTAACACATCCTAAACACCGCAATGAAAATATTTTTCAGAAACAAAGTCGGCGAAAGTCAAACACAGTCAGACATCATTTATCCGACTCCGAAAAACCGGAATCCCGGCATCCGACACAAAACTGCTAGGAACGGATTTTTTCCCAAATGCATTTCAACCCCTTAATCCGGAAACCTCGCTTTCCGACTCTGACCAGAGGTGATTGTGGAACAGGAGTGCCGCAGTGGACTCCTGCCTGAGTTTGCATTTTAGGGCGGACAGGAGCCGGAGTCACAGTTTTAAGTTCGAGCCGGAGTCAACATTAAGGTCAGTCCAGGAACCAATCAAAATTTTTAAAGCAGCTTTTGAAATTACTGTCATGATGCTTGTTGTTGTCAAACAGAATAGAACTGATTGAAACGTTTTTCTGACAAGCGTCGTCACATTTTTTTCAGTCCTGACAATTGCAAGCAAAGCTTACAGGTGAAAAGTTGAAAGGCTGAAGTAACAGCAGAGAAAAAACAAACTCAAGACTACAATCGAAATCTCGTAATGCAAGCTCATAAATCATAACATCTTGACAAACTGCTTGACGTCAAGAATACTAGTGGCGACAAAAAAAACTTACTCGTGAAATAAGTGTTTACTCAGAAACTAAAAAGACGTTTACTGAAATAAATAAATGACTGAAACATTTAACTAGTTGATGCTAATGGCTGAAAATTTTCTCCAACTAAAAACTAACTCTTGGTGAAATGACTAACAACGGTAGAGAAAAATAGTAGCATTTGTAGGATGCCATTGTTATCAGAGACAAGTTTTTGCCGTGGTCTTAACTCTTCGAATGATACTTACATCGCCATTAGATAAGATACAGCAAGCTGGTGCGCCAAAACAGCTGTGAAAAGCACATGCTCCTTGTTTTTACATTCGGTTAGTGATTACAAGGGTAAGATACGACCTGTACACGGAGCTGAAACCTCAGGTTAAGGTCAGCCATGAATTCACTAATATTTACAATACACACAACGTTTTATTAATCTGGTTCGTTACACGCTTTGAATATTATATTTAGCTTGCTTGCACAGTAAAAGTGCTGTCGCCTAACTTATTTCATTGCCAGTGGTTGAGTGAAGAAGTCATTGCTGAATGTTAGTTGACCATTTAT